>Ga0209369_1000048_pt1 | contig 288793 bp, 288 predicted proteins | sample EBPBio142010_DNA_FD_185865 | JGI IMG/M metagenome (GOLD analysis project Ga0209369, IMG submission 185865) | Wastewater treatment Type I Accumulibacter community from EBPR Bioreactor in Madison, WI, USA - Reactor 1_10/4/2010_ DNA (SPAdes)... | ecosystem: Engineered > Bioreactor > EBPR >...
ACTACATCGAGATGTTCTACAACCCGATCCGCCGGCATGGTTCCGCTCGCGGACTGTCACCGGTAGAGTTTGAAAGGCGCTACGCGCAGAGCGGCGACTGAGTGTCTACAGAACTCTGGCCGGTCCAGTGGATGTTGGCATGCATAAGAAATATTTCGCCAGCGAACATGCTGGCGACTGCCATCGTGAGTAGCGGCTTATTGGACATTATGTTCCCCTTGTTGGGCGAGGATGCCTCGCGAAGTCTTTGAGTCGATGGAGCTTCGGCTTGTTTAACGTTGAGCGAGAAATGTTTCTGCTTTAACCAGTAAATTTGAGGGTGTGTTGATAGAAAAATCGAGACTGGAAAGGCCCGCTGTTCTGAAATCCTTGTTTGCGACCCCGTTGAGCTTTTCCTGCGGAGTGAACTCGCGGGAATAGACCGCGTGATGCTCGTCATCGAGTTCATGGCCCACGATCTGAGCACGCATCTCGGAGGCCACGCCCTTGCCTTGGAGTTCCTGGATGACTGACTTGCGAAGTGAGTGGAAGCCGCGCTTTGCCGGAGGCCAGTTGCTGCCAACCTTCTTCAAGTAGTTGCCGATGGCCTTTGTGATCCAGTTGCCGCGGCCATTGATCGCGTCGATCTTTCCTTTCGGGAAGAGCTGCGACTCGTTGGCTTTAACCAGGGTCTGCACGTGATCCAGAATGCCCAGCCGAATGAGCTCGGGGTGGATGGGCACCACGCGCTTGCTGGGTTCACTTTTCAGGCTCTGGCCTTCGCCTTCGTCCGTGAAGTTGAAGCAAGGGATGCCGTCGAGTTCGATGATGTCGAGAACACGGAGCTGGCCCACTTCCGCGACGCGCGCGCCGGTATACAGTCCAATCAGGCAGGCCCACCTTGCATGGAACGAGAGCTTGGCGAAGTTCTCTGGGGCGAAGATCGTTTGGATCTCGTCTGCGGTGAACGCCTTGAAGCCGAACTTCCTGCGCTTGCGCTTCTCGTTGGCGGTATAGGACACGTGCCCAGCGGCCGGGTTATCCCCTTGGGGGTAGTGGCCTGAGGCCATTGCCCAGGCAAAGAAACCACGCTTGCCGCCGATATAGGACTGCTTGTTGGTCAGCGTGGGCGTTTCGATCTTCTCGTCGCGCAGGTGCTGATACCAACGAGCCAGATCGGGACGGGTGAGGGTGTGGAGCTGCCTTTTTTCTCCCACGAACCGTACCAGTCCCTTGATGGCCGTCGTTTTGATGCTCAGGGTCTTCTTGCTGGTGCTTGGGGCGATCGACTTGATCCAGGCCTCTTGGGCCTGCTTCATCGAGACCGCTTCGGCGACCTTGGGAGCGGGTGGGACGGCAGGCTCGGGCGAGCGGGCCAGAAAGCCGACCGATCCGATCCGGGCCAGGGCGTCCATGGCGAGCGCGTGGTCCTCAGGCCCGTCGACTTTCAGGCGCCCGGATTGCAGGTCGAGTTCGTAGCGGCTGAGGCCGTTGGCCTGCACGCTGGCGAGGATGTCCTCAGGCTTTGGAGGTTTGGGCATTCCTTGCCAACCCAGTTGCTCGAAAAGTTGAGCATAGCGGGCGGCCAACCCAAGTGCTTGCTGCTGTGCGAGACGTGCATCGGTCGTGCACAAGGCGTGCTTGATGACTAAGCGCTTTGTCAGTGCTTGAAGTGCACGAGGCACACGCAGGCGGAAAACGAAACGGCCTGAGGGATTGCGAACCAGGTAGTGGGGAAGTCGCATCGGGAGTGTCCCGATCGGTGCCCCACAAGCGATTCCGAATCCAAGAAAAAAGCCGTTGTAAAACAACGGCTTATTCGAATTGGCGGAGAGAGGGGGATTCGAACCCCCGAAGCGCGGTTTAGACGCTTACACACTTTCCAGGCGTGCTCCTTCAACCACTCGGACACCTCTCCGGGACCTGAACGCGACCGTGGGCCGCTTTCAGGGCCGTGAATTCTAGCCTCCGGCGAGGCGGGCCACAAGCGAAGCCGGTCACCGCCTGCATCCGGTCGGGGCCGCTTGCATGCCATGGCACAATGTCGGCATGTCCTACCTTGTCCTCGCCCGCAAGTGGCGCCCCAAGCGTTTTGCCGAACTGGTGGGCCAGGAACACGTGGTCCGCGCGCTCACCAACGCGCTGGATTCCGGCCGGGTGCACCATGCCTTCCTGTTCACCGGCACCCGTGGCGTCGGCAAGACCACGATCGCCCGCATCTTCGCCAAGTCGCTGAACTGCGAGAAGGGCACCAGCGCCGATCCCTGCGGCCAGTGCGCGGCCTGCCTGGACATCGATGCCGGGCGCTACATCGACCTGTTGGAGATCGACGCCGCGTCGAACACCGGCGTGGACGACGTGCGCGAGGTGATCGAGAACGCGCAGTACATGCCGTCGCGCGGCAAGTTCAAGGTCTACCTGATCGACGAAGTCCACATGCTCTCGAAGGCGGCGTTCAATGCGCTGCTGAAAACGCTCGAAGAGCCGCCGGAGCACGTCAAGTTCCTGCTCGCCACCACCGACCCGCAGAAGCTGCCGGTGACGGTGCTGTCGCGCTGCCTGCAGTTCAACCTCAAGCGGCTGGACGAAGAGCAGATCCGCGGCCAGATGACGAAGATCCTCGGCGCCGAGCAGATCGAAGCCGACACCGGAGCGATCGCCCAGCTCGCGCGTGCGGCCGATGGCTCGCTGCGTGATGGCTTGTCGCTGCTCGACCAGGCCATCGCTTATGCGGGCGGCGCGCTGCACGACGACGGGGTGCGGACGATGCTGGGCACGGTGGACCGCACCCAGGTCAACGCGATGCTCGCTGCGCTGGCCCAAGGCGATGGCGAAACACTGCTCCGGGTCATCGCAGGCCTGGCCGAGTTCTCGCCCGATTGGGGTGGGGTGCTGGATGCGGTGGCCGAAGCGCTGCACCGGATCCAGGTGCGCCAGCTGGTGCCATCCGCGGCCGTCGAGGCCGAGGGCGTCGACGTGGAGTCCTTCGCCGGACAGCTGCGGCCGGAAGTGGTGCAGCTCTGGTACCAGATGGCGATCAATGGCCGACGCGACCTGCACCTGGCGCCGAGCGGGCGCGCGGGCTTCGAGATGAGCCTGCTGCGGATGCTGGCGTTCCGTCCCGCCCAGAACGGCGAGATGCGCGGCGAAGGCAAGTCGGCGCCGGTGATCGTGGAAGCGGGCGGAGCGATGGCCTCGGCGGCGCCTGCCAAGCCGGTGCGCACGGCGGAACCGGTCCGCCAGGAAATACCGGTCCCGGCCGCGCCCGCGCGCACCGAGGTCGTTACCGAGCCACCGCCACCGCTGCAGGCGTTGGCTGACGACCCACCCTGGGCGCCGGTGTCCGCATCCACGCCGCCTGCGCCGCCCCCCCCGGCGGCCACCCCGATGCCCGCTGACATCGGCATCATCGACGCCGAGACCTGGCTGCATTTCGCCAGTACCTGTGGCTTGAAGGGCGTCGGCAAGCAGCTGGTGGAGAACGTCGCCTTCTCCGGATACGCACACGGCACGCTGACGTTGGCACTGGACAGCGGCTTCGACTACCTGCGTTCGGAGCGCACGCTCGGCGAACTGGCGGCCGCGATCGCGGACCGTTACGGCGTCGCGCCACGGCTCGCCTTCGCGTCCACCCACGGCGCGGCCGAGGCCGAAACGCTCAAGGAGCGCAGCCACCGGCAGCGCGACGAGCGCCAGAGCGTGGCTGAGGAAACCTTCATGAACCATCCGGACGTCCAGCGCCTGGTGCAGCAGCACGGCGCCCGGCTCGTCCCGGATTCCATCCGTCCTTACGAAGAGTGATCACGACATGCGTGGAAACATCGCCCAACTGATGCAGCAGGCGCAGAAGATGCAGGAAAACCTGCAGCGCGCCCAGGAAGAATTGGCCAAGCTGGAAGTCACCGGCAACGCCGGCGCCGGCATGGTCAGCGTGACGCTGACCGGCGCCAAGGAGTGCCGCAAGGTGCGCATCGATCCGTCCGTGCTGTCCGATGCAGAGATGCTGGAGGATCTGATCGCAGCGGCATTCAATGACGCGTCGAACAAGGTCGACGCCGAGTCCAAGTCGCGCATGGGCGCGGCCACGGCCGGCATGCCGATGCCGCCGGGCATGAAGCTGCCGTTCTGACGCGCACCGGTCCGGCGCCCGCGTAGATGGCGGGCGCGGATCGGGGATGACGATGTCCAGTCCGCTGCTCGAACAGCTCATCGAATCGTTGCGCGTGTTGCCCGGTGTCGGGCAGAAGACCGCGCAGCGGATGGCCTACCACCTGCTCGACCGCGAGCGGGACGGGGGCAAGCGCCTGGCGGCGGTGCTCGCCGATGCACTCGAACGCATCGGCCACTGCACGCAGTGCCGCGACTTCACCGAAGGCACGCTCTGCGGGATATGCGCGAGCGGCAGCCGTGATCGCCACCAGCTCTGCGTGGTGGAGTCGCCGTCGGACCGCTTGGCGATAGAACAGGCCACCGGCTACCGCGGCGTCTACTTCGTCCTGCATGGCAGGCTCTCGCCGCTGGACGGCATCGGCCCGCGCGAGCTCGGGCTGGATGCATTGACCCGCCGCCTGAGTGCGGGCGAGGTGGGCGAGATGATCATCGCAACCAATCCCACGGTCGAAGGCGAGGCCACTGCGCACTACCTCGCCCAACTGGCGCGCCAACAGGGCGTGCGACCCAGCCGGCTCGCGCACGGCGTACCGCTGGGTGGCGAGTTGGAATACGTCGATCGCGGCACGCTGGCGCATGCCTTCGGTGGCCGCAGCGAAATGACCTGATACCGCCCACGAGGACGCGACTCCATGACCGACACGATCTTCGCCCGCATCATCCGTCGCGAGATTCCCGCCACCATCGTCTATGAAGACGAGGACGTGCTGGGCTTCAAGGACATCGCACCCCAAGCGCCGGTGCATGTGCTCTTCATCCCCAAGCACGAAGCCATTCCGACACTCGATGACGTGCGTCCGGAACAGGCCGCACTGGTCGGGAAGCTGGTGCTGGCGGCGGCGGAGTATGCGCGCCGGGAAGGATTCGCCGAGGATGGCTACCGCGTGGTGATGAACTGCCGCGAACATGCCGGACAGACCGTCTTCCATATCCACCTGCACTTGCTGGCCGGCGCACCGCTGGGGCGTTTCGGCACGCCGGGTTGATACGGCCGCAGGACGCAATGAGAAAAGCCGCCCATCGGGCGGCTTTTTCGTCATGTGGCGGGTGATGTCACCACCAGCCCCAGCGACCCCAGCGCGGGCCCCAGTAGGGGTCGTAGTACGGGTACGGGCGAACCTCGACTTCGCGTACTTCCGGCCACAGGTAGACCACCTCGGCCGCCACGCGCGGCAACTGGTAGTCGTAGTCACCGATGCGCGTGCTTTCGTAGCCATCGATCTTGCCGACGAAGGTCACTTCGCGACCCTCGGCGAACACGGCGGGATCGTAGAAGCCGGCGCGGCAGGCGATGAAGCGGCCATCGGTGGCGTCCGGTGCGCTGGAAAGCGGGCGACCCGTACCCGACAGCGGGCGGGAGACCAGTTGGAAGCAGGTGGTGTCCTGCGCGGGCGTGGTGCTGATGATGCGACCGCCCCAGCGGACGGATGCGCCCACCTGTGGCGTGGCAACGGAGTCGCGCGGATTGACGGGAGTGAAGCTGCCCTGCAGCGGCTGGGGCGCGGTGGCGCAGGCCGACAACAGGACGGTGGTGGAAGCGGCGAGGACAGCGAAGCGAAGATTCATGGCCAGTCTCCAGTGGGTCACGGGCGGTGCCGGCGCAGGTCTTCGATCAGTGCGCGGTGATCCCCCTCATCCGGAGCGTAGCGCGCCGCGGCGAAACGCCGGCTGAGTGAAAACAGCAGGTTCGCACCCTGCGGGCGCCGGGTAGCGACCCGGCGCACCCACTCCGAGGCCGTTTCGTGCGGTTCGCGAGCCAATCCGAAGCGTGCGTAGCGCCGACCCAGCTGACGCCAGGCGCGCAGCAGCGGATCGCGTTCGCGCTCGGCACGCGCCAGCCACCATGCCATCCAGCCCAGCGTGCCGAGCGCCGCGAGGCCGAAAAGCAGGCCCAGCCCGGTGCTGCCGAGCCCGTTCGCACCCAGTCGCTCCAGCAACTGCGTCTGCCGGCGGGCGTCGAACCCGAGGACGAGGTCGTTCCAGCCACGCCGCAGCCAGTCGCTCACGCTGCCGAAACCTCCCAGCGTGAGTCTTCCGGCTTCCACGCCTTCGCCCAACCGATCCTCCAGTGTGTCGTAGATGCGTTCGGGTGCGACGGCGGCGGTGGGATCGACGCGGACCCAGCCACGCTCGGGTAGCCACACTTCTGCCCAGGCATGGGCATCCATTTGCCGGATGACCCAGTAACCGCCTAGGCGGTTGTAGACGCCACCCGTGTAGCCGGTCACCACGCGAGCGGGTATGCCTGCGGCGCGCATCAGGAAGACGAACGAAGAACTGAAGTGTTCGCAGTAGCCCTGTTTCTGATCGAACAGGAACTCGTCCACGGCGTTCCTGCCAGGCAAAGGAGTATCCAGCGTGTAAGCGAATTCTGCGCGGATCCAATCCAGCGCACGCTGCATGACCGCGCGATCGTCATCGCCGGCATCCTGCCGCCATTGCGCTGCCAATCGTCGTGTCCGTGGGTTGAATCCATCGGGCAGTTGCAGGGCCTGTTGGCGCAGCATCGCCGGCAATGTCGACTCGAAGCGAGCCGGTGTCGAGGACTGCATGCGCCAACGCGTGAGGGCGCTCAGCGGCGTGCGCACGGTCATCGCGTAATCGTTCGCCAGGTGGGCGCCTTCCGGCGCGGACGTGGGCAGATCCAGGGCGACCAGCTGTCGGCGATCGGTGGGCTCGACTTCAAGCTGGTAATCCCAGCGAGCGGGGCTTCGCGAGGTCTGTGCGGGCGGCAGTCCGCGCAGCCAGGGTGCCTGCGTCCATGTGCGTCCGTCGTAGTTCCACAGGACGGGTCCACGCCAGTACATCTGACCCGGCGCGGGCGTGGCACCAAAGAATTGCACGCGCAGCGCTGGATCTTCATCGGCCATGAGGTCCAGCCAGCCTCCCGGCGACATGTCCTCGCCGAGGCCAGGCTTGGCGAGCGCGCGCTCCGGGACACCCCACAGGGGCGAGGCGAAGCGAGGGAATAGCCAGAAGGCCGCCAGTACCAGCGGCAGACCGATCAGTACCAGCCGCCCTACCAGCGCCAGGCGCGGCAGCACTGTCGGCGAATCCGCCGTGGCGCGAGCCTCGACGTCGGCCAGTCGCTGCAGCGCAATGAGGCCGGCGCACAGGCCGAACAGGCCCAGCGTCATCGTCAACGGCCCCTGGTCGAGCAGGAACGCTGCGAATGGGGCGAAGAAAGCGAAACCGAGCAGGCTGCGGTTGTCGCGCAGCCCCTGCGTTTCGGTTGGCTTGAGGGCGAGCATCGCTGCCAGCAATGCGCATCCCGTGTCGCGCCCGAACCGCAGGCCGGTGGCGTAGAGAACGGCAGCGAGCATCGCCAGCGCCAGCAGGATTCGGAGCCAAGCCGGCAACGGACGCCACCAGGACGCGATGCCCAGCACGACGCCGACAGCGCCGAGTGCCAGTGCCAGCGACAGGGGCAGCTGCAGCAGCAGTGCGAGCAGGCAAAGCGCCGCACTGCCCAGCGTCCACAGGCGGCTGGAACGGTCGGGGATGGGCGCGTCAGGCCTAGCGGTCGGCATACGGCATCAGCGCAAGCGCGCGCAGGCACAGATGGCGATGCAGGGCACCGTTCGCGGGGCCCAGGGACGGTTGGCCCGGGAGCGTGAGCCGATAGCGTCGTCCTTCGCGTTCGCCGAGCTCCACCCAATGCGCGAGGCGTCGAATCCGGTCTTCGTGCGCAAGGGTGCCCAGCGCGTCCCACTCCAGCCTGACCTCCACCCCGACAGGCTGTTCGTATTCTCGCACCAGCAGCACGTCGCGCCGCGCGGACGGCTTCCATGCGATCGTGCGCGGGGCATCGCCCGGGCGATAACCGCGCAGGTGATGGACATCGTCGCCGGCCGGGTCGAGCTTCGCGCGCTGGCCGGTGCGTCCCCCCTCCGGCAACGGGGGGCCGTGTACTTCGAGTGCCGGATAGACGAGCAGCGGCGGCGGCCAGATCCACGACCAGGCGCGCGCCAGGCCGAGGGGCTGCGTCGTCGAGACGCGTAGTCGTCCGATGTCATGCCAGCCGCGCCGTTGCGTCGGCAGTCCCAGCTCCACGACGGTGCCCTCGGCGGACATCGCAGGTGCGAACGCGGCCGTCTCCGCGCCATCCAGCCTGAGGCCCCGACGCAGGCGACCGTCGCGCGCGGACAGTGCGATGTGCAGCATGAGCGATTCGCCGGCATGCACGGGGTCGGCCGATACCGCGTCCATGCGCAGGCCGGACAATTGCAGGTGGGCGAAAATGAGGCTCGCCATCGCCGTTGCGCCCAGCAACAGGGCCATCAGCAGTGCCGGGTTGTTGTTGTAGTTCAGTGCGCCCAACGCCATGGCCAGCACGAGCGCCGCATAGAAGAGGCCGAAGCCCGTCGGCAGCACGTAGACGCGTCGTCGGTCCAACTGCACCGGCAACACCTCCGCCGCGCGCGGGCGGGCGAGCTGCGCCAGCCGCCGCGCCAGCGATGCGCGCAAGCCCGTCATCCTCAATCCACCGGAACCGCGTGCAGGATGGCTTTGGCCAACGCAACGGCGGAGGCGGCCTCGGCCTCCGGTACGAGGCGGTGCGTCGCGACAGCGGCGAACAGGGCCTGGACATCGTCGGGCAACACATGGTGGCGGCCGAGCATCAGGGCGTAAGCCTTGGCCGCACGCAACAGCGCGATGCCGGCGCGCGGCGACAGGCCTACCCGCACGCCCGGATGCTGGCGGCTGCGGGTCAACAAGGCCTGGACATAGTCGATCAGCGCTTCGCTGGCATGCACGTCGCCGACAGCCTGGCGCAGCGCCATGACCTCATCCGATGACAGCAGCGGCATCGCCTGCGCGATCAGCATGCGGCGGTCGGTGCCCGCCAACAGGGCCCGCTCGGATTCCGCGCTGGGATAGCCCAGCGCAAGGCGCAGCAGAAAGCGGTCGAGCTGCGAGTCCGGCAGCGGGTACGTGCCGGACAGGTCGACGGGATTCTGTGTCGCGATGACGAAGAAGGGCTCGGGCAAGGCATGCGTCACGCCATCCAGGGTGACCTGGTGTTCGGCCATCGCTTCAAGCAGCGCGCTCTGGGTTCGGGGAGGCGCGCGATTGATCTCGTCAGCGAGCAGCACGTTGGTGAAGACCGGGCCGGGATGGAAGGTGAAAGCGCGCGCCTGCGCGTCGTAGACCGACACGCCCAGCACGTCGGCCGGCAGCAGGTCCGAGGTGAACTGCACGCGCTGGAAGGTGAGGCCGAGCGTGGCGGCCAGCGCGTGTGCCAGCGTGGTCTTGCCCAGGCCCGGCAAGTCCTCGATCAGCAGGTGGCCGTCCGACAGCAAGGCGACGAATGCCAGCCGAACTTCATGCGCCTTGCCCAGCACCAGCGAGTTGACCTGGGCCTGGGCCCGTTTGAGGGCATTGGCCAGGCCTTCGGATAGCATAGGGCGGGTGCTGGGAATGGCGGACATCGCGCTCTCGGTTCCGATCGTGGGTTCCGGGAAGTGTAGCGAGATGGGTGAAGAACAACGCGCGCAGCGATGGTTCATCGCGGCATGGGCAATCGTGACGGCGGTCAAGATCGCGATCGCGGCGCGACTCCCCTTGTTCGTGGACGAGGCCTTCTACTGGCAGGAAGGGCAGCACCTGGCGGCGGCCTACTCTGACTTGCCAGGGCTCACGGCATGGTTGACGCGCCTGGGCGTCGAACTGGGTGGCCATCATGTGCTGGCGGTGCGCGCGCCGTTCTTGATCATGGCGGCGGCGTTGCCGTGGCTGGTCGCACGCTGCGCGGCGCGCGGGTTCGGTGCGACAGTGGGCTGGCAAGCCGCCACGCTGGCGACGCTGATGCCCTTGTCGGGCACCCTGGGCGTGCTCGCCCTGCCCGACGTGCCGATGGCGATCGCCGCCGTGCTGTGCGCCGATGCCGGTGCACGCCTGCTGCGGGGTGTCGATGCGGGGGCCGCGACCGAACTCGCGCTGGGCCTGGCGGTGGGTGCGCTGAGCCACTACCGGTTCGTGGGCGTGATCGGCGTGGGCCTGATCGCGATGCTGTGGTTGCCGGAAGGGCGGAAGGTGCTGCGCGATGCGCGCGTATGGGCGGCGCTCGCCGTCGGAGCGCTCGCGTGGGTGCCATTGGTTGTCTGGAACATCGAATACGCGGACGCCGGCCTTCGTTTCCAGTTGCTGGACCGCCATCCGTGGAGCTTCCATGCCGATGGTGCGCGCTTCCTGTTGGTCCAATCCTTGATGGCGACACCGTTGCTGTTCTGGGCGATGCTGGTGGTCTGCATGCGCGCGCTGCGAGCAAGCGGTCGGGCGGAGCCCGCGTGGCGGTACTTTGCGCTCCTCGGTGCCATTTCCACCTTCGGCTTCTTCGTGCTCGGGTTCTTTGCCGACAACGAACGTGTGAGCTTCCATTGGACGCTGCCCGGTTATCTCGCATTGCTGGCCATCGTGCCGTTGCTGCTCCGCGAGTGGTCGACGTCGGTTCGCCGGGCGACCTGGGCACTGACTGCCCTGGGTACGGTGCTAATGCTGGGCTACTACGTCGCTGTTTCGATGCCAGGCGTGCGCACGCACCTTGCCGGCAACAAGTACTACCCGGAGAACTTCACCGGCTGGGACACGTTGGCAGCCGAGGTGCGCGCGGCGCAGGCGCGGATGCCTGCCGACACCATGCTGTTGGCCGACAATTTCAAGACCGGCGCGGAACTGGGATTCGCGCTGCGGAATGCCGACATCCGCGTGCTCGACCATCCCTTGAACCTGAAACATGGCCGTGCGCCGCAACTCGCGGTATGGGGCCTGAACGATTCAGGGCAGCGGAGCGTTCCGGCGCTGCTGATCGTCGGCGCAACCGACGTGAAGTTCAGTGCGTTGCTCGCGCACTACCAGCGACTGTGTGATGTCGTCGGCCCGCTGCCGACCGGTCAGGCGGTGAACATCGACCGAGGTGCCCGCCGGTTCCTGCTGATCGCTTTGCCCGCTGCGCGCGGCGACGGCGCATGCATCACGCCAGTCGTGGCCAACATCGACGTGCCGTCGGCCGGGAGCACGTTGGACCGACGCTTTGGCGTGGGTGGCTGGGCGGTGAAGGACGTCGTGGGCGTTACGAAGGTGGAAATCACCTTGGACGGCCGGGTGGTGGCCGTCGCGGAAGATGCCGGGGCGAACGAGTGGTTGCGTGGCTTCCTCAAGAACGCGTCGCGCGACCCGCGCATGCCGCTCGTGCAGTTCAAGGCCGAGATCGATGCCCGTCATCTGCCGCCAGGGCGGCACTGGCTGGGTCTGCGCATCATCGGGGGCGATGGCAGTGTCGAAACCTGGGCGGAGAGGCCGGTCGTGTTGCGATGACGCACGTCAGGGCAGGTCGAAGCCCGCCTCACGCAGCATCCGCGACACCGCGATCAGCGGCAGGCCCACGAGGGCGGTGGGGTCGGTCGATTCGATGGCATCGAACAGCGCGATGCCCAAACCTTCGGACTTGAAGCTGCCGGCGCAGTCGAAGGGCTGCTCGGCATCCACGTAGCGCTCGATCTCGGCCAGAGCGAGGGAGCGGAAGCGGACCGTCGTGATGTCGTGGATCGTCAGCGCCTCGTCGTCCCTGACAAGCGCCACCGCGGTATGGAAGCGGACTTGGCGCCCGGCCATGGCCGATAATTGGGCGATGGCGGCCTCGCGGTGGCCCGGCTTGCCCAGAGGGGCGCCGTCGAGTTCCGCCGCCTGGTCGGATCCCAGGACCCATGCGCCAGGGTGCTGGGCGGCAATCGCGGCGGCCTTGGCGTGGGCCAGGCGGGCCGCCATGGCCGGCACGGTCTCCCCGTCCTGCAGTGTCTCGTCCACCTCCGGGCGAGCGATATGGAACGGCAAACGCAGGCGCTCCAGCAGCTCGCGGCGGTAACGGGACGTGGAGGCAAGCAGCAAGGGCATGGGGCAAGGACCGGCAGGGGAGCGGGGCGGGGGAGTCTGACGGCCAGCCAAGCCGGCGGCAAGCATCCTGGTCCAGCGGGGTGGTTTGACAGTTCAGGGTTTGATCCTTAACATTCAGCGGCTTATGTCCGCGAATACGCCCGAGCTGTTGGATGCGTGGCGCATGGTCGCGAACCGGCGCAGCTTCGAAGGCCGCCTGCCGTTGTCCGCCATGACGCGCCTGCAAGGCCTTCTGGCCGATACCGAAGGCGAAGTTCGCTACACGGTGGAGTTCGACCACGATGCATTGCGGGTCCCGTACCTGGAATTGCAGATCGAGGCCGGCCTGCCGTTGGTGTGCCAGCGCAGCCTGCAGCGTTTCGTGTTGCCGGTGGTGCTGAAGCAACGGTTGGGTCTGGTACGCAGCGAAGAGGAAGAAGCTGCGCTGCCGCCCGACTACGAAGCGCTGCTGGTGCCCGAAGACGGCATGCTGCGCCCCGCCGAGCTGGTGGAGGACGAACTGGTCCTCGCCGTGCCGGTGGTGGCGGTGGACCCGGCGTCCGACGCGGTGGAACGCGAATGGGCGGCGGACGAAGAAGAGGTGGCGAAGGTCAGTCCGTTCGCGGCGCTGGCCTCGCTGAAGAAGAACTAGCCGCTACGGCGGTCTGGCAACACGAACCGCAAGGTTCACCAACAGATACGAGAGCTGGAGCAATCCCATGGCTGTGCAGAAATCCCGCGTCACCCCGTCCCGTCGTGGCCAGCGTCGTTCGCACGACGCGCTGACCGCCAAGCAGCTGTCCACCGACCCGACCACGGGCGAGACGCACCTGCGCCACCACGTGACCGCCGACGGCTACTACCGCGGCAAGAAGGTCATCGCCACCAAGACCTCGGCGGTCGAGGAAGATTGATCCATGCAGCGCGCCCGCCGATTGGCTGGGCGCGCCTTCCGCATGATCGATGACAACCTGGGCCCGCTGTCGGGCCGGCAATGGGAGCGTGCATGAGCGAGCCGGGCAACAAGGGGCGCATTTACGCGCGCATCGCCGGAACGGGCAGCTATTTGCCCGAGAAAGTGCTGACCAACGAAGACCTGTCGAAGTTGGTCGACACCAGCGATGAGTGGATCCAGTCCCGCACCGGCATCCGCGAACGCCACATCGCCGCCGAAGGCGAAACCGCCGGCGACCTGGGCTACCAGGCCGCACTGCGCGCGCTCGAAGCCGCCGGCGTGGACGCCTCCGAGGTCGACCTGATCGTCGTCGGCACCACGACGCCGGACCTGATCTTTCCCTCCACCGCCTGCCTGATCCAGGCGCGCCTCGGCGCGACCGGCTGCGCGGCGATGGACGTCAATGCCGCCTGCTCGGGCTTCATCTACGCGCTCAGCGTGGCGGAGAAGTTCATCCGCTGTGGCGACGCCAAGACCGCGCTCGTCATCGGCACCGAAACACTCAGCCGCATCGTCGACTGGACCGAGCGCACCACGTGCGTGCTGTTCGGTGACGGCGCCGGCGCCGCCGTGCTCAAGGCCGACAACGAAACCGGCATCCTCAGCACCCATCTGCATGCCGACGGCAGCAAGAAGGAACTGCTGTGGAATCCGGTCGGCGTGTCTACGGGCTTCAAGGCCGACGAGCCGAACAACGGCATCCGTATCGAGATGAAGGGCAACGACGTCTTCAAGTACGCCGTGAAGGCGCTCGATGGCGTGGTCGACGAAACGCTCAACGCCAATGGGCTCGACAAGCACGACCTCGACTGGCTGATCCCGCACCAGGCGAACCTGCGCATCATCGAGGCCACGGCCAAGCGCCTGGACATGTCGATGGACCAGGTGATCGTCACGGTCGACAAGCACGGCAACACCTCGTCGGGTTCGGTGCCGCTGGCGCTGGATACGGCGGTCCGCTCCGGCCGCGTCGAGCGTGGCCAGCTGCTGCTGCTGGAAGCTTTCGGCGGTGGTTTCACATGGGGCTCGGTACTGCTGCGCTACTAAGTCGCGCACTGGGACACGCTGCATGATGGAAGGCGACGCTGCGAAGCGTCGCCTTTCGCGTTTCTGGCGTCCTGTTCTCGTGGCGTATTCACGTGATCTTCCTGCGACGCGCCGTCGCAGGCGCATACGCCCCGGTACAGACAATCCGGCGGGTTCGCCCGTATCATCGCCGCCTGATTTTTCACTCAGGGTGTCCGAGTGGCCTCCACGCAACTCGCTTTCGTCTTCCCGGGCCAGGGCTCGCAATCGGTCGGCATGCTGGCTGAGCTGTCGGAGCTGTACCCGATCGTGCGCGAGACGTTCGCCGAAGCGTCGGAAGGTGCGGGTGTCGACCTCTGGGCGTTGTCCCAGGGCGGTCCCGAGGAAATGCTCAACCGAACCGAATATACGCAGCCCGCGCTGCTCGCCGCCGGCATCGCGGTGTGGCGTGCGTGGCAGCAACAGGGTGGCGCGCAGCCCGCGCACCTGGCGGGCCACAGCCTGGGCGAGTACACGGCGCTGGTCGCCTCGGGTGCGCTCTCGTTGAAGGATGGTGCCCATTTGGTCCGCCTTCGTGGCCAGCTGATGCAGGACGCCGCGCCGGCGGGCGTAGGCGCGATGGCGGCGGTGCTGGGTGCGGAAGATGCGCTGGTGGCCGAAGTCTGCGCGTTGGCATCGGACAGCAAGGTGGTCGTGCCCGCGAACTACAACTCGCCCGGCCAGATCGTGATCGGTGGCGACAGCGATGCGGTTGAGCGTGCCATCGCGTTGCTCACTGAGCGCGGTGTCCGCAAGGTCGTGAAGCTCGCCGTCAGCGTTCCCTCGCATACGCCGCTGATGCGCGAAGCCGCGAATCGCCTGGCCGAAGTGATGGCGGGCCTGTCGTGGCATGCGCCGTCGCTGCCGGTGGTGCAGAACGTCGACGCCAAGGTGCACGACGGCCTGGACGCGATCCGCGACGCCCTGGTGCGCCAGCTCTACCTGCCGGTGCGCTGGACCGACTGCGTGCAGGCGCTGGCATCCGAGGGTGTCACGCGCATCGCCGAATGCGGCCCGGGCAAGGTGCTGGCCGGCCTGGTCAAGCGCATCGACAAGAGCCTCGACGCGCGCGCCATCGGTGGCGTCGGCGATTTCCAGGGTGCGCTGTCCGACTGGCAACCCTGACACTCAGCTGCACGCGTTCCCTTATCCTGTCCGCCGCGATCGCGCGGACCCGTCCCGAGGACATCCATCATGAGCAAGCCCCTGCAGGGTGAAATCGCGCTGGTCACCGGCGCCAGCCGCGGTATCGGCGCCGCCATCGCAGACGCGCTGGCCGCACAAGGCGCCACCGTCATCGGTACCGCGACCAGTGCATCGGGCGCGCAGGCCATCGGCGAGCGCCTGGCGAACGCGGGCGGACATGGCCGTGAGCTCAACGTGACCGACGCCGGCGCCGTGGACGCGCTGGTGGATTCGATCACCAAGGAATTCGGCGGTATCTCCATCCTCGTCAACAACGCCGGCATCACGCGCGACAACCTGCTGATGCGGATGAAGGACGAGGACTGGCAGGCCATCCTCGACACCAACCTCACCAGCGTCTACCGGACGTCGAAGGCGGTGATGCGCGGCATGATGAAGGCGCGCAAGGGCCGCATCATCAACATCGCCTCGGTGATCGGCGTGACCGGCAATGCGGGCCAGGCGAATTACGCCGCGGCCAAGGCCGGCATCATCGCGTTCTCCAAATCGCTTGCGAAGGAGATCGGTAGCCGTGGCGTCACCGTCAACGTGGTGGCCCCGGGCTTCATCGCCACCGACATGACGAAGGACCTGCCGGAAGAGACCAAGAAGTCGCTCGCCGAGCAGATCGCGCTCGGTCGCCTGGGCGAACCCGCGGACATCGCCAACGCGGTGGCGTTCCTGGCCGGTCCGTCCGCCGCCTACATCACCGGCGAAACCCTGCACGTCAATGGCGGCATGTACATGCCGTAGTAAAAAATAGCTGTAAGTGGTTGATTCGGCGGCGGTTGAAGGCGACTGCCCCACGCCGCCGGTTTCCACTACACTATCCCCCGGTTTGCCCTCGCACAGCGTCGGCAGAGTCCAACAAGTCACCCAATCTCCGTCTGGAGCGAATCCATGAGCAGCATCGAAGAACGCGTCAAGAAAATCGTCGTCGAACAACTCGGCGTTAAGGAAGAAGAAGTCACCACCAGCGCATCGTTCGTCGATGACCTGGGCGCCGACTCGCTGGACACCGTTGAGCTGGTGATGGCGCTGGAAGAAGAGTTCGAGTGCGAGATTCCGGACGAGGAAGCCGAGAAGATCACTTCGGTGCAGCAGGCCATCGACTACGTCAAGGCGCACGTCAAGGCGTAAGTCCCGCGTCTGCAGTAAACCGTGTCGGGGCCGCGCATGCGGCCCCGCGCGTATCCGGCCCCCATGCGCCTGCGTAGGGCGCGGCCGCCAAGATTTACGAGGAATCCGATATGAGCCAGCGTCGTCGCGTCGTCATCACCGGCATGGGCCTGGTGTCCCCCCTGGGCAATGACATGGCCACCAGCTGGGACGGCATCGTCAACGGGCGTTCGGGCCTGGGCCCGATCACCAGCTTCGATACCGAGGGTTACACCACGAAGATCGCGGGCGAGATCCGCGGTTTCGATCCCACGGCCTTCGTTTCCCCGAAGGACGTGAAGAAGATGGACTCGTTCATCCACTACGGACTGGCTGCGTCGCTGATGGCGATGGACGACTCCGGCCTGGAAGTGACCGAAGCCAACGCAGAGCGCATCGGCGCGATCATCGGTGCGGGCATCGGCGGCATCCTCGGCATCGAGGAAACCGCAGTGAAGCTGCACGAAGGCGGCCCGCGCAAGATTTCCCCGTTCTACATCCCCAGCACCATCATCAACATGCTGCCGGGCCACCTGAGCATCATGAAAGGGCTGAAGGGCCCGGGCTATTCGGCAGTCTCCGCCTGCGCCACGTCGAACCACTCGATCGGCATCGCCATGCGCACCATCCAGTACGGCGATGCCGACGTGATGATCGCGGGTGGCGCCGAACGCGGCTCGTCGCCGACGTCGGTGGGCGGCTTCTGCGCAATGAAGGCCATGTCCACCCGCAACGACGACCCGACGCGCGCGTCGCGTCCGTGGGACAAGGACCGCGACGGCTTCGTGCTGGGCGACGGTGCCGGCATCCTGGTGCTGGAAGAGTACGAGCACGCCAAGGCGCGTGGCGCGCGCATCTACTGCGAGCTGGCCGGCTTCGGTGCATCGCAGGATGCGTACCACATGACCGCGCCCAGCGAGAACGGCGAGGGTCCGTCGCGCTGCATGCTGTCGGCGTTGAAGGACGCCGGGCTGAATGCGGACCAGGTGGAATACCTCAACGCGCACGGCACCTCCACACCGCTGGGCGACCTGGCCGAAACGCTGGCGATGAAGCGCGCGCTGGGCGACCACGCGTACAAGATCATGGTCAGTTCCACCAAGTCGATGACCGGCCACCTGCTGGGTGCGGCGGGCGGTGCGGAAGCCATCTTCTCCGTGCTGGCCATCCACCACGGCATCATCCCGCCGACCATCAACCTGGACGCGCCGGGCGAAGGCTGCGATCTGGACTACGTGCCGCACACGGCGCGCGAGAAGAAGATCGACGTGGCCGTGTCGAATGGCTTCGGCTTCGGCGGCACCAACGGGACGCTGGTGTTCAAGCGGATCTAAGGCGCGCTTTCCGCGTTGCATGAGGAGCGGCGGTACCCTCGCGGTCCGCCGTTCCTGTTTTCCACTCCCGCCTCTGGCCCGTCTCCCGACGGGAGCGGACGAAGAACCCGATGATCGAAACCCGCGCACTTCCCGCCACCATCGACCTGCTGGCCCTGCATCGCCTCGATCCGCAGCGCTATCCGGTCCTGCTGGAATCCGTGGCCTCGGGCACCGCGCAGGGGCGGTGGGATTTCCTGCTGGTCGCGGACGGCAGCGGGTTGCAACTGGCGGCCGATGGCGTCACCCGTAACTTGCAGGGCGGGGTGGAAGCCGGCGATTTCCTCACTGTGCTCGACCGTCATTGGCAGGCGCAGCGCACGCCGCGCGAGGAGCCGCGCTGGCCGTTCCGCGGCGGCTGGGCGTTGCTGCTGGCATACGAACTGGCGCAGCAGGTCGAACCCGTCCTCCACCTGCCGCAGGCACCGGAGACCCAGCCGGTCGCGCTCGCGTTGCGCTGTCCCGCCGCCGTCCTGCGCGACCGCAGTACCGGCGACTGCGTGGTGGTGGCCGAAGCGAGGCAGGGCACGTTGATCGCCCGCACGCTGGAGGACATCGTCGCGGCCACCGGCTTGCCCGCGCTGCCCGCGTGGCAGCCGCCCTCCCGTATCGACGAAGACGCACCCTCGGCCTTCACCGACGGCGTGCAGCGCATCCTCGAGTACCTGCGCGCCGGCGACATCTTCCAGGTCAACCTCTCACGGGCGTGGCAGGCGCGTTTCGACGCGCCGCTGGATCCGGCAACGCTCTACGCCCGGCTGCGCACCGCCAATCCCGCGCCGTTCGCCGGCCTGTTCGCCACGCCGCACTGGACGGTCGTCAGCTCCTCGCCGGAACGCCTCGTGTCGGTGCGTGGCGACGTGGTCGAAACCCGGCCCATCGCCGGTACGCGTCCGCGTTTCGAAGGCGACGATGATGCCGCACGCATCCGCGAACTCGTCGGTCACCCGAAGGAGCGCGCCGAGCACGTGATGCTGATCGACCTCGAGCGCAACGACCTGGGCCGCGTCTGCACGCCCGGCAGCGTGCAGGTGGACGAACTGATGACGGTGGAAAGCTACGCGCACGTGCACCACATCGTCAGCAACGTGCGCGGCCACCTGCGCGACGACGCCACGCCCGGCGACGTCATCCGCGCCACGTTCCCTGGCGGCACCATCACCGGCTGCCCCAAGGTGCGCTGCATGCAGATCATCGCCGAGCTGGAACAGGTGCCGCGCGGCGCCTACACCGGCGCGTTCGGCTGGCTCAACCGCGATGGCGACCTGGACCTGAACATCCTGATCCGCAGTGCCGAAGTCGTGGCCGACGGCGCCGGCAGCGTGGCCCGGTTCCGCACCGGCGCCGGCATCGTGGCCGATTCGGTCCCGGACAAGGAGCTGGACGAAACCCGCGCCAAGGCCCGCGGCGTGCTGCGGGCGCTGGAAGGCTGACCGCGCGCCTACAGCCTGAGACGGCGACCGGGTATCCTGCACGGCCTGCTCCCATCGCCGAGGATCGCGTGGCGTCAGCTCTCAAGCGCGGTTGCCGCTTCATCGTCATCATGTTCTTCCTGCTGCTGGCCCTGGCGGTCGCAGCGGGTCTGTGGCTGTGGCAGGGGCACCGCGGCTTCGCCGACAGCCCCATCGGCGGCTCGGCGGAGGCCACGGTCGAGGTCGCCCGCGGCGATGCGTTCCCCACCGTGCTGCGCAAGTTGCGCGAACACGGGGTGACGCTGGGCTCCGACCTGCAGTGGCGCCTGCTGGCGCGCGAAACCAACACGGCCAGCCAGCTCAAGGTCGGCGAGTACGCGCTGGAACCCACGCTGACGCCGCGTGAGCTCCTGCAGCGCATGCGCGAGGGTCGCACCCTGCAGTACCGGGTCACCCTGGTGGAAGGCTGGAACATCCGCCAGCTCCGCGCCGCGCTGCGCAACGCCACGCCGCTGCAGCAGAAGACGGCGCAGATGAGCGACGCCGAACTGATGGCGGCGCTCGGTCATGCGGGACAGCATCCGGAAGGCCGCTTCTTGCCCGAGACCTATGTCTACACCCGCAGCGAATCCGACCTCGACGTGCTCAAGCGCGCCTATGCCGCGATGGAGAAGGCGCTGGCCGCGGCATGGGACGCCCGCGCGCCGGGCATACCGCTGCAGTCGGCGGAAGAGGCACTGATCCTGGCGTCGATCATCGAGAAGGAAACCGGCATCGCCGAAGAGCGTCCGGCCATCGCCGGCGTGTTCGCGCGCCGCTTGAAGATCGGCATGCCGCTGCAGACCGATCCCACCGTCATCTACGGCATCGGCAGCAGCTACGACGGCAACATCCGCCGCCGCGACCTGACCACCGATACGCCGTACAACACGTACACCCGCAAGGGCCTGACGCCCACGCCGATCGCCATGCCCGGTGCCGACGCGCTGCGCGCGGCGGTGAATCCGGCCGACGGCCAGGCGCTCTACTTCGTCGCGGTGGGCGACGGTAGCGGGCGCCACCTTTTCTCAGCCACGCTCGCGGAGCACAACGCGGCGGTGGCGCGCTACCTGGTGACGCGCCGCGAGACCCTGCGCAAGGCGGAAGCACCATGACCGAAGCGCTCCTCTCGCAGCCGCGCCTGGTCACGCTGGAAGGCGGCGAGGGCGCCGGCAAGACCAGCGCCATCGCGGCCATCCGCGATCGCCTGCAGGCCGAGGGCCACGAGGTGGTGCTGACGCGCGAACCGGGCGGCACGCCGTTGGCCGAACGCATCCGCGAGCTGCTGCTGAACCCGCAGGACGAAGTGCTCGCGCCGGAAACCGAATTGCTGCTGATGTTCGCCTCGCGTGCGCAACACGTGCGCGAGGTGGTGCGTCCCGCGCTGCGTCGCGGCGCGTTCGTCGTCAGCGACCGCTTCACCGATTCCAGCTACGCCTACCAGGGCGCGGGCCGCGGCCTCGATCCGGAGTGGATCGCCGCCCTCGAGCGGCGCGCCGTCGGCGTGACGCCGGGCCTGACCCTGCTGCTCGACCTGGATGTGCGCGAGGGCCGCGCACGTACCGCCGGCCGCGACCTGTGGCCGGACCGCATCGAGAGCGAGCAGGACGACTTCTTCGAACGCGTGCGCGCGGGGTTTCGTGCGCGTGCGGCTGCAGACCCGCAGCGCTTCCGCGTGATCGATGCCGGCCAGCCGCCGGCGGGCGTCGCGGCCTCGGTCGATGCCGCCATCACCGCCTACCTGCGTACGCTGACGGACAGCGACCTCGCATGAGCCATGTCTTCTCGCCCTGGCAGCAGCGCGCCTACGACCATGCGGTCGCAGCGCTGGAGGCGGGTCGCCTCGGCCACGGCCTGCTCGTCTGCGGGCCCGCGGGGCTGGGCAAGCGTGCGGTCGTGGATCGCCTGGCGCGGCGCGTGCTGGCGCAGCATCGCGATGCGCAGGGCGAGCCGACACCGAACGACCGCAGCGCGCATCTGATCGACGCCGGCACCCATCCCGATCTGATGGTGGTGTCGTTCGCGCCCACCAAGGACGGCAGCAAGCTGCGCACCGAGATCGTCATCGACCAGGTCCGCGAGATTTCGCAGAAGCTCGCGCTGACGCCGCAGTACGGTCAGGCGCAGGTGGCGATCCTCGATCCCGCCGATGCCATCAACCGCGCCGCCTGCAACGCCCTGCTGAAGACGTTGGAAGAACCGTCTCCCGGTCGCTACCTGTGGCTGGTCAGCGCGCAGCCCGCGCGATTGCCGGCGACGATCCGCAGCCGCTGCCAGCGCATCGAGTTCCGCCTGCCGCCGCGCGACGAAGCACTCGCGTGGCTGCAAGCGCAGGGCCACGCCATGGCCGATGCCGAGCGCGCACTGGACGCCGCCCGCGGCCACCCGGGGCTGGCGGACGACTGGCTGCGCAACGACGGGCTTGCGCTGCGGCAGGCCGTCGCACGCGACCTCGCGCGGCTGGAGCAGGGCGAGATCGGCGTGGTGGAAACCGCGCAACGCTGGGCCAACGACGAACTCGCCGACGCGCGCCTGCGCCACGCCGCAGACCTCGCGCTGGAGCAGGCCGGTGCTGCCGGCTTGACCGATCCGGCCCGATTGACCAAGCTGGCCACGTGGTTCGACGCCGCCAACCGCACCCGCGACCTGTTGCGGACCACGGTGCGCGGCGATCTGGCCATGGTGGAACTCTTGCTGGCCTGGGCCGGCAACGACCGCACCCGCGCTGTCGGCGCGCGGCGCGGCTGACCGACACGCACGGAGACGGGGAATGAATGCAGCAGGTGGACGGCAGGGCATCCTGTCACTGGCAGTGAAGGACAAGGCCGCGCTGTACAACGCCTACATGCCGTTCGTGAAGGGCGGTGGCATCTTCGTGCCCACGCCGAAGCGCTACTTCCTCGGCGATGAAGTCTTCCTGCTGCTCACGCTGCCCGAATCCAGCGACCGCCTGCCGGTGGCCGGCAAGGTGGTCTGGGTGACGCCCGCCGGCGCACAGGGCAACCGCGCCGCCGGCATCGGCGTGCAGTTCGCCGAGACCGGCGAAGGCGAGGCCATCAAGAACCGCATCGAGACGATGCTGGCCGGCAGCCTCAACGGCGAGAAGCCGACCCACACCATGTGAATCCCGTCCGCGCGCACCGCGCGGACCTCCGCTTTCACGCAGGCTTTCGACCCGGCTGGCCAGCATGCAGGCCTTCCCTCCTGTGGCAGGCACCCCATGGCGCGCCCCATCTGGACCGGCACCCTGTCGTTCGGACTGCTGAACATCCCCGTCTCGCTGATGTCCGGCGAGCGCAAGGTCGACATCAGCTTCCGCATGCTGGATTCGCGCGACAAGAAGCCGATCCGCTTCGAACGCGTCAACGCCGAGACCGGCGAGGAAGTGCCTTGGAAGGACATCATCAAGGCCTTCGAGTACGACAAGGGCAGCTACGTCGTCGTCGAGAAGGAGGACATCGCCTCCGCCGCGCCGCAGACGCACGAGTCCGTCGACGTGGAGGCCTTCGTCGACCGCGACGCGATCGGCATCCGTTTCTTCGAGAAGCCCTACGTGCTGGTGCCCGGCAAGAAGGCGGAGAAGGGCTACGTGCTGCTGCGCGACACCCTGGCCAGCACCGGCAAGGTCGGCGTGGCGCGGGTGGTGATCCGCACGCGCGAGTACCTGTGCGCGGTGGTGCCCGAAGGCGACGCGCTGGTGCTGATGATGCTGCGCTATCCGCAGGAACTGGTGGATCCGGAGGAATACAAACTGCCCGCCGGCAAGGCCTCGGACTACCGCATCACCGCCAGGGAGCGCGAGATGGCGGAGAGCCTGATCGGTTCGATGTCCGCGAAGTGGACGCCCGACGACTACCACGACGAGTTCCGCAAGCGGCTGGAAGCCATCATCAAGAAACGCATCAAGGCGCGCGGGGCGACCACAAAGATCGTCGAGGAAGACGCTCCCGACCACGAGGATGCGGCCACCAACGTGGTGGATTTCATGGCGCTGCTGCAGAAAAGCCTGGACACCAAGAAGCGCACCCCGGCCAAGGCATCGCCTTCGAAGCGCGCGGCCGCGAAGAAAGCACCGGCGAAGAAAGCCGCGCGCAAGGCGACCAAGGTCACGAAGAAGGCGCCGGCCAAGCGCGCACGCAAGACCGCTGCGCGCTGACCGCATGAGCGGCGGTCGTCGCATCGTGCCGGTGGAAGGCGTCGGCACGGGCGCCAGCGGGCGCGCCTGCCTGTACGTGCTGCCCTGTGCCTACGAAGACCACGCCAAGCTTGGCATCGCCACCGATCCCCTGACGCGCATGCAGGCGTTCTCGCCGCGTTACTACGCGTTCTTCGATCTCGAGCGCGGTTGGCTGGCCGAAGCAGGCAGCATGCGCGAGGCGCGCGCATGGGAAACGCGCCTGAAGCGCGAACTTCGCGCGCATGCGGCACCGCCGCCGCTGACGGTGCCGAGCCGTGCCGCGGGGCGCACCGAATGGTTCCGCGGCGCCGAGTCGGCCCTGCAGAGGGCGCGGGCCGTACTCGAAGCCGACGGCTTCACCGTGCATCCGCTGCGCGAGTGGGTGGCGCAGCGCCTGCACGCCCAGAGCGAGCACCTGGAGGCCGGCGAACACGCCGCCGTCGCCCGGTTCGGTCCGGTGGACGGATGGCCGCCTGCGCGCGCCGGCACGCCGTGGGACACCCTCCGCGATGCGCTCGACGCCTACGGCGCGCTCGGCCTGTCGCTGGAAGGCGCCGTGTCGCCAGCGCTCCAGGCCTGGCACGCGCGCAACAGCCTGTCGCCCGGCTGAAGCGCGAGCCGCATCGGACGCAGCTTGCACGCCCTGTTGACGGCACTGGCGGCATAACGGGGCCGAGGACCCGCCATGAGCCTGCAGGAATACCGTCGCAAGCGCCGATTCGACCGCACGCCCGAACCGTCGGCTGACACGCAGCGCGCGCCTGGACATCGGCCGATCTTCGTCGTCCAGCTGCACCACGCCAGCCATCGCCATTACGACTTCCGCCTGCAGGTGGGCGATACGCTCAAGAGCTGGGCGGTGCCGAAGGGCCCCAGTTTCGATCCGAGTGTGAAGCGGTTGGCGGCCGAGGTCGAAGACCATCCGGTGGACTACGCGGCCTTCGAGGGCGACATCCCGAAGGGCCAGTACGGCGGCGGGCATGTCGCCACGTTCGATCGCGGCCTCTGGACGACGGAGGGCGATGCCGAGGCGCAACTCGCGAAAGGGCACCTGCGTTTCCGCATGTTCGGCGAAAAGCTGAAGGGCGGTTGGCACCTGGTGCGCACGCATACGCCGGCGCGCCAGCCGCAGTGGCTGCTGTACAAGGCGCGCGACGGTTTCGCCGGCCCGCAGGAGGCCGACGACCTGCTGGACGACGTCGCGCCGCCGCCGGGCGCACGGCCCGCGCGCCGACGACGCAGCGCGACCCGCAACGCGCACACGCCCGCCGCGCCGGAACGCTGGGCCCGCCGCGCCGCGCGGCTCGACGGCGCGCGCGCCACCTCGCATCGCCCCGCGTTCCGTGCGCCGCAGTTGGCCAAGCTGCAGCAGCAGGTGCCGCCCGGCGACGACTGGCTGCACGAAGCCAAATGGGACGGCTATCGCCTGATCGCCGAGATCCGCCGCGGCCGCGTGCGCCTGTGGTCGCGCAACGAGCGCGAGTGGACCGACAAGGCGCCGGAGATCGTCGCCGCACTGGAAGCGCTGCGCCTGGAAGAGGCCGTGCTCGATGGCGAACTGGTCGCCGGTGCCGGGCGGCAGGAAGACTTCGGGTTGCTGCAGGCCACGCTGTCCGGCGAGAAGAACGCCACGCTTTCGTATGTGCTGTTCGACATCCTGCAGGTCGACGGCGTGGACATCGCGCGCAGCCCGCAATACCAGCGCAAGGCCCTGCTGGCGGAAATCCTCAAGGCGCCGCCCGACCGCTTGGTCTACAGCTCGCACATCGTCGGCCGCGGCGACGAGGCGCTGAAGATGGCGCTCGACCGTGGCCTCGAAGGCATCATCGCCAAGCGCGCGGATGCGCCATACCAGGCCGGGCGCGGCGACGCGTGGCGCAAGATCAAGCAGCGCGATGCCGAAGAATTCGCCGTGGTCGGTTTCACCGCTCCGAAAGGCAGCCGCAGCGGATTGGGTGCGCTGCTGCTCGCCACGCCCGATGGCGACAAGGGCTGGCGGTACGCCGGCCGCGTGGGCATCGGTTTCAGCGATGCCTTGCTCGACACGCTGTCCACGCAATTGGCCAAGGGCGCGCGCGCCACGCCCACCGCCCACGTCGAAGTCGACGATCCGGAGCTGCGCCGGGCGCGCTGGGTCGCGCCACGCCTGGTCGCCGAGGTGTTCCATCACGGCCGCGGCAACCAGGGCCTGCTGCGGCAACCGTCGCTGAAGACGATCCGCCGCGACAAACGCGCCAGCGATCTGCGCGAATCCCGCGCACCGGCCGGAGATCCCGCCATGCCTGCACCTCCGCGGGGTCGCGCGACACCGCCCACGATCGAACCGACCCATCCCGAGCGCGTCGTCTTCCCCGACAGCGGCATCACCAAGCAGCAGGTGTTCGACTACTACCGCGCGATGACCCGCTGGCTGCTGCCGGAGATCCGCGAGCGCCCGCTATCCATCGTGCGCTGCCCGCAGGGTGCGGGGCGCCCGTGCTTCTTCCAGAAACACCACACACCGGGCATGGATCGCGTCGATGCGGTGGCGCTGGCGGAAGAGGGCGGAACCTCCGCCGACTACCTGGTGGTGCGCGATGAAGCCGGCTTGCTGGAACTGGTGCAATTCAACGCGCTCGAATTCCATCCCTGGGGCGCGCAGGCCGATGCCCCGGACGAGGCCGACCGCATCGTCTTCGATCTCGACCCGGGTCCCGACGTGCCGTGGCCGCACGTGGTCGAAGCGGCGCGCCTGGTGCGCAAGCGCCTGCGCGCACTCGGCCTGGCATCGTACGTCCGCACCTCGGGCGGCAAGGGCCTGCACGTGGTCGTACCGCTGAAACCGGCGTGTCCGTGGCCGCAGGTGAAGGACTTCGCGCATGCCTTCGCCGAATCGATGGCCGCCTCCGAACCGCTGGCTTATGTCGCCACGGCGACGAAGAAGTTCCGCAAGGGCAAGATCTTCATCGACTACCTGCGCAACGGCCGCGGTGCCACCAGCGTGGCGTCGTTTTCGCTGCGCGCGCGCGATGGCGCACCGGTGGCCATGCCGCTGCGATGGGACGAACTGGGCCGCATCAAGGGCGGCGACGCCTACACGCTGTCCACCGCGCCGCGCCGCATGAGCCGCCTGGGCGCGCATCCCTGGGGTGACTACACGCGCCGGCGCCAGGATCTGGCGAGCGTGAGCGAGGCACTGTCCGCGTTGCAGGCACCGGCCGCGCCCGTGAAGAAGCGCCGCGCACGCTCATGACCCTCGGCGCGCACGCCGGAGGAAACGGATCGCTGCCTGTTCCCACTGCCGCTGCCCGCGCGCCCGCGCGCTGGCGCGCTGCACGCGACCGTCTTCCCAACCTTCGAACACGCGCGGGTCCACGTAGCAGCGTTCGCAGATGCGCGGTGTGTTGCCGAGGGTGGCGGCGGTGTGGCGCAGCACCTCCATGCGCGCCTGCTGCCGGGCCGTGTCGGTCTCGGGCACCGCTGTCGCCGCCAGCGTGCGGAAGGCGAACAGGGTGGCGCCCCAGGTGCGGAAATCCTTCGCGGTGAACGGCCCGCCCATCACGTCCTGCAGATAGGCATTGACGTCGCCGGAGCTGATCCGCTGCACGGTGTCGCCCTCGCGGTACTGGAACAGCGCCTGCCCGGGGAGTTGGCGGCAACCGCGCACCAGCCGCACCAGGCGCGCATCGCTGACCCGCGATTCGATCGGCTTGCCGCCCTTGCCGCGGAAGGCGAAGCGCACCTCGCTGCCGGCGATGAAGTGCGCGTGCACGTTGCGCAGCGTGGTGAGACCGTACGACCCGTTGTCCTTCTCGTAACTCGTGTTGCCCACGCGCAGCAGGGTCTGGCCGAGCAGAGCGAGCACCAGCGCGACGACCTTGTCGCGCGGGAATCCTGGCAACGCGAGATCGGCGCGGATGCGGCGGCGCAGCCGCGGCAGGGCATCGGCGAAGGCGACCAGCCGGTCGTACTTGCGGGCGCCACGTTCGGCCTGCCAGTCGCGGTGGTAGCGGTACTGCTTGCGCCCGCGCGCATCGCGCCCGGTGGCCTGCAGGTGGCCGCGCGCGTCGGCGCAGATCCACACGTCGGTGTAGGCCGGCGGAATGGCCAGCAGGCGGATGCGGTCCAGCGTGGTCTGCGCGTGCACGGCACGCCCGCGCGCGTCCAGGTAGACGAACCCGCGCCCACGCCGCTGCCGGCGCAGGCCGGGCAGGGTATCGGTGGTGTAGTGCAGGCCGGCCACGCGGCCTCAGAACTCGTCGACGAACTCGAGCACGAGGCCGTAGCGCGCCGCGATGTCGTCCGCCGTCTCGCGCACCGTGTCGGCGTACGGCGAGGCCGCTTCCACCTCCAGCGCGTGCAGGTCGCCGCCGCGGTCGTCGGTCAACCCGGCGGAACTGGAATCCTCGTCGTCCATGTGCGGCATCAGGTCCGCGAGTTCTTCCACGCGCTCCACGCCATCCACGCCGTGCAGCGCTGCGACCAGCGCATCGAAGCCGGTGCGCGTGCCGGTGGCCCGCAGTCTGATCATCGTCATCGGAATGCCTCTGCTTTTTTTCGACCATAGGTCGGCCGCAGTCACGCTTCCGTGAAGCAACGCATGCCGGTGGCGGGGTGTTCAGCCGGTGGCAGGCCGCCGGCGACTCAACGGACGTCGTCCGTGGGCGCGGCATCACGCCGCACCAGCCATCGCCAGAAGCCCGCGTGGCGCCGGCGGTAGAGATGCCGGGCAGGAACGAACAGCTCGACGACGGTACCGCCCGCCGGCGCATTGCCGATATCAAGCCGCCCGCCGAGCTGGTGCGCGCGTTCGCGCATGCCGGCGCAGCCGAAGTGATCGCCGTCGCCGTCCGCGTCGGCGCGGAGTCCGACGCCGTCGTCGCGAATCGTCATCGACAGCCCCTCCGCGCGATAGGCGAGCACGATGCACGCGTTCCGCGCCTGCGCATGCCGCATCACGTTGCGCAGCGCCTCTTCCGCGATACGCCGCACTTCTTCAGCCGCGGTATTGACCAGCAGCCGTGGCGTGCCTTCCACGGACACCTGCAGATCCAACGCGCCGTCATCGATCAGGTATCTGGCCGTGTCCTGCAGGGCGGCGGGCAGGTGGTCGCCGGTGTGCGGCGCGCGCAGGTCGTGCACGCGCTCGCGGCCGGCCTTCAGCGCCTCGTCGGCGCGATCCAGCGCCCGGGTCAGTGCATCGTGCGTGCGCGCGTCGGTGCGCAGGCCGTCCACGGCACCCTGGAAGCGCAACGTGAGCGCCTGGAATTCCTGCAGCAGCGTATCGTGCAGCTCGCGCGCGATACGGGTGCGTTCGGCGATCTGTCCCTGGAAACGATCGCGCAAGCGCGCGGTTTCGTAGCGCAAGCGCAGTGCGTACAGGCCCCACAACAGCACCGCCACGGCGAGCACCAGCAGGGCCTTGAACCAGATCGATTGCAGGAACGTCGGCGGCACGACGAACGCCAGCGTTGCGCCTTCTTCGTTCCACACGCCGCTGTCGTTCGCCGCGATCACGCGGAAGCGGTACTGCCCGGGATCGAGGTTGGTGTAGAACGCCTGGCGCCGATGCCCGGCATTGACCCAGTCATCATCCACGCCTTCGAGCCGGAAGCGGAACCGCACGCGGCTGGGAACGCTCAGGCTCAGGGCGGTGTAGTCGATCTCGATGCGCGACACCCCCGCAGGCAGCGTGGCCGATGTCGGATCCCGCAATCGCTGCGATCCGTAGGCCAGGCCGACGATCCGCACCGGCGGCGGCACCGGGTTGCGCGCCAACTGCGTAGGCTGGATCTGCGCCACGCCGTCGGTCGTCACGAACCACAGCCTGCCGTCGCCGCCCGTCACCGCGCTGTTGCGCGCATACCCCGGTGCGGCGGGCGCGCGCAGGCCATCCTCGAAATCCAGCAGTTCCACCTCCACGGCCAACGCCGGATCATCGAAGCTGCGCAGGAACACGTCCCTGCGCAGGCGGGCGATGCTCGAGCGCGATTGCAGCCAGACGTGACCGTCGCGACTCTCCGCGATGCCGGTGATGCCCAGCAGCCAGGCGTCGGTGCGCCGCAGGATCGTCACCTTGCCCTCGCGCAGGCGGGCCAGCCCGCCGAGGCTGGCCACGATGACGTCGCTGCCCAGGCGGTGCAGCAGGGTCACCTCGCCACCGGGAATGTCGGCATGCTTCCACAGCATGCGCATCGCGGGTGGATCGATCACCATCAGGCCTTGCGAGCGCACGTACGCCAGCAGTCCGCCGCCGGACATCGCGATCATCGTCGGTATTCTCAACGGCCCGCGCGGATCCGCCGGCAGCGGGTCGATCCATGCGCCGGCTTCATAACGCGTCAGTCCGCCCTGCACGCGGTTGAACCACATCCGTCCGTCCGCCGTGATGACGCAGTCCAGGGCGGAACGGCGCTTGTCCGGCAGCGGCACGGGTTCGAAGCGTTCACCGACGCGCCGCAGCAGGGCATCGCCGGTCTTCAGCCAGACCGTGCCCGACGCGTCTTCGCAGAGCGCCTGCGGATTGGCCAAGCCTTCGAGCAGGCGCGTCGCTTCCCCCCCCCGGCGGAATGCGGAACAGGCTGTCCGAATCGGCGGCATAGACGCTGCCGTCCCGCGCGCCCATCAGCAGGTAGCCCAGCGGCGAATGGGGCGGAACGCCGGCGGCGGGGCGGATGTTGGCAGGACGAAAGCGATCCAGGCCTGTGCTGGTACCTACCCAGATGTTGCCCTCACGGTCTTCGAGGATCGCTTGCGCGCGGTCGGAGGACAGGCCGTCCTTGGCGGCAAAGCTCTCCTCCACGGGCTGTTCGCCGGCGTACAGGCCGGCAGGCCTGGCGATCCGGTAGATGCCTGCCGAATACGTGGCGCCCCACAGCGCACCGTCACGGTCGAACAGGGCGCGGCGATAGAAATGGCCGGGCGAGGCCACCGGGACGGTGGACGCTGCCAGCGTTGCGCGTTCGGTGTCCGACACCTCCGGCAGGCGACGCGTACCCGAGAAGGGGCTGGACAGCCAGATGCGTCCCGCGGGATCGGGCACCAGGTCGAAGTTGTCGCCCGAATCGATGCGGCTCTCGACGCGGCTACCGCTGCTGCGGAAGCGACGTGCGCCCGGGTCCAGCACCTTGATATCCGTGCCTGCGTCCAGCCATAGGCGGCCGTCGCCGGACTCGGTGATCGACCAGACGAAATCCGCAGCGAAGCACCATGCCGCGTCGATGTCTTCCCAGCGACTGCCGTGGTACCGCATGAGGGGATGGCCGGAGTTGCCCGTGATTGCCCATACCGCGCCGGTCCGGTCTTCGAAGAGATGGAACACCCAGCGATCACTGTCGGGCGTGGACCGGTCCAGCAGTTTCCCGTCCCGCAACACCGCCATGCGGCCGGACTGGTAGCCGATCCAGAGGTCGCCGTTGCGCGCGGCCATGAGGGCCGATACGGGCTCGTTGCGAAGCGCACCGTCCGGCCCCGCGTCGGCGTCGAAGCGCACGCCGTCGAAGCGGTGCAGTCCGGCGTCGCTGCCGATCCACAGGAAACCGTCCGGCGTCTGCGCCAACGCATAGATGCCCAGCGGTACGCCGTCGTCCGCCATCCAGCGGCTGTGCTTGAGCTGGCCGATGCCGGCGCCGGGATCCAGCGCATGCGCCGGCAGCGCGCCCAGGGGCACGCCGACCACCAACAGCAGGACCGTCAGGAAAAGGCTGCGCAGCATGGCGGCCCTCCGCAGGCGGCCAGACGTCGGGTCATCGTCGTATGGGCCGGTCATCCCCTCCCGGGCCCGGCCGCATCCTAACCCGCCCACGGCGCCGCGTGCGACGGCCGGCCGTTGTGGATCGCGCTACCATCGCTCCGGGGATGTCGGCGCCCCAAAGGGGAGCAGGGATGAAGGGGATACAGGGAGTCCGGTCGCGCTGGGCGCGCCTTCTGTTCGCGATCGCGCTGCTGTGCGCGCCGCTGTGGGCGCAGGCACAGGGGCTGTCCGGCATCCGCGTGCTGCCGTCCGTCGACGGCGAGTATGCGTTCCAGGGGTGGAAGCACGAGGGCACGGTACCCGCGTCGCTGACGGTGCCGCTGGAACTGGGCGATGAGGTCTACGGTGCAACGCTGCAATTGCAGCCTGCGCAGGCGGGCGAGACGTACCGTGTGCGCGTGCAGTTCGAAACCAGCCTCGCTTTGGGCGCGGAAGGTCCGCACCTGGACCTGATCGACTGGAAGCACTGCACGTCGGCGTGGCTGCCGTCGCAGGCGGTTGATGCGGTGACGTTCGTCCTGCCAACGCCGTCATCGGAGCAGCAGAGCTGCTTCCCGAAATACACACGCAAGGAACTCGACGCCGCGGTGCATGCGCATGCGGCCAAGCAGGGCGACCCGACCATCGCCGATGGCTGGCTCCCCGAACTCGACAAGCCCGACGCGCGGGTGTCGGTCTCGCCTTATGTGGCGATCAGCACCGTCCGCGTCCGCGTGGACGTGCTGCGCAAGGGCGAGTGGGTGGAGGTCACGACGCTGGCTTTTCAGCCGTTGATGGGGTGTTGAGCGGGCGGTCACGGATGACGCGCAGAAGCGCATCGAAGAGGAGCGAATGGTCGACAAAGTAGCCAGCGTATTCAGGGCCGGCGATACCTATGTGGCGACGGCGTCATCGCGCGCGCGCGAGGGTTACTGGCAAACCATCCATGCCTCCGAGATCCTCAAGAGCCCGACAGCGGCCGCGCTGGGCCAGCTGGCGTTGGATGCGTTGGGTATCTCCGGTTCCCACAAGCGCTTCCTCGACGGCACGATGCCGACCATCGCGGCAAGACGCCTCGGCTTCCGAAGCGAGAAGAGCTTTGTCGCTGGATCGCGTTGCGCCGAGCTTGAGATGAAGGATGGTCGCATTCGGGTGATCCGGACGATTTCCGACGTCAAATACAAGGCCTTCATGTATACCGAAGACATGAGGTGGGTGGATGCCGAGGCCGTGCAGTTGGGCGAGATGATTGCTGCGCTGACCTCCGGGGACTAGGCATTGAAGCGACGACATCAGCCCAGTCGGATGGGTCTGTTCCTGGCCGCACTGCTTGTGGGTGCAGGTGTGCTCGTGTTCTCGACGGCCGCGCCGCGGGTCATGGTGCACCCCAACTCACCCAGTCGCGCCGGTCTGTTTCCCCGTCGCATGCATGTCGAGGAAGCGAGCAAGCAGGTGGTGCAGTTCTATGGCGCATTTCTGGTACTGGTCGGTGTGGGTATCGGTGCCATCTCCTTGTATTCCCCGCGCAAGTGACGCCGTCGCAGTCCCGCACGCGGGCGCGTGTGTAGCGCGAGAGGCCGGGGACAGAGCACCGAGCGTGTCTTCTGGCATGGGCAAAGGCAGGTCATACGACGGTAAAAGGACAGAGGTCGGACGCATCGACGCAAGGTCGTCGCGCTTGCTACCCAACCCCCAGGACCCGAGGCACAGAGCATGGCCCGTCGCAGGAATGCCGTCGCATGGATAAAGCGCGTCATGCGCACGGTGGTGCCGCTGGCTTTGGCCGCCGGTGCGAGCATGGCGCACGCCGCAGCGCCCGCCACCGCCTGCGACGCCGCGCATGCCTCGCGCGACGCGTACGACATGCAGGTGCCGTTCGAGGTGATCGACGGCAGGATCTACGTGCAGGCAAAGGTCAACGGGCAGGCGCCCCTCACGTTCGCGCTGGATACCGGCGCCAGCGGGCTGGGGCGTGCGGACGCCAGCCTCGTGGCGCGGCTTGGTCTGCCGATCGAGAAGCCCACCCTGAACTCCGATGGCGTCAAGACCGCCGAGGCCGACACCACGCGCTTCGATACGCTCGATCTCGGCGGCCTCGTCCGCCATGACCTCAACGTCATCACGCGCGACTACAACAGCAAGATGGCGCCCGAAGCCGCGTTCTCCGGAATCATCGCGCGCGAGTTCTTCGCCGACGGCGTGCTGGTGATCGACTACCCGCGCAAGACGGTGTCGTTCAGCCGTCGCCTCGCGCTGTCCCCCGGGCAGGCCGGCGGGCTGACCTACGAACGGCCGTTCCGCGTGCCGGTGTCGATCGGCGACATCGAGACGGTCGGCAATCTGGATACCGGTGCGAACGTCGCTTTCGTATTGCCGCAAGCACTCTTCGATCAGGTCGGCAACGCGCCTGCCGAAGCGGCCGGCAAAGCACGACTCTCCAACGTCCAGGTGGACACGCAGCGGGCGACGGTGCATGGCCCGTTCCGCGTCGGCGACCTCCGCCTGACGGATGTCGAAGTGCGCATATCGGAGCGCTACCCGGAGTTGCTGGTCGGCGCGCATGCGCTGCAGGGCGCCGTGGTCGTCATCGACCAGCGGTCCAAGGCGGTCGCGGTCTGCCGTTGAGCCGCGGGCGAGGCGGGGAGGGTGCACAATGCGCTCCCTTCCCCGCAACTGGATGCACCATGGATGTCGAAACCCTACTGACGGCGGCGCTGCGCGAAGCCGGTTACGGCCAGGACGCCATCGGTTCGGCGATGCCGCGGATCCTGCGCATCCTCGAAGCAGAAGACGTGCGGATCGAGATGGGTCGCGCCCTGTCGCGCAAGGAGCGCGAGTACGTGCGCCTGCAGCTCGAACTCGGCCTCAGCGTGCGGGAAGTGGTCGCCGGCCTGAAGAAGTAAGCGGGCGCTCGCAGCCGCATCACACACGCGGGGATGCCGGCGGCGTCGTGCCGCTCACGCCACCGGCGCCGGTCAACGCGCAAGGTCTCTACTCACACAAAGCCTGGTACGTCAGGCTTTTGTGCTGGCTCAACACACACAAAGCCTGACGCATGAGGCTTTTTGGCTGGCTCAACACACAACAAGCCCGGCGCATGAGGCTTTTTGGCTGGATCGACACACACCAAGCCTGACGCGTGAGGCTTTTGGGGTGGAGCGACACACGCTAAGGCTGGCGCGCGAGGCTTTTGGGCTGGCTCACCACACACCAAGCCTGGCGCATGAGGCTTTTGGGGTGGATCGACACACATCACTGCTCAGCGCGCACGGCGGAGCGCACGCATGTCAGCCTGCGGCGCCGCCCGCGCGCGGCCGCCCCAGATAGGGCAGGGCGAACAGATACAGGCCGGTGAACAACTGCAGGAACAGCGGCGGCAACGGCGAGTAGGTGATCCAGGCCGGCGGTTCGCCGCCGGCGGCGGCGCGCCAGGCGAAGTTGAGGATCACCGTCAGGGTGAACACGAGGGAGAGCCAGCGGTGGCTCTGCCGCGAGACGCGCGCGATGTTCATGCGGTCTCCTTGTGCTGGCGTTCGATCATCTTCCAACCATTGCCGGACGGGTCGCGGAAGCCGGCATCGACCTGGCCGTAGCGGCTGATCGGTTCCTGGATGAATTCCACGCCCTTGGCGCTCAGCGCGGCGTACGTGGCCTGGCAGTCGGCGACCTTCAAGACCAGCGGCGGCATCGCGCCCTTGGCGACCAGCGCGTTGAGCGCCTCGGCGGTGGCGGCGTCATGGACGGGCGGGCCGGGGGTGAACAGGCCCAGTTGCACCGACGGCTGCTCCGGATGCTGCACCGTCAGCCAGCGGTAGCTGCCGTTGCGCACATCGGCCTGCACGCGGAACCCGAGCTTGTCCACGTAGAAGCCCAGCGCTTCGTCCTGGTCGCGCACGTATACACCGATCACCTCGATACCCTGGCTCATGGGACCTCCGTTGTTGGGGTGGCCACCGTAGCGTCGCCGGCCTGGCGGCGCTTCTCCGAAACTGCGGTCTTCAGGTCCGGGCGCTCCACCGCACGCATGACGCATTCCGGGATCGCGCTGCGCGGGTCGATCATCTCCCGCGCGCGGCGCCGGCACTCGCCGGGGCTCTCGCCGAGGATGTCGCGGAAGATCCGGCCGAACGTGCCGATGCTGGTCCAGCCGGTCTGCAACGCGATGTCGATGATCGGCGCGTCGGTCTCGCGCAGCAGCGCCGCGGCGCGTTCGATGCGACGGGTGAGCAGGTAGCGGTGCGGCGGTAACCCGAACGCCTGCTTGAACGCGCGGGCGAAGTGCGCCTTCGACACCGCGCTGACCTCCGCCAGGCGCTCGACCGGCCAGTCCTGGTCGGGATGCGCATCCATGCGGTCCTTCGCGCGCAACAGGCGGCGCAGCAGTTCGGGGGGCGGATTCACCGGTGGCGCACTCCCTCGGTAGCGTTCAGCGACGCGCATTGTGCCTGTGGTCCTGCGGGGGCGTTCACATGCCGACGACACGGCGTGAGGCACGTTCACCTCACTGACTCGCATCCAGGGGGACTCGTGTCCATTTCGGCCAGCATTCTGATCATCGAAGACAACCGCGGGCTCGCGGAAACCGTCGGCACCTATCTCGAAACGCGCGGCATGGAAGTCGATTACGCCGCCGACGGCGAGGAAGGCTACCGGCTGGCCGCGGAAAACCGCTATGACGCGATCGTCCTCGATGGCCACCTGCCGCGCATGGACGGGCTGGACGTGGTGCGCGGGCTGCGCGAGGTCGCGCGCGTGGCGACGCCGATCATCATGGTCACCGGGCGGGACGCGCTGGAAGACAAGCTGGAAGGCCTCGACCGTGGCGTCGACGACTACCTGACCAAGCCCTTCGCCACCCAGGAACTGGAGGCGCGCCTCAATGCGGTGATCCGCCGGAACCGGAAAGAGGTGGGGCGTGAGGTGCTGACGGTAGGCGAGCTGTCGTTCGATCCGGCCTGCCACCGCGTCCGCCGGGGCGACAAGGAGCTGGAGCTGTCGCCGGTCTCGACCAAGCTGCTGAACATCCTGATGCGCGAATCGCCGCGCGTGGTGACGCGCCGCGAGATCGAGCGCGAGATCTGGGGCGACGAACTGCCCGAATCCGACACGCTGCGCAGCCACCTGTACAACCTGCGCAAGGCGATCGACAAAGGCTTCGATACGCCGCTGCTGCACACCGTGCAGAGCGCGGGCTATCGGATCGCGGAGATCGCGCCGCCCCGCAAGGTGGCCTGACCGGTCGCCCTCGACGCAACGCGCGTTCGGATCAGAACGCGCGCTTTTCCCAGGCCGGATAGCCGGCCAGCATGATGCCGGCCACGTGCTCGTCCATCAGGACGGCACCGTTGTTGCGCATGTGGTCTTCGATGAACGAGCGGCCCGCGGTGTCGCGCGACAGGAACTGCATGTCGGGCGCGCGACCCTGCAGATCGGCGGCGTGCGAGGCGGGGATGTTCGTGCCGGCAGGGCAGACGAAGTACCCCCCGTCTACGCGATAGAGGTTCAATCTCATGGTCAGGACCTGTGCGGTTCCGACCGCGAAGGGCTGCGAGATGCAGCAGAGGCCCGGACACTAGCACGCGTGTGACACGGCCTGTCTGAATCGTTCAGCTTGCGCCCCAGCCATTCCGGCGCGCCAGGGCAAGCGCGGCTTCTTCGGCGTTCTCTCGGCTGGCGTGGCGCGCGGTGGTGACCACGTCGACGCGTGCGCGCGCATCCGCGACGCGGAACATCGCGCGACCCTGCCAATAGGTCGTGCCGAGGGTGTCGGTCTTCTCGACCGTCTGCACGGTCAGCGAATGCCCATTGTCCGTAATCGTCCTGACGCTCATCGATCTGCCGCCCACGCCGTGGCATGAGACTACGCCGATCGCGAAGGGGCGGCGATAGCCGCCGGGACGTCAGGCCTGGGTCGACGCCTGCAACGCCGCCGCCAGTCCGGCATCGCCGGAGAGCAGATCCTTCCATTGCAGCTCGACGCCATTGCGGCGCCCCTTCTCGACCAGCTTCAGGCCGGCCGGGTCGATGGTCAGGGTGTACGCCTTGTCGTCGACGGTGACTTCGCGGCGCAGGGCTTTGTCCAGGGGGGTCGTCATGCGCGAGTCCTCGCGTTGGGTTCCCCTGCACCGTGAACGGCGGTGCGTAAAGGCGTCGTGAGGCGTGGCGCCCGCACGCGGACGATGCTGCGAGAATGGGGCCGCCCGCAGGACGCGGGCGCGAGGGAGATGCCCATGATCCGCTGCATGACCGCTCTGCTCGTGGGGTGGCTGATGATCGCGATGCCATCGGCGTGGGCGGTTCCGCCCGCCACGCCCGGTGGGAACGCGACGGAGCACGTACCGCTGGAGCATCTGCCTGCGTTGACCGGCGATTACTTCCCGCTGACCGATCATGGCTCCGGCCGCGTGCACCACATCTACGTGCGGCTCCCCGAGGGGTACGACGCGGCTGCGCCGACGCGCTACCCGGTGGTCTACCTGCTGGATGGCGACAGCCTGTTTCCGTTGCTGGCGCCGACGCACCTGTTCCTGCACTACGACGAGAAACTGCCCGAGGCCATCGTGGTCGGCATCGCGTACGGCGGTTTCGACCCGGCCATCAACAAGCGCAATACCGACTTCACCGCGCCCGGTGCCGACGCCACGGCCGAGCAGGGTGGCGCGCCGGGGTTCCTGGCGTTCCTGCGCGACCAGGTGATCCCCGAGGTGGAACATCGCCATGCCGCCGATCCCACGCGCAGGATCCTGCTGGGGCAGTCGCGCGGCGGTTATTTCGTGTTGTGGTCGGCGCGCGAGGCGCCGGATCTGTTCTGGGGCCGCATCGCCAGCAATCCGGCGCGCGGCCCGGCCCGGGAGCAGTTGTTCGCGCCGGCCGCGCCGCATGCGCGGAACGACCTGAAAGTGGCGATGGTCAGCGGCACGCGTGAGGACGAAGGGCGCCGGCAGCTCGCCCGCGAATGGGTCGCGGACTGGTCGGCGCGCGCCGACGTGCCGTGGCAGACCACGCTGCTGGAGATCGAGGGCGGCACCCACGCCGCCAGCATCGGCGAGGGCTACCGGCGCGCGATGCTTTGGCTGTTCCCGAAGCAGCCCCACCGGCGCAGTGACGGCGCAGAACCGTAACCGCGTTCACGGAACCGGACCGGTCGTCGGATGAACGGATTTCGTGTAACACAACCGGCATGCGGGGCCCTTACCCTGCGGCCATGGACACGTTGGCCGACATCCGGGCCGTCCTGGCCCTGGCAGGCGAGCGCATCGAACGCGGTGCGATGCGGGAGGACCCGCGCGTGTTCATGGATCAGCTGTGGCGTCAGGTCTATGACGCGGCCCCCGACGATCTCCAGCCCTATGTCTGGGCCCGCTTGGCCGACTTCGCCGCGCAACTGGGCACACTGGACGACGACGCGGCCGCCCGGCGTCCGTTGCGCGCGCCGCCCGAGGTTTACACGCGGCGCTGAACGCGCGGCATCGGAGCGTGGCCTTTCCCGCCTGCGGCACGCGTTGTCATCGGCATGGATGGCAACAGGGACATCGCTCGCGGCATGAAGGCCGGTACCGTGGTCCGCCCCGCGCGGGCGAATGAAGCCGCCGAGCTCTCGGCGATGATGCGGCGCACCTTCGTGGCTGCCAACGGCCACTGCAGTACGCCGGAGAACGTGGCCGCGTTCCTCGATACGGTGTACACGCCAGAGCGCCAGGCACAGGAAATCCGCGACCCCGACACGCTCACCCTGATCGTCGAGCATGACGGCGTGTGGGCCGGCTTCGCCCAACTGCGCTGGGGCACGGTGCCGCCGGCCGAAGTGCTGCTGCGTCCGACGGTGGAACTGGGCCGCATCTACCTGGATGAAGCCTTCCACGGGCAGGGCATCGCGGCGGTGCTGGTGTCGCACCTGCTGGCGGCGGCCCAACTGCGCAAGTCGCGTTCGGTGTGGCTCAATGTCTGGCAGGAATCGGCGCAGGCGATCCGCTTCTACCGCAAGCACGGCTTCCAGATCGTGGGCCGTTCGATCTTCTACGTGGGCGACGATCCCAAGGAAGACTGGGTGATGACCCAGACGCTGCCGGGCGGCTGATCCGCCGCCCCGTGCGCCGCTATCAGGATTCCGCGCGCTTCAGCTGCAACGTGTAGTCGCCCGGCGGAAGGCCGTCGACGTGCAGGCGCACGTTGACCGGCCGGATGCACGCGGGCACCGGGCGGCCGGGTTCGATCGGGGCGACGTGGACGTTCACCGTCGCGCTCAGCACGCTGCCGTCCCGCTTGACCTCCAGGACGTCCATCGGGTCCAGCGATTCGCGCGCGGACAGCCAGACATCCTGTTCGAAGGTCGTACGCATGCCGTCGACCTGCACGCGCAGGTCGGTGTTCGCCTCGCCGCTGCAACCGCCGTCGCGCTCGTGCACTTCCAGCAGACCGGACAGCAGGGCGGCGTCCGGCGTGGCGGCCACCGGCGAGGCGCCGAGCATCAGCGCGAGCAATAGAGAAGTCAGAGGCATGATCGTGGTGCCGGATCAGACGGTGGGCGTGCGCAACGCCGGGTTGTCCCAACCCGGACGCGGCGCGAAGCGCGCGCCGTGGCGCGCCTGCAGCGCCTTGAGCTTTTCCCGCAATGCGTCGGGGCCGACCGCCTTCACGTGCTCGATCGGGCCGCCGCGGAACGGCGCGAAGCCGGTGCCGAAGATCACGCCGGCATCGAGCAGGTCGGCATCGGCGACCACGCCGTCGTGCAGGCAGGCGACCGCTTCGTTGAGCAGCGGCAGGATCAGGCGGTCTTCCAGATCGTCCGGTGCCTTGTAGTCGGACGGCACCTGCGGCTTCACCGCCTTGCCGTTCTCCCATTTGTAGAGGCCCTGGCCGTCCTTCTTGCCGCGCTTGCCGGGTTCCACCGTCGCCAGCGCCGCGGGCAGTTGCAGGCCAAGGAAGGGCGACAGTTCCGCGCCCACGCCCTGCGCCACGTCCAGGCCCACGGTGTCGATCAGTTCGATCGGGCCCATCGGCATGCCGAACTTCACCGCGGCCTTGTCGATCACCGGGCCGGGGATACCTTCGGCGTAAGCGGTCGCGGCTTCCAGCATGTACGGGAACAGCACGCGGTTGACCAGGAAGCCCGGCGTGCCGGCGACCGGCACCGGGAACTTGTCCAGCGCTTTGCAGAACGCGGCAAGGCGTTTGACGTTGGCTTCGTCCAGCGCGTCGTGCTGCACGATCTCCACCAGCGGCATCAGCGCCACCGGGTTGAAGTAATGCAGGCCGGCGAACTGCGCCGGACGCTGGATGTGCTCGCGCAATTCCGTCAACGGAATCGACGAGGTATTCGTGGTCAGCAGCGCATCGGCTTTCAGGCGCGGCTCGACGGTCTGGTAGAGGTCGCGTTTGGCTTCGGGGTTCTCGATGATCGCCTCGATCACCAGGTCGGCCTGCGGCACGCCATCGCCGGCCAGGTCGCCCTTCAGGCGCGCGGCCACGGCGGGGCGCTTGCTCTCGTCCTTCACCTTCTTGGTGAACAATTCCTGCGCACGCGAGAGCGCGCCATCGATGAAGCGCTGCTCACGGTCCTGCAGGGTGACGTTGAATCCCTTGTAGGCGGACCACGCCGCGATGTCGCCGCCCATCACGCCGGCACCGACGACATGCACGTTCGCGATGCCATGGTCTTTGCCACCGAGGCCCTTCAGGCGCTCGGTGAGGAAGAAGATGCGGATGAGGTTGCGCGCGGTCGGCGTGCCGGCCAGCTTCACCACCGCCTTGCGCTCGGCATCCAGGCGCGCCTGGATGCCCTTGCCACCAGCGGTCTTCCAGACGTTGATCAGTGCGTACGGTGCGGGGTAGTGCGCCTTGGGCGCCTTGCGTGCGACCTGCTTGAGCATCTGCGGCGCCAGCAGTTGGCGCGCGAGCCAGCTGTTGCTGATCCAGCCGGTGAAGCGCTGCTTGAACGGGCGTTGTGGGCGCGAAGCGATCAATGCGACGGCGGCGTCGATCAGCACGGCCGGCTCGGCGATTTTGTCGACCAAGCCCATCGCCTTGGCCGAACTGGCCGACAGCGTGCGGCCGGTAAGCATCATGTCCATCGCCTTCGGCGCGCCCACCAGGCGCGGCAGGCGCGCACTGCCGCCCCAGCCGGGGAAGATGCCGAGCTTCACTTCGGGCAGGCCGATGCGGGTGGATGGATCGCTGCTGGCCACGCGGTAATCGCAGGCCAGCGAAATCTCGGTGCCGCCGCCCATGCAGAACCCGTGGATCGCGGAGACCGTGGGGCAGGGCAGTTCGGCGAGTTTCTGGAACACCGCCTGGCCGCGACGGATCGCGTCGTTGACGGTGCCCTTGCGGTCGAATGCCTGGAATTCCTTCAGGTCCGCGCCGGCGATGAAGCCCGATGCCTTCGCCGAGCGCAGTACCACGCCCTTGGGCGGATCGATGGCCAGGCGTTCGATGATGTCGGCCAGTTCGATCAGCACGTCCTGCGAGAATGCGTTGACGCTCGCGCCCTGGCGGTCGAAGGCCAGCACCACGATGCCGTCCTCGCGCAGCTCGGTCTGCCAGTGACTGAATCGCAGCCCATCGAAGTTCGCGGCCATGCAGGACCATCCGTTGACGTATGGATAAGGCCGCTATCATCCCGAGGTTGTTTAACCCGCGTCAAATCCACATATCCGTTGAAACGTCGTCATGGGCGTGACCGGCGGCAGGGGGATGTTCCTGCTGCCTTGGTTAAATTCTTGATAGGGCAACGGTTTGGACAAGGCGTTGAACTTTCCCCCGCTAGCGCGGTCACAGGGCACGGCCACCGCCGAGCCGACAGGAGTGCGGCCCGGCATGGCCGAAACAGATCCAACCCAGGAGCTGGACCTCGAGCTGGTCAGACGCGTGCAACGCGGCGACAGCGCGGCCTTCGACCTGCTGGTGCGCAAGTACCAGCATCGCGTGGTGGCGCTGATCGGGCGGTACGTCCATGACTGGAGCGAGTGCCAGGACGTGGCCCAGGAGACGTTCCTGCGCGCATATCGCGCGCTCGGAAACTTCCGGGGCGATTCCCAGTTCTATACGTGGCTGCACCGTATCGCCGTGAATACCGCCAAGAACCACCTGGTCGCGCACAACCGCCGTCCCCCCACGGACGACGTGGATGCCGCCGACGCCGAGCAGTACGACATCGGCGCCCGGCTGCGCGACACCGACACGCCCGAGCGCGAACTGATGCGCCAGGAGCTGGAGGCTACGGTGATGAAGGCCGTCGACGCGTTGCCGGAAGAACTGCGCACCGCCATCACCCTGCGCGAGGTGGAAGGGCTGAGTTACGAGGAGATCGCGCAGAAGATGGATTGCCCGATCGGGACGGTGCGTTCGCGCATCTTCCGGGCGCGCGAAGCCATCGACGAACAGATGCGTCCCCTGCTGGACACCGACACAACCCGGGAGCGTGCCCGCTCATGACTGCCCGCAACGAGATTCAGACCATCGACAAGCTCGACATCCACCATCGCCAGCAACTCTCCGCCCTGATGGACGGCGAGTTGGTGGCGGACGAAGCCCGCTTCCTGCTGCGTCGCCTGCAGCATGACCAGGACCTGGCCGGCTGCTGGGAACGCTGGCAGCTGTGCGGCGACGTGTTGCGTGGTCAAGGCCGTGCTCCGGCGCCCACCGGGTTCGCCGAGCGCGTGGCAAAGGCCGTCGCGGCCGAGTCCGCCGCGGCGCCGGTCGCCGCGCAAGCCTCGGCCGGCCGGTCGCGCAACCTGCTGGCCCGCTGGGGCGGTGGTGCGCTCGCGGCGTCCGTCGCGCTGGTCGCCTTGTTCATGGCCCGCCAGCAGGGACCGCAGCCGGCGCCGGCCGGTGAGGATGCCCAGGTTGCATCGGCGCAGGCCACACCGTCCGTGGTCCCGACCCAGAACCCGTCGGCTCCGGCACCCGATGCAGAGGCCTACGCCGCTGCGGCCGTCGTCGCTGCCGCCAGCCTGCCGCGCCGCCAGGACAACGCAACCCGTCGCAGCGCCACCCGCAACCAGCAGGCCGCCCGGTCCGCGCAGCGCGTGGCCAGTACGGACGCGCCCCGTCGCGCGACCGGTACGCTGTCCGCTGCGGGCAATACCACGAACGCCTTGGCGGCAACGCCCGTGCATGCCCCGGCCAACCCGTTCTCCCATCCGTCCCAGGATGCGTCCGCGGTGCCGGCACGCCCGTGGCCGCGCTCCGCGCTGTCCTCCTATCCCTCGGCGACGGGCGCCCTGACGACCGGCTACAGCAGTGAGTCCGCGGGCCGGACGTTCTATCCGTTCGAACCGCGCCTGCAGCAGGCGCCGCCGGTCGAGCTGCCTGCCGACGCGCCGCGCGAGTAAGTCCCCCGGGCGCCGGCCGTCGCCGGCGTCCCTCCCCGTGTTCCTTCTTCCTATCGAGGCTTGCGTTCGATGACTCCCCACGCCCGTCATGGTCTGTTGACCCTGCTGATGCTGACCACGCCGCTGGCCGCCTGCGCGCAGCAGGCCGAGGCGCCCGCCCCGGTCGCGGCCGCTGCGCCAGCCGCCGCCCAGTCCGCCGCCCCGCAACTGGTGACCGGCCTGCCGGACTTCACCCAGCTGGTCGAGCAGGTGGGGCCGGGGGTGGTGAACGTCGAAGCCAAGATCGGCACGCGCGCCAGCGCCCAGGCCGATGAAGGCGATATCCCGGAAATCTTCCGTCGCATGCTGCCGCCGGGCTTCGAGATGCCGGGCCCCGGGCAGGGGCCGCAGCGCCGCGGTGGCACGTCGATCGGGTCGGGCTTCATCATTTCGGCCGACGGCTATGTGCTGACCAACCATCACGTGGTGGATGGCGCGGACGAAGTGAAGGTCACCCTGCCGGATCGCCGCGAACTGACCGCCAAGGTGGTGGGCAGCGACCAGCAGTACGACGTCGCCCTGCTGAAGGTCGATGCCAAGGGTCTGCCCACGGTGCGCATCGGCAGTTCGGCGGCGCTGAAGCCCGGTCAATGGGTGGTCGCGATCGGTTCTCCGCTGGGCCTGGATCATTCGGTCACCGCCGGCATCGTCAGCGCCGTCGGCCGCAGCGCCTCCCCCGAGCAGCGCTATGTGCCCTTCATCCAGACCGACGTGGCGATCAACCAGGGCAATTCGGGTGGTCCGCTGCTCAATACCCGCGGCGAGGTGGTCGGCATCAACTCGCAGATCTTCTCGGTGTCGGGCGGCTACATGGGCATCAGCTTCGCGATCCCGATCGATCTGGCGATGGGAGCGGTCGACCAGTTGAAGAGCACCGGCAAGGTCAGCCGGGGTCAGTTGGGTGTCCAGGTCGGCGCGGTGACGGCCGATGCGGTGAAGGGCTTCGATCTGCCGGACAACCGGGGCGCGCTGGTGAATGAAGTGCTGACCGGTAGCCCGGCAGCAAAGGCCGGTCTGAGCCCCGGTGATGTGATCCGCTCGGTGAATGGTCGCCCGGTCAACGATTCCAGCGACCTGCCGCCGCTCATCGGTGCGATGGCGCCGGGCTCGAAGGTAGCGCTTGGCGTGCTGCGCGACGGCAAGGCCCGCGACATCACGGTGACCTTGAGCGAACTCGACGAGGGCACCGCGGCCCGCGACGCGCAGCCGACGGCGCCGGAGCGTGATGCGGCGCCTGCCGGGCGCAACCCCCTTGGCATCCAGAGCCAGAGCCTGGATGCCAACAGCCGCAAGCAATTGGGCGTGGAGTCCGGCGGCGTGCTGATCAGCCGCGTGGAAGGTGCCGCCGCACGCGAGGCCGGCTTGGCCCCCGGCATGGTCGTCCTGCAGGTCGGACGCACCAAGGTGGACAGTCCGGCCGCGCTGGATCGTGAGCTTGCCGCGGTCAAGGCCGGCGACACGGTCATGCTGCTGGTCCGCGCCCGTGGCGTGACGCGCTTTTTCGCAGTCACGGTGGAAAAGGGCTGATCAGCCCAACGCCTGGGTTCCGGAGCGCCCCGCGGCTGCGGGGCGTTTCCATTTCAGGGCGACTGCGCGGCCCGGGGCCGGGTCCGTGCGATAATGTCCCGTTATTCCTGACGACGGCACAGGCCGCCGCCCCCCATGTCTTCTGATTCCATGCGGAATATCCGCAACTTCTCGATCATCGCGCACGTCGACCACGGCAAATCGACCCTGGCCGACCGCATCATCCAGCTTTGCGGCGGCCTCGAGGCCCGCGAGATGGAAGCGCAGGTGCTCGACTCCAATCCCATCGAGCGCGAGCGCGGCATCACCATCAAGGCCCAGTCCGTGTCCCTGCCTTACAAGGCGAAGGACGGGCAGGTCTACCAGCTCAACTTCATCGATACGCCCGGCCACGTCGACTTCTCCTACGAAGTCAGCCGCTCGCTGGCCGCCTGCGAAGGTGCGCTGCTGGTGGTGGACGCCGCACAGGGCGTGGAAGCCCAGTCCGTCGCCAACTGCTACACGGCGGTGGAGCAGGGACTGGAAGTGGTGCCGGTGCTGAACAAGATCGACCTGCCGACCGCCGACACCGAACGCGCGAAGGCCGAGATCGAAGCCGTCATCGGCATCGACGCCGACGACGCCGTCGCGGTCAGCGCCAAGACCGGCCTCAACGTCGACCTCGTGCTGGAAGCCATCGTCCAGCGCATCCCGCCGCCGCAGCCGCGCGACACCGACAAGCTGCAGGCGCTGATCATCGACTCCTGGTTCGACAACTACCTGGGCGTGGTCTCGCTGGTGCGCGTGATGCAGGGCGAGATCGGCCCCAAGAGCAAGATCCTGGTGATGTCCACCGGCCGCACCCACGAGGTGGACAAGGTCGGCGTGTTCACCCCCAAGCGCAAGGAGCTGAAGAAGCTTGGCGCGGGCGAGGTGGGCTGGATCACCGCGTCGATCAAGGACGTCCACGGTGCGCCGGTCGGCGACACCCTCACCCTGGCCGCGGATCCCGCGCCGGGCCCGCTGCCCGGTTTCCAGGAAATGCAGCCGCGCGTGTTCGCGGGCCTGTTCCCGGTGAACGCCGAGGACTACCCGGCGCTGCGCGAGGCGCTGGAAAAGCTACGCCTGAACGACGCCGCGCTGCGCTTCGAACCGGAAAGCTCCGAAGCCATGGGCTTCGGCTTCCGTTGCGGCTTCCTCGGCATGCTCCACATGGAGATCGTGCAGGAGCGCCTGGAGCGCGAGTACGACCTGGACCTGATCAGCACGGCCCCGACCGTCGTGTATGAAGTCCTCAAGACCGATGGCACGGTACTTTCGCTGGACAACCCGGCCAAACTGCCGCAGTCCAACCTGATCGACGAGGTGCGCGAGCCCATCATCCGCGCCAACATCCTCACCCCCGAGACCTACATCGGCGCCATCATCAAGCTGTGCGAAGAGAAGCGCGGCGTGCAGATCGGCATCCAATACCTGGCCAGCCAGGTGCAGATCAGCTACGAGCTGCCGATGGCCGAAGTGGTGCTGGATTTCTTCGACAAGCTGAAATCGGTCAGCCGCGGCTACGCATCGCTGGACTATTCGTTCCTGCGCTTCCAGCCCGGCCCGTTCGTGCGGTTGGATACGCTGATCAACGGGGACAAGGTCGATGCGCTCAGCCTGATCGTGCACCGCAGCCACGCCGACCGGCGCGGTCGCGAGCTGTGCGAAAAGATGAAGGAGCTGATCCCGCGGCAGATGTTCGACGTGGCGATCCAGGCCGCGGTCGGTTCTCAGATCATCGCGCGCAGCACGGTCAAGGCGATGCGCAAGAACGTGTTGGCCAAGTGCTATGGTGGCGACATCACCCGCAAGAAGAAGCTCCTCGAGAAGCAGAAAGAGGGCAAGAAGCGGATGAAGCAGGTCGGCCGCGTGGAGATTCCGCAGGAAGCCTTCTTGGCGGTGCTGCAGGTGGACAGCAAGTAATCCGGTTCCGGTAGGGGCGCAGGCGCGTCGCCGCGCTGCCGCCAAGTGCAACCCAAAGGAAGCTCAATGAGTTTGATGACCTGGTTCGAATCGCTGCTGGTGGGCGCCACGCTCGTCAGCGGCGCCGTGTGGCTGCTGGACGCGCTGTTCTTCGCCAAGCGCCGCAAGGCCAAGGGGGGATTGCTGGACGAGGAGCCGGTGCTGGTCGACTACTCGCGCGCCTTCTTTCCGGTGCTGGCGGTGGTCCTGGTGCTGCGCAGCTTCATTGCCGAGCCCTACAAGATCCCGTCGAGCTCGATGATGCCGAACCTGTTGATCGGCGACTTCATCCTGGTCAACAAGTTCTCCTACGGCTTGCGCCTGCCGATCACGAACCAGAAATTCCTGGCCATCGGCGAACCCGCCCGGGGCGACGTGGTGGTGTTCAAGCCGCCGCACGATCCGGAAAACAACTGGATCAAGCGCGTGATCGGCCTGCCGGGCGACAAGATCGGTTTCCATGGCGATACGGTCTACCTGAACGGCCAACCCCTGAAGTACCAGACGCTGGGACCCTACGAGGGCACGGGCGGCAACACGGAAGCGCCTGGCGCTACGCTGCTGCGCGAAGAGCTGCCGGGACGTCCCCACACGGTGCTGGAAACCGTCGGCGTTCCGCCCCCGGGTGGCGGCGAAGGCGACTGGATCGTGCCGCCAGGCCGCTATTTCGTGATGGGCGACAACCGCGACAACAGCCTGGACGGCCGGTTCTGGGACTACCATTTCCTCCCGGAGGAGAATCTCCGCGGCAAGGCCTTCCTGGTCTGGCTGAATTGCGAGGGCTGGGTCTGCAAGAATGGCTTCGATGCGTCGCGTATCGGCAACGGCATCGAATAACAATTGAACGTCCAACGGGGCATGGGGGAATGGCAATGAAGCGCAACCAAGGTGGCATGACGTTGTTGGGGTTCCTGATGGTGCTGGTGGTGGTGGGCTTTGCGGCCTTCATCGCCATGCGGTTGTTCCCGATGTACCAGGAGTATTACGCGGTCAAATCGTCGCTGAAGGGCTTGGCGACCGAGCCCGGTGTCTCCGACATGGACCCGGCCAAGATCCAGGACCTGTTCTTCCGTCGGCTGTATATCAACTACTCGCAGAACGTGAAGCCTTCCAACGTCAAGATTGAGCGCATGGACGGCGGCTGGAAGATGAGCGTCAACTACGAAGTCCGTCGCGAACTGGTAGGAAATCTCGATGTGGTCGGCAAGTTCGATGCGTCCCAAGCGCTAACGATGCGCGCGCCGGAATAAGCATTTGGCGGTTGACCGCATCGGCCATGTCTTCGCCGACCAGGGCCTGCTTGCGCAGGCCCTGACGCATAGAAGTGCAGGAGCGCCGCATAACGAGCGGTTGGAATTCCTCGGCGACAGCGTCGTCAACCTGTTGGTCGCCGAAGCGCTTTTCCAGCGCTGGCCCAAAGCCGACGAAGGGGCGCTGACCCGCGCTCGTGCCGAGTTGGTGCGCGAGGCCGCGCTGGCCGTCATCGCCCGTGAACTTCAGTTGGGCGAGCGTCTGACGATGGGACCCGGCGAGATGAAGTCCGGCGGCCATCGCCGCGATTCGATTCTCGCTGATGCGCTCGAGGCGGTGGTCGCCGCCATCTATCTCGACGCCGGTTTCGAGGGTTGTCGCGGTGTCGTGCTGCCCTGGTTCGAGGCCTCGCTGGCCGCATTGCCGGTCGGTCGGCCGGAGAAGGACGCCAAGACGCGACTGCAGGAATGGCTGCAAGGCCGCCAGCGGCCGCTGCCGGTCTACGATCTGGTTTCCGAAAGCGGCGATGACCACGCCAAGCTCTTCCTGGCCCGGTGCACCACACTGGACCCTCCATTGATGGCGGAAGGCGAGGGCACGTCCCGCCGCAACGCCGAGCAGGTGGCCGCGGCCGCGCTGCTCGACAAGCTCGATATCTCGAAGTGAGTACACCCCGATGAGCACCTCCTCCCCCTACCGCAGCGGCAGCGTTGCGGTCATCGGCCGTCCCAACGTCGGCAAATCCACGCTGACCAACGCCCTGGTGGGCGCCAAGGTCAGCATCACCTCCAACAGGCCGCAGACCACGCGGCACCGCCTGCTCGGCATCGCCACGTTCGCGGCAACGAAGGAACGGCCGGCGGGGCAGATCGTGCTGGTGGATACCCCTGGCTTGCACAAGCAGCAGGGCAAGTTCTCCGCGTCGGCGATGAGCCGGGTGATGAACCGTGCCGCGCGCGGTGCGCTGGAGGAAGTCGACGCGGCGTTGATGGTCGTCGAGGCGGGCCGCTGGGACGATGAGGACACGCTGGCCTACAACGTGCTCCGCGATGCCGGCATTCCGGTGGTGCTGGTGGTCAACAAAGTGGACCGCATCAAGGAGAAGGCGGCGATGCTGCCGTTCCTCTCGGAGGTCGCGCAGGAGCGCGAGTTCGCGGCCGTGCATCCGGTATCCGCGTTGAAGCGCAACGGCCTGGAGGCGCTGGTCAAGGACGTCCTGGCATTGCTGCCGGAACAGCCGCCGATGTTCGGCGAGGACGAGATCACCGATCGCAGTGAGCGTTTCCTCGCCGCCGAACTGGTGCGCGAGCAGTTGATGCGCCAACTCGGTGCGGAATTGCCCTACGCCACCACCGTCGAGATCGAGCGATTCACCACCGAGGACTCCCCCAAGGGCGAACTCGCGCGGATCGGTGCGGTGATCTGGGTCGAGCGCGAGAGCCAGAAGGCGATCGTCATCGGCAAGGGCGGCGCGCGATTGAAGGAGATCGGCAGCAAGTCGCGCCAGCAGATGGAGCACCTGTTCGGTCGCAAGGTCTTCCTGGAGACCTGGGTGCGCGTGCGCGAGGGCTGGTCCGACGACGAGACCGCGCTCAAGGCCTTCGGTTACGAATGACGCGCTGATGCGCATCACGGGCGAGACCGCCTTCGTCCTGCATGCGCGGCCCTGGCGAGAGACCAGCCTGCTGGTCGAGGTGCTGGGCAACGAGCACGGTCGCATCGGCCTGGTCGCGCGCGGTGTGCAGGGCCCGAAGAAGCATGTGTTGCGCGCGGCGTTGCAGCCGCTGCAATGCATCCGCCTGGATGTCGACCTGCGCGGCGAGCTGGGGCGACTGGTGGCCGCCGAAGCATTGGATGCCGCGCCGAAGCCAGCGGGCGACGCGATGCTGGCCGCGTTCTATCTCAACGAACTGGTGTTGCGGCTGGCGCCGCGGCACGATCCGCTTCCCGCGCTGTTCGAGGCCTACGCGGATGCGCGCGAAGGCTTGCGCCTGCGGGAAGGGTTGGCCTGGACACTGCGTCGCTTCGAGCGCGACTTGCTGGAAGCGCTGGGAGTGGGATTCCCGCTCGACGAGGATGCCGAAGGCGAGACCATCGATCCTGCCGCACGTTACCGACTCGATCCCGAGCAGGGGCCGCGCCGCCTGCTCAGCGACCGTGGCCACGAGGAGCGCAGCCGCGCAGCGACCGGGCTGGCATTGCTGGCGCTCGCTGGCGACACGCGACCGTCGGCCGACGATCTGGCCAGCCTGCGCTTGCCGCTGCGCGCCGTGCTGTCGCACCACCTGGGGCCGCGTGGCCTGAAATCGTGGGAAATGATCGGTGACCTGGGACGTCTGCGCCGCGCATCGGAGCCGCAGGCGGACTAGTCCTGCCGGTTCGCCAGCAAGCGGTCGGTCGCGGCCATGAAGGCGTCGCGCTCGGCCGTGTTTCCCGGCGATGCGTGCCACCTCGATGCGATGCCGCCCAGCACCCGTGCCCCGGCGAAGCCACAGCTCGCCTGCAGGCGGTGGAGGTGCGCACGCAGTGCGGCTTCGTCGTTCCGCTCGAAGCTGGCGAGGCATGCGGTGCGCGTCGCCGGCAACTCGGCGAGAAACAGTTGGCGTAGCAGCGCTGCGTGTTCGCGATGACCGCCCAAGGCCGCCAGCGCCGCGGCGTCGTCCCAATCGCCTGCGTCGTCACGGCGCGCGTCGCCGAGCGCTGCCCGCACGGCCTGCTGCAGGGCCTGTACACCCATCGGTTTGACCAGGACATCGGCGAAGCCGGCCTGGAGCAGCGACGAGCGCATGCCCGGCGTGGCATCCGCCGTGTGCGCCAACGCGACCGGGTGCGCATGGCGAGCGCGCAGGTGCTGGAGCAGCACACCGCCGCTGCCGTCGGGCAGGTTGGCGTCGATCAGCCACAGGTCGAACGAGGCGGTCGCGGCGAGGGCCTGCGCGCCGTCGGCGGCCAGTTCGACCTCGGCCGGTAGTGCGGCGAGTGCGGCGTGCATGAAGGCGGCGCTGATCGGGTCGTCTTCCACCAACAGCAGGCGGGGTGGGGTGCCGCTGTTCGCGGACATGGGGGGGTTTCCTGCGGGTTTCCTCCATCTTAGCCCCGGCGGGACGGGGCGTCGGCCATGCGACAATGCGGCCCCCGCAGAAACACGCAGCCTGACGCCACGTGGCACGTACCCGCTCCCCCCGCATCGACAAGACCCCGTTTGAAGCCCAGATCACCGACCTGACCCACGATGGGCGCGGCGTCGCGCGCCGCGACGGCAAGGCCGTGTTCGTTGCCGGCGCGTTGCCTGGCGAACGGGTGATGGCCGAACAGACCGCCAAGAACCGCCATTTCGATGAGGCGAGGGCGCTGGAGGTCCTGGAAGCATCGCCGGATCGCGTGACGCCACGTTGTCCGCATTTCGGCACCTGCGGTGGCTGCGTGCTGCAGCACCTGGACGAACATCGCCAGATCGAGGCCAAGCAGCGCGTGCTGATAGAGAACCTGGAGCGCATCGGCCATGTCACGCCCGGCACGGTGTTGCCGTCGCTGACGGGCGCCGCCTGGGGTTACCGGCGCAAGGGTCGTTTCTCGGTGCGTCGGGTCAATAAGAAGGACAAGACGCTGGTCGGCTTCCGCGAGCAGGATCCGCGCTTCGTCGCCGACCTGGCCGAGTGCCACACCGTCATCCCGGAAATCGGCAGCAAAGTCGCGGCCTTCGCCCAATTGGTGGAAGGCCTGGAGGCGCGCGAGCACATCCCGCAGATCGAGTTCATCGCCGGCGACGCCACGGCCGACTTCGACGGCGTCGCGCTGGTCTTCCGTCACCTGATGCCGCTCAGCGATGCAGACCGGAGCGCGCTCGTCGCATTCGGGCAGGCGCACCGTTTCGCCATCTACCTGCAGCCTGGCGGGTTGGAGAGCGTCCATCCGCTGTGGCCCGAGGCGCCGCAGCTGGCGTTCGGGCTGGCGCCGTGGGATATCTCGCTCGCGTTCCGCCCGCTGGACTTCATCCAGGTCAATGCCGCGCTCAACGAGAAAATGATCGCGCACACCTTCGGCCTGCTCGACCTGCAGGCGGACGATCGCGTGCTGGACCTGTTCTGCGGGTTGGGCAACTTCACCCTGCCGATGGCGCGCCTGGTGCGCGAAGTGGTCGGCGTGGAAGGCGATGCCGGACTGGTGGCCCGCGCCCGCGAGAACGCCGAGCGCAACAAGCTGCCCAACGCGCAGTTCCATGCGGCCGACCTGACCCAGGACCAGCGCAACGCGCCGTGGATGCGGCAGGGCTTCGACAAGCTGCTGCTGGACCCGCCGCGCTCCGGTGCGATCGAGGTGCTGCAGCAGCTGCCGCTCAAACAGTTCGGCCGCATCGTCTACGTCAGCTGCCACCCAGGCTCGCTGGCGCGCGATGCGGGCTATCTGGTCAATGAGCAGGGTTACACGCTGGTGTCGGCGGGGGCGATGGACATGTTCCCGCACACGGCGCACGTCGAGTCCATCGCCTTGTTCGAGAAGCGCTGATGGGCGTCGAGATCGAGCGCAAGTTCCTGGTGGTAGGCGATGGCTGGCGTGCGGCCGCACGCGAGGTGTTGCCCATGGCGCAGGGTTACATCAACGACATGGGTGCGATGGATCGCGGCGAACAGAAAGCCTCGGTGCGCGTGCGCATCCAGGGCGATGCCGCCTTCCTCAACCTGAAATCGCGCGAACTCGGCCATACGCGCCAGGAATTCGATTACCCGATCCCCGTCGCGGACGCACGTGCGCTGCTGGCGCTGTGCGTGGGTGGTGTGGTCGACAAGCGCCGCCACTACGTGGAGCACGAAAGCCACCTGTGGGAGGTCGACGAGTTCCTGGGCGACAACGCCGGCCTGGTGGTGGCGGAGATCGAGCTGGACCATGCCGATGAAGCGTTCGTGAAACCGGCCTGGATCGGCAAGCAGGTCACCGACGCGGCCCGCTATTACAATCTGGCCTTGGCGTCGCGCCCGTACTCGGCCTGGACCGACGAAGAGCGCAGCGCCCACGACCTTCCCTGAGGATCCCCCGAAATGCTCGTCATCGGCATCGCCGGCACCGAACTCACCGCGCAGGAGCGCGACTGGCTGCAGCACGACGCCGTCGCCGGCGTCATCCTGTTCACCCGCAACTTCGCCTCGCGTGCGCAGGTGGCGGAACTGTCGCAGGCCATCCGTGCCGCCGCGCCGCGCCCGCAGCTGGTCTGCGTGGACCAGGAAGGCGGGCGCGTGCAGCGCTTCCGCGAGGGCTACAGCGACCTGCCCGCGCTGGAGGGGTTCGGCAAGCTCTATGCGCAGGATCCGTCACTGGCCCTGCAGCGTGCCGAGGAACACGCCTGGCTGATGGCCAGCGAGATCATCGCCAGCGGCGTCGATTTGAGCTTCGCGCCGGTCGTGGACCTGGCGCGAGGCAATCGCGCCATCGGCAACCGGGCGTTCGATGCCGATCCGCAGATCGTCGCCGAGTTCACCCGCGCCTACGTGCGCGGCATGCACAGCGCCGGCATGGCCGCCACGCTGAAGCATTTCCCGGGCCATGGCACGGTGCTGGAAGACACCCACTTCGACGATGCCGTCGATCCGCGCACGCTGGACGTGCTGCGTGCCGAGGACCTGGTGCCGTTCGTGGCCGGCATCGAGGCCAAAGCCGATGCGGTGATGATGGGCCACGTGAAGTATCCCGCCGTCGCCCCGGAACCGGCCGGCTATTCGCCGTTCTGGATCCAGCAGGTGCTGCGCGAGGAGATGGGCTTCCGTGGCGTGGTGTTTTCCGACGACATCGGCATGGCCGCGGCATTCTCGGCCGGTGGCGTGAAGCAGCGCATCCACGACCACCTGGACGCGGGATGCGACGTGGTGCTGGTCTGCTCGCCGAAGTTGGTCGACGAATCGCTGAAGGCGGTGGAAGGCCGCGCGCTGAACACCGCCGCCGTCCTCGGCGTGATGGGTCGCGGTGCATTGGGATGGGATGGGCTGATCGCGGACGACCGCTACGGCCAGACGCAATCACGCGTCATCGACAGTCTGAAAGGAGTGGTTTGATGGAATCGCTGGGCAATCCGCGGCCGAAGCTGGCCGATGCGCTGGCCAACGCCGACCTGTTGGTCGATCGCGCGACGATCGACCGCGCCATCGCGCAGATGGCCGCGCCGATCGCGCGCGACTACGCCGGCGAGGTGCCGGTCTACCTGACCATCATGCACGGCGCGCTGCCGTTCGCCGGCCAGTTGTCGCTGGAGCTCGGCGCATTGGGGCTGGACCTCGAGTTCGACTATCTGCACGCGACCCGCTACCGAGGCGAAACGACCGGCGGCGAACTGGTGTGGAAGCACCGCCCGGCGACCGCGCTGTACGGCCGTCGCGTGCTGCTGGTCGACGACATCCTGGACGAGGGGCATACGCTGCTCGCCGTGAAGCAGTGGTGCCTGGAGCAGGGCGCCACCGACGTGCGCATCGCCGCGCTGACCACCAAGCAGCACGACCGCTGCGTGGCGGGCATCTGTGCCGATTACGTGGGCCTGGAGGTGGCGGACCGGTATGTGTTCGGCTTCGGCATGGACTACCACGAGCAGGGTCGCAACCTGCCGGGCATCTACGCGTTGAAGGACTGAGCCATGGGCGACATCGCGCTCGCCGTCATCGGCGGTACCGGCGTCTACACGCTGGCGGACCTGCAGGACGTGCAGGCCCATGACGTCGATACCCGCTTCGGCGCACCGTCGGGGCCGGTCCGTGTCGGCCTGCTGGGCGGGCAGCGCGTGGCCTTCCTCGCCCGTCATGGCGAAGGCCATTCGGTGCCGCCGCACAAGATCAACTACCGCGCCAACCTGCAGGCGCTGAAGGACCTGGGTGCCACCCGCGTGCTCGCACTGAACACCGTGGGCGGCATCACCGATGCCTGCGGCCCGCGCGTGCTGGCGTGCCCGGACCAGCTGATCGACTACACCTGGGGCCGCATCTCGACGATCTGCGAAGAGCCCGGCACCGAGGTGTTGCATGTCGACTTCGGTGATCCGTACACGCATTTACTTCGTCAACAGATCCTCGCAGCCGCCCGCGCGAGCGGCGTTTCCCTGGTCGATGGCGGGTGCTACGGCGCCACCCAGGGGCCGCGCCTGGAGACCCGTGCGGAGATCCGCCGCCTGCGGCGCGATGGCTGCGACCTGGTCGGCATGACCGGCATGCCGGAAGCGGGCCTGGCGCGTGAAATGGGCCTGGAATACGCATGCCTGGCCATCGTCGCGAACTGGGCCGCCGGCTGCGGGACCGACGAGGAAATCACGATGGACGAGGTGCTGGCGAACGTGGCCGCGGCGTCGGCGGGCATCCCGGCCCTGGTCGAGGCGCTGGCACGCAGGTGATTGTCAACACGCGCTGGGCTTTGCATACTCGGCGCGTGTGACGTCCAGTCACACACCACCACCCGCATCCAGAAAAGGAAACGCAAGCGCTATGCCGTACGGTACCGTGAAATGGTTCAACGATGCCAAGGGCTTCGGATTCATCGCGCCAGAAGATGGCAGCGCCGATGTCTTTGCGCACCACACCGCCATCAATTCCAAGGGCTTCCGCAGCCTGCAGGAAGGCCAGCGCGTCAGCTACGAGTTGACCCAGGGCCCGAAGGGTGCACAGGCGTCCAACATCACGCCAGCAGCCTGATCCAAGACGATTTTCTTGAACCCCGCTTCGGCGGGGTTTTTTAACGCCCGCGTTTCCTGCCACGCCGCTTTGCCGAACGACGAAAGGCCGCCTCGCGCCATGGATTCCCAGCACATCGCGATCATCGGTTACGGCACCGCCGGCCAGGCGGCGGCCTTGTCGCTGTCCCGCGATGGGCACCGGGTGGAGGTGTTCGAGCGCGCGCCGGAACTGGGGCCGGTGGGCGCCGGCTTCCTGCTGCAGCCGACCGGCCTGCAGGTGTTGTGGGAGCTGGGCCTGCTGCGCCAGGTGATGGCGCATGGCCGGCGCGTGGACCGCCTGTACGGCGAGACGCCGTGCGGGCGCGCGGTGATGGATATGCGCTATGCCGGGCTGGACGCGCGGCTGTTCGGCGTGGGCATGCAGCGTGGTGCGCTGTTCTCGCTGCTGGCCGATGCCTGGGCCGAACACGGCGAGGTGCACCGTGGCCATGCCATCGATGCGATCAGCGAGGACACGCGCCGCATCCGCGACCAGCAGGGTCGCTGGCATGGACCATTCGACCTGGTCATCGCCGCGGACGGATCGGCATCGCAGCTGCGCGGGTTCACCGGCGCGGTCGAACGCGAGGCCATCTATCCCTGGGGTGCGCTGTGGCAACTGGTGCCACAGGGTGGATGGGCTTGGGGTAACGAACTGCGGCAGCGCTACGTCGCCGCGCGCAAGATGATCGGCCTGTTGCCGGTGGGAACCCGGCCAGGCGACGACACGCCCCGCCTCAGTTTCTTCTGGAGCCTGCCGGTCGCCGATTTCGATGCCTGGCGTGCGCGTGGGCTGCCGGCGTGGCGCGATGAGGTCGCGCACTTGTGGCCAGAGGCCGATGCCCGCCTGGACGACACCGTCGATGCGGACCAGCTGGCACGCGCGAGCTATCGCGACGTCACCCTGCGCTACTGGCATCGCGACCGCCTGGTCGTACTCGGCGATGCGGCGCACGGCATGAGTCCGCAGCTGGGGCAGGGGGTGAACATGGCGCTGATGGACGCGCTGGCCCTGCGCGATGCGTTGCGAACACAGGCGTCCGTTCCTGCCGCCTTGCACGTCTACCAGCGCGAACGCCAGGCGCATGTGGGCGTCTACCAGTTCTGGAGCCGTTGGCTGACACCAATCTTCCAGTCCGACCGCGACGTGATCGCGCGCGCACGCGATCTCGCCTTCCTGCCGATGGGGCGCCTGCCGGGCGGACGTGGCCACATGCTGCGTGTGTTGAGCGGCACGCAACATGGCTTCTTCGGTGCCTTGAGCCTGAAGCCGGACTTCCTGGCAGCGCTGCAGGGCTAGCCCGCGATCGATCATCGGGCACAATCGACGACGACAGCCCGTCGTGGGAGCCGGTGATGGACGACCTTCCTCCGTTCGAAACGCATCGCGTGGACAACCAGCCGCCCGCGTTCGAGCCGCGCGACCTGTGGGCGGATGATGTCGTGCTGCGTGAGGCCGTGCAGCGCGAGGGCGGCGAGGCGTTCGTGCCCCGCCTCGCGGCCTATGGCGCGCTGGCGGGCGACGAGCTATACCGGCTCGGCTTCGACGCGAATCGCGACCGACCGCGGTTGCGCACGCATGATCGCCTTGGGCATCGGATCGACGCCGTCGAGTTCCATCCCGCCTATCACCGCCTGATGGCGGTGGCGAAGGCCCACGGCGTGGCCGGTCTTTCGTGGCACGAGCCGGTCGCTGGCGCGCACGTGGCGCGGGCGGCACTCAGCTATCTGCATCACCAGGCGGAAGCGGGCACCAGCTGCCCGTTGACGATGACGCATGCCGCGGTGCCCGTGCTCCAGCGCATCCCCGCGTTGCGCGAGTGGGCGGCGAAGGCCGCGGCACCGCACTACGATCCGCGCGACGTGCCGATCGCCGACAAGGCCGGTATCACCCTCGGCATGGGCATGACCGAGAAGCAGGGCGGCTCCGATGTGCGCGCGAATGCGACGGTCGCCACGCCACAGTCCGACGGCACGTATGCACTGGTCGGGCACAAGTGGTTCTTCTCCGCGCCGATGTGCGACGGATTCCTGGTGCTGGCGCAGGCGCCGGGCGGACTCACCTGCCTGCTGATGCCGCGCCGACGCGAGGACGGCACGAAGAATGCGTTCCGGCTGATGCGTCTGAAGGACAAGCTCGGCGACTGGGCCAATGCATCGAGCGAGGTCGAGTTCACCGGCGCGCAGGCATGGCGCGTGGGCGAGGAAGGACGGGGCGTGGCGACCATCATCGAGATGGTCATGCTGACGCGCCTGGACTGCATGCTGGGTTCCGCCGCCGAGATGCGGATGGCGCTCGCGCAGGCGGTGCACCACGCACGGCATCGTCGCGCGTTCGGTCAGCGGCTGGTCGATCACGCCCTGATGCAGAACGTGCTGGCGGACCTCGCGCTGGAATCGGAAGCCGCCACCGCCTTCGCCGTGCGCGTCGCGCGCGCCGTCGATGCCGCGCCGCGGGATACCGCGGAGGCGGCGTTCGCGCGCGTCGCGACGGCCGTGGGCAAGTTCTGGATCTGCAAGCGTGCACCGGCCTTCGTCAACGAGGCGCAGGAGTGCCTGGGTGGCGCGGGCTATGTCGAGGAGTCGATCCTGCCGCGGCTGTACCGGCAGGCACCACTGAATTCCATCTGGGAAGGCAGTGGCAACGTGCAGTGCCTGGACGTGCTGCGCGCGCTGTCGCGCGAACCCGCCAGTGCGCAGGCGGTACTGGCCGAACTCGAAGCGTGCACGGGACGCGATGCGATCTTCGATGCCTTCGTCGGGCGTCTGCAGCACGACATGGCGCAGGCCACCGAGAGCGGCGCGCGCAGGTTGGTCGAGCGGCTTGCGCTCGCGCTGCAGGCCGGCGTGCTGATCCGCGCAGGCAGCCCGGTGGCGCAGATGTTCGCCCGCAGTCGCCTGGGCGGCGAGCAGGGGCGTGTATTCGGCACCTTGGCGGAGGGGGATTTCGCCGGCGTGATCGCACGGACGCTGCCGGCATGAAGATCCGTCTCATGCGCGGTCTTGGCGCTCTGCTGGTTGCGTGCGGACTGGCGCCCGTGCAGGCGCACGAGCCGGGTCGTCCCGCGCCGGCCTTGCTCCCGGTCGCCCAGCAGGCCGACGCCATCCGCGTCTACAAGGCGCAGCGTCGGCTGGACTTGCTGCGCGGGGGGCGTGTCATCGCCACCTACCGCGTCGTGCTGGGCGGTGATCCCGTGGGACACAAGCGGCAGCAAGGCGACCAGCGCACGCCGGAAGGCGATTACCGCATCACGTATCGCAACGACCGCAGCCGCTTTCACCTGTCGCTGCGCATTTCCTATCCGGACGAAGCCGATCGCCGGCAGGCCATCGCGCGTGGCGTGGATCCGGGCGGCGACATCATGATCCACGGTGCGACCCCGCCGGGGTCGCGCACGGATTGGACGGAAGGCTGCATCGCCGTCACCGACGCGGAGATGGATGCGATCTGGCAGTGCGTTCCGGTCGGAACGCCGATCCGCATCGATCCCTGACGCCGCGTCAGCGCGGCGCGGAACGGGAGGCGAGGGCGCGCGAACCGGTCAGGATCAGTCGCACCATCTCCGACAGTTCGTCGATCAGTTCGCCGTCGCGTTCGGGCGGCAGGTCCATTGCCGTGGCGCCCATCGCGAAAACCAAACGCGTAATGGCGCGCGACACCAGCGCCGGTTCGTGCAGCGGCGCCTTGTCGCGCGTGGCCAGGCGGACCAGGTCCACGTGCAGCTCCTCTTCGAAGAACTGCAGTTCGCGCTCGACCGCATGCTTGAAGGCGTCCGAGCCCACGTTGCCCTCGCGCAGCAGCACGTGCAGCAGTTTGTCGTCGGCGCGCAGCTGCTCGATGAAGGCTTCCACCGAGCCACGCACGACGCTGCGGTCGGTGCTCGCGGCGCGGTGGCGCGCCTCGCCGATGATCTTGCGCAGCGAGCGGCCGGCCAGGTCGATCAGCGCCACCGCCAGTTCGTCCATGTCGCGGAACTGGCGGTAGAAGCTGTTCGGCGCGATGCCGGCTTCACGCGCCACTTCACGCAGGCTTAGCGTGGACACGCTGCGGTGCGGGCCCACCAGTTTCAGGGCGGCGGCCAGCAGATCCTCGCGCGAAATCGTGGCCTTCCGGCCAGGGCCGTGGTCATCGTGGGGCAGCGGGTGCGGATGCAATGTCACGCGGGCGGGCCGGGCATACGGGGTGGTAGGGGCATCATAGCCGGGTAAATTAATATACAACTGTATACACAAACGTCTTCACATGGGTATAGTGGCGGCCATGAACGCCCAGTTCCGCCCGTCCCCCCGCCGGCCCGGTCCCCTGAAACGCCTGATCCGGCCCCTCGTGAAGCCGGATGTCTTCGACTTCTGGGCCGCCCGTTTTCACCGCACCTGGACCTGGGAGCGCCCGCTGGCGCGCCTGGTCGCACGCGAAGCCGCCTCGGCCGATGCCGTCACCCTCCTGTTCAAGCCCAATCGCCACTGGGCCGGCCACCGCGCCGGCCAGCACGTCAACCTGGGCGTGGACATCGATGGCGTGCGCATCACCCGCAGCTACAGCCTGACCGCGCCGCCGCGCGCGGACGGCCTGCTGCCGGTGACGGTGAAGGCCATCGAGGGTGGCAAGGTCAGCCGGCATCTGTGCCAGGGCGCGCGCATCGGCGACATCGTCGAGCTGGGGCAGGCCTTCGGCGGAATGACGCTCCCACCCGTGCCGCAGGGCACGTATCTGATGCTGGCAGCCGGCAGCGGCATCACGCCGATGATCGCGCTGGTGCGCGAACTATCGGCGAAGGAAATGCCCGCCGACGCCACGCTGCTGTACTGGGTCCGCACGCGCGAGGAAGCCTGCTTCCTGCCGGAACTGCGCGCACTCGCCGCGGCCCAGCCGCGCTTCCGTTTCCGCCTGCTGGTGACGCGCGAAGCCGCCTTGGCGGCCGACGAAGCCGAAGGTCGCATCGACGACGCCTTGCTGGCCGCGCATGCCGGCGATGTGGCGACTTCGCGGGTGCTGGCCTGCGGTCCGGGTGGTTTCGTCGAAGCCGCGCGCCATCTGCTCGCAGCGCAAGCGACCTCATTCCAGGCCGAGGCCTTCACGCCGCCCCCGGTGACGGTGGTCGACGAAGGCGAGGTCGACATCCGCCTGCAACGCAGCGGGCGCACGCTGCGCGTACCGCGCGGCGAGTCGCTGCTGGTCGCACTGGAGCAGCATGGCCTGAAGCCGCCTTCCGGCTGCCGCATGGGCATCTGCAACACCTGCGCCTGCGGCAAGTCCGCCGGCAGCACGCGCCACCTGCCGAGCGGCGACCTGTCCCACGAACCCACCCAGGCGTTGAAGCTGTGCATCCACAGCGCCGCCACCGATCTCGAGCTCGATCTCTGATGGCCATTTCCTCTTCCCGCAACCGCAACCTTTCCGCCGAAGAACTGGACCGCTTCGGCGAGGAACTCGACGCCCTGCGCGCACGCACCGTCGCCACGCTGGGTGCGCGCGATGCGCGCTACATCCGCAACGTGGTGAAGGCGGTGCGTTTCAGCAACCTCACCGGCCGCGTGCTGCTGTTCGCCGCCGCCATCGCCGGCGGCCTGTGGCTGGCCGACAGTGCGGTGGGCTGGCTGTTCTGGGTGCTGTGGGCGCTGGGTGCGTTCTCGCTGGGCCTGGGCAAGATCCTGGACAACATGGAGTTGGGCCACAACGTCATCCACGGCCAGTACGACTGGATGGGCGACCCGCAGCTCAACGGCAAGACCTACGACTGGGACATCGTGGCCACCAGTGACAACTGGCGGCACACCCACAACTTCCGCCACCACACCTACACCAACGTGCGCGGCCTGGACGACGACATCGGCTACGGCCTGCTGCGCATCTTCCCCGAACAGAAGTGGCGTCCGTTCTACCTGGTGCAGCCGTTCGTGGCCGTGGTGTTCGCGCTGCTGTTCCAGTGGGGCATCGCCATCCAGGACCTGAAGCTGGGCCGCTGGTGGAGCGGCAAGATGACCAACAAGCAGCTGCGTCGCAAATCCGCGCCGGTGGTGCGCAAGATGGGGCGGCAGTTGGCCAAGGATTACGTGATCTACCCGGCACTGGCCGGCCCGTTCTTCCTGCCGGTGCTGCTGGGCAACATGGTCGCCAACGGCCTGCGCAACGTGTGGACCTACGTGATCATCTTCTGCGGCCACTTCACCGCCAACGCGGAGACGTTCCCGAAGGAATGCATCAAGAACGAATCCCGCGGCCACTGGTACCTGCGCCAGCTGCGGGGTTCGTCGAACCTGCGCGGCGGTTTCCTGATGAACGTCATGTCGGGCAACCTGAGCCACCAGATCGAACACCACTTCTACCCGGACATCCCCGCCAACCGCTACGCGGAGATGGCGAAGGAAGTGCGCGCCATCTGCGCGCGCTACGGCCAGCACTACAACACCGGCACACTGCTGACCCAGTTCGGCCAGGTGTGCTGGCGGATCGTGCGGCATGCGTTCCCCAGCCGTCCGCGCCGCATGCCGGCGCTGGTGGCGGCCGACGCCGTCGCGTAACCGCTAGGCGTCTTCCGGTGACGTTGCCCGCGCCGCGCGGGCGATGGTGCGCTTGAGGCGCCATTCGGCGAAGAACGACGCGGCGATCAGGCCGGTGCCCAGCAGGCCCAGCCACTGGAACCACGAATTCTCGAAGACGTCGTCCGCCAGGTCGTTGTCCTGCAGCTGCAGGCGCAGCAGCTTCACTTCCTGAGTGAGCGCGTTCGTACCGGCGCGCCCGGGCTGCCGCGATTCCTCCGCCTTCAGTGCGACCCGGGCGATATGTGCCTGTTCGACACGCGCGGCGTTCTCGCGTCGCTCCACGGTCACGACCAGTGCGCTGGTCAGCAGGATCAGCAGGGTGCCCAAGCCGCGCAGCAGCGGTGGCAGGGAATCGGACATCGGGTGCGGCTCCCGGGGACGATGCCCCGCATCCTAGACCACGTGCCGTGGGCTGTCGTGCGCGGCCCTCAGTCGAGGAACTGCAGGCGCGCCAGCTCCGCGTACAGGCCGTCCTGCGCCAGCAGTTCGGCATGCGTGCCCTGGGCGACGATGCGGCCACGGTCCATCACGACGATGCGGTCGGCCTTCAGCACGGTGGCCAGGCGATGCGCGATCACCAGCGTGGTGCGGCCGTCCATCAACCGTTCCAGCGCGTGCTGCACGGCGCGCTCGCTCTGCGCATCCAGCGCGCTGGTGGCTTCATCCAGCAACAGCACCGGTGCGTCCTTCAGCAGGGCGCGGGCGATCGCGATGCGTTGCTGCTGTCCGCCCGAGAGGCGTGCACCGCGCTCGCCGAGCGGGCTGTCGAAGCCGCCCGGCAATTCACGGATGAAATCATCGGCCTCGGCGGCCTCGGCGGCGGCCTGCAGTTGCGCGTCGGTGGCGTCGAGCTTGCCGTAGCGGATGTTCTCGGCCGCGCTGGCGGCGAAGATCGTCGGCTGCTGGGGCACCAGCGCGATGTGTTCGCGCAGGTCGGCCGGGTCGAGGTCGCGCAGGTCCACGCCATCCATGCGCACGCTGCCGGTCTGCGCGTCGTGGAAGCGCAGCAGCATCGAGAACACCGTGCTCTTGCCGGCGCCGGACGGGCCCACCAGGGCGACGGTTTCGCCCGGGTTGACGGTCAGGTCGAAATCGTCGAGCGCGGGCAGGTCGGGCCGCGAGGGGTAGTGGAACGAGACATTGTCGAAGCGGATCTCGCCCTTCACCGGGGTAGGCAGGCGATGCGGCGCCGCGGGGGCGCGGATCGCCGGCGTTTCGTTGAGCAGTTCGGCGATCCGGCCCATGCCGCCGGCGGCGCGCTGCAGTTCGTTCCAGACTTCAGCCAAGGCGCCCACCGAGCCGCCGCCGATCAGGGCATAGAAGACGAACTGGCCGAGTTCGCCTTTGCTCACGCGGCCGGCAATCACATCATGGGCCCCAGACCATAGAACCAGCACCACCGCGCCGAACACTAGGGTAATGACGGTGGCAGTAACCAAGGATTGGGCTCGGATGCGTTTGCGGGCTGTTTCCACTGAAAGGGCGACCGCATCGGTGAAGCGACCGAATTCGAACGGTTCACGTGCATGTGCCTGCACTGTCCGCACGGCACCCAAGGTCTCGCTCGCCAAGGTATTGGCGTCTGCGACCCTGTCCTGGCTGGCGCGCGAAGCCTTTTCAAGCTTTCGAGCACCCAGCAGGATGGGTGCAACCGCGAGCGGGATGCCGACGAGTGCGTAGGCGGCAAGCTTGGGACTGGTGACGAAGAGCATGACGATGCTGCCGATCACGGTGATCGTGCTGCGCAATGCGACCGACATGCTGCTCCCCACGACACTGCGCAGCAACTCGCTGTCCGCCGAAAGGCGCGACACCAACTCGCCACTTCTGGTGCGATCATGGAACTCGGCATCGAGGCGCAACAGATGCCCATACAGCTGTCGACGCAGATCGGCGACGACGCGCTCGCCCAGTAGCGAGACAAAGTAGAAACGTGCGGCACTAGCGACTGCAAGCACCAGAACGACGATAAACACGCCAAGGAATACGCGATCGATATTGCCGCCGCTATCGAAGCCGTGGTCGATCATTTGCTTGAAGGACACGGGGAATGTCAGCGTCGCTGCCGACGCCAGCGCCAGCGCGCACAGCCAGGCAGCGAACAGGCCCGCATGCTGGCGCACAAAGGGCCACAGCGCGCGCAGCGTGCCGAGCTTGGCCTTGGGTTTGGACGGGTCGGGGGTGTCGGTGGCGCTGTCGGTCATCGGGAAGATCGGATCAAGGCGACTGTGGGAGGCGTTGCGGTCCGTCGGGATCCCGCAGCGCCTCCCGCATCCGCCTCGCGCAGCGCGTCAGGCCATGGCCGGCATCACGCGCACACGGTTACGGGTGGCGTCGCGCAGCTGGGTTTTCAAGGCGTCCACGCGATCGGCGGGCAGTTCAATCGCGAGCCGGGCGCCGGATTCGTCGAATGATTCGTCCTGTTTCACCGCCAGATGGGTGGCCAGCGCGCCATGCACGGCGCCCAGATCGTCGAATGGACAGGCCAGGACCAGGGAGGCCATCGCCACGACGGGCAGGCGCGGCGCCTGCCGGAGGCACTCGGCCGCCGCCCCGCCATAAGCGCGCACCAGGCCGCCTGCACCCAGCTTGATGCCGCCGTACCAGCGAGTCACCACCACCATCACCCGGTCATAGCCCTGGCCGTCGATCGCAGCCAGGATCGGGCGGCCGGCGGTCCCCGCGGGCTCTCCATCGTCGCTGGAGCGGTACTCGTTGCCTATCCGGTACGCCCAGCAGTTGTGCGTGGCATCGGGGACGGCGACATCGCGAAGGAAGGCGAGCGCGTCGTCCGGTGTTGCGACGGGTGCAGCCAGTGCGAGGAAACGGCTGTGCTTCACCTCCAACAGATGGGAGGCGCGCGCCGCGAGCGTATCGGTCACGGCGTTCCCAGCAGCGGTCGCAGGTCGTCCGGCACGCGCTGGAAGGGGTGTTCCTGCACGAACAGCTGCAGGCTGCGCAGCGCGTTGGCGCTGTCGCCGAGGTCGCGGCGCAGGCGGATCCGGTCCAGCCACTCGGCGGGCATCAGGCGCGCGTCTTCGTCCACCGGCACCTGCAGCTCGGTCCGCCGCAGCGCGTTGCGCGCCACGCTGGGCGACGCGGCGCCTGCGCTGGCGGCAGGGGCGGGCGGGGGCGGCGGTGGGGCTGCGGCCGGCGCTGCGACATAGCCTTCCTGCTTCGAGATCCGCGATCCGGTGACCATGACGGCGTCGAGCGTGTCGGAGGAGTCGGCGGCCGCTTTGGCTTCGCTCGAGCGACGCTCGCTTTCGCTACGCAGCTGCTGTTCGCGTTGTTGTTCGGCCAAAGCGCGTTGGCGCGACTGTTGCTCCCGTGCACGCTCCTCGAGGTCGGCGGCGGCAGTGGAGCGATCTTCAACCACCTCGGGAAACGCCTGGGGTGCCGTCGACTTGCGCGCCAGCGTGGGTTCGGCGGGCGCGGGCAGGCCCGGCACGGTGGGGATGATCGACAGCGGGCCGCGTTTGGGCGGCGCCTCCCGGCGCGCGGCAGCCTCCGCGTTCCTGCGGGCCGGGCTGGAGGGCATGGGCGGCGCTGGCGCGGTCTCGGCCCTGGGTGGGGTGAGCTGCCGAACCGGCGGAGGGGGTTCGTAGGACTCAACGGCAGGAGCAGCCGCAGCGGCGTCCATCTCCGGGGCGGCCGCCGCATCGGCGGCTTGTTCCGCAGGTGCGGACATCACGGCGGTGTCGTGCTTGGCCAATACGGGCACCTCGCTGACGACCGGCACCTCGTGGGTGGGTCGCAATTGCCACGCGATCCCGGCGGCCAGCAGCACCGAAGCAGCCACGCCAAAGCCGAGCGGCCAGCGCCGGCGCGCGGGTGGTGCGGTGACGCCACGGTTCGCCGGGGCGTCCTGCACGGCCGCCCGGGCGGCGCCGAGGATGCGCGCATCCAGGCCGGGCGACGGGCCGCCATGGGGGCCGAGCCTGGACAGGGACTCCGCCAGGGCGCGTTCTTCGGGCGTCAGGGGTTCGTGGGGCGTCTTCATTCGTTCAACCTCGACCGCAACCGGTCCATCGCATACCGCAACCGCGATTTCACGGTTTCCCGGCCCACGCCGGTGATCTCGCCGATCTCCTCCAGGGTCAGTTCCTGCTCCAACCGCAACAGCAGCACTTCGCGCTGTTCGGGCGGCAACTCCTCCATCGCGACCTGCAACCGCCGTCGCTGCTCGAACTCGGACAGCTGCCGCTCGGGCGTATCCGGGTCCGGGACGCTCTCGGTGCGGGCTTCCGCGTCCTCGGGAGCCGCCGGCCGGTGCTTCAAGGCGCGCCAATGGTCGTTCAGCCGATTGTGCGCGATCCGGTACAGCCAGGTCCCGAACGCCGCTTCCGGTTTCCAGCCCTGGCGCGCGGCGATCACGCGCTGCCAGGTGTCCTGGAAGAACTCATCGGCCAGCGCCGCATCGCGCAGGTGGCGCAGCAGGAACCGGTAGAGCGGTCCGCGATGGCGCGCGTAGAGCTGCTCGAAGGCCGACGCGTCGCCGGCGGCGTACGCCAGCATCAGGGTTTCGTCGGCAGGTTCGGCAAGATCGTTCACCGCCGCCAGCGTAAGCGGTCCGCGCACGGCCGTGAAGCCGGGGCGGGGCAGCGCGGCCGACGCGTTCAGCCATCCGGCCGAGGCGGTTTCCGGGCCGATGAGGACGACGGTGGCGCTGGCGAGCGTCTTGCACACATGAAGGGTGAACGCCTCGCGGGCCGGGATGGGGTTGCGGCGCGGTTTCCGTTCAGGGGGCGGCAGGCGGTATGCTCGGCGGGGGGATATCCAGATACTTGCACCGTCTCTGTCGGGACACGGTCATGCCTACGCCATCGATCAGCGCAGACAATCCGGCCAGCACGCCCGCGTCGCCCGCTGAGCGGATCGCGTCGATCCTGCGTGGGCTGCTGCCGGCAGGCGCGGAGTTGGCGGTCTGCTGGCGGGACTGGGCGCTGGGCAACGGAGCCGGCGCCACACCGGGTGCCTCCGCCATGCTCCGGCGGCGCGCCGAACACGCGCTGGCCGAGGCGATCGTCGAACACGACGGTCCCGACCTGCGCGTGCACGCCTGGGACAACGCCGACGGCAACGCACGGGTCGCCCTCGCCGTGGCGTTACCGGCTCCGCTGTCGATGGTCGAGGAAGAATCCTGGCTCCTGCTCGCCCGCACCTTGCTGGTGACCACGCTGGATGCATCGCGCGCGCAGGCACGCATCGTCTCGCTGGAGAAATCCAAGCGCCTGCAGCAGGCGCTGTACGAAATCGCCGATCTGGCGGGCGCGGACCTCGAGATGCCGGAGATGCTCCGCCGCATCCACGCGGTCGTGAATTCGCTGATGTATGCGGAGAACTGCTACATCGTCCTTTACGACGACCAGCGCCGCACGGTCCGCTTCCTTTACTTCGCGGACCAGCGCGACCCGTACATCGCCGAGCCCGAGCGCGAGTTCGGAGAAGAAGAAATGGCCAACAGCATGACCTTCGCGCTGCTGCGCCATGGGCAGCCGCTGCGTGGCCCCTCGGCGGTGATCCGGCAGAAGCTTGGCGTCGTCCGCGATCCGTCGCACGGTCCCGACAGCCTGGACTGGCTGGGCGTGCCGATGCGGCGCGACGACCGCGTCTGCGGCGCCATCGTCGTGCAGAGCTATGACACGCCTGCCAGTTACGCCGATGAAGACCGCGCGCTGCTCGGCTACGTGGCCCAGCACATCCTGACCGCGCTGGACCGCAAGCATGCCCACGTGGAGCTGGAGCACCGCGTGGCGGTCCGCACCCACGAACTGCAGCGCGCCAATCGCGAACTGCAAGCGGAGATCATGGAGCGCAAGCGGGCGGAGAAACTGCAGCGCGCGCTGTTCCGCATCACCGAACTGGCGATCACTTCCGACAGCCTGGAGCGATTCTACGCCGACGTGCACGTGGTGGTGGACGAGCTCATCAATGCCCGCAACTTCTACATCGCGCTGGTCTCGGAAGATGGTGAAGAGCTCAACTTCCCGTACTCCATCGACGAACGCGACCCGATGCGCAAGGCGCGACGGATGACCAATGGCCTGACGGAGTATGTCGTCGCCACCGGCCGCCCGCTGCTCGCGGACCGCGAAGTGATCGGGCAGCTCGCCGAGGCGGGCAAGGTGCTGCAGCACGGGCCGCCTGCGCACAGCTGGCTGGGCGTACCGCTGTTCCGCGGCGAGGATGTCGTCGGTACGGTGGTGGTGCAGAGTTACTCGGACGAAGTGAAATTCACGTCGCACGACCAGAACCTGCTGACCTTCGTCGCCCACCACATCGGCAACGGCCTGGACCGCCAGCTGACGCAGGATCGACTGCGCAGTGCGCACGCGGACCTGGAACGCCGGGTGGAAGAACGCACGCGCGAGCTCAACGAAGCCAATCACCAGTTGCGCGGACAGATCAGCGAACGCCTGCGCGCCGAACAGCAGCTCACCTATCAGGCCACGCACGATGCGCTGACCGGCCTGCCGAACCGTCCGCACCTGCTCGACCGCCTGTCGGCCGCGATCGAACGCGCCCGCCACGGCGACGGGCAGGCCTTCGCGGTGCTGTTCCTCGACCTGGACCGCTTCAAGCTCGTCAACGACAGCATGGGGCATGCGGCAGGCGATGAGCTGCTGGTCGAAGTCGCCCGCCGCATCACCATGAGCGTGCGCGGCGACGACGTGGTCGCGCGGCTCGGCGGCGACGAGTTCGCCCTGCTGGTCGAGTACGCCGACGGCGTGGAGAACGTGCGCGATTTCGCCCAGCGCCTGCTCGCGGTGCTGGGTCGGCCGATGTGGGTGGCAGGGCGCGAACTGTTCCCGTCCGCCAGCCTGGGCATCGCGCTCTGGCATCCCCGCTACCGCAATGGCGAGGAACTGCTGCGCGACGCGGACGCGGCGATGTACCGCGCGAAGGAGCAGGGGCGCGACCGCTCCGCGCTGTTCGACGAGGCGATGCGCGAAGCCGCGATGCAGAGCCTGGACCTGGAAGCCGACTTGCGGCGCGCCATCAACAATCGCGATTTCCTGCCGTTCTACCAGCCGATCCGCCGCATGGACGATGGTCGCGTGATTGGGCACGAAGCGCTGCTGCGCTGGCAGCACGAGCGTCGTGGCCTGCTACTGCCCGCGGAATTCATCGGGCTGGGCGAGGACAGCGGACTGATCGAACAGGTCGACTGGCTGCTTTACGAACAGGTCGTGCGGCAGATCGCGCGTGGCGTGGAGGGCTACATCTCGGTCAACGTGTCGCCGCGGCATTTCCGTTCTCCGGATTTCGCCGACCGCCTGCTGGCCATGTTCGAGGCGCAGGGCGCCGACCCGTCGCAATTGCGACTGGAGATCACGGAGGTCGCGCTGCTCGATGATGCGCCCCGGACGTTGCGCATCCTGCGCACGCTGCGCCAGCACGGCATCCTTGCGCAACTGGACGACTTCGGCACCGGCTTTTCGGCGCTGTCGTACCTGCATCGCTTCCCCATCTCGGTGCTCAAGATCGACCGCAGTTTCGTCTCCGGTCTGGGCAACGAAGCACGGCCCGAAAGCCTGGCCCTGGTGCGCGCGATCCTTGCGCTGGCCGGCACGCTGGGCATCGAGACGATCGCCGAGGGCGTGGAAACTGAAGAGCAGCGCCAGTCCCTGGTGGAACTGGGCTGCCATCTGGGGCAGGGCTACCTGCTGGGTCGGCCGGCGGCGAGCCTGGACCAGGCCACCACGATCGACGCGGCCTGATCGGCCGCGCATCCAAGTTGCGGAGCGGCGTCCCTGCCGCATCCGCATCAGCCACGATCACTCGCCCGCAATCGCCGGCGCATCCGTCTGGGCAGCGACAAGGCGGTGTGCCTGGTCGATCATGCCGACGAACTCGGCCTTCAGTCCGTAGGGATCGCGCCCCGTCGCCGCGCGGGCAGTGCGTGCCACGTCGTTCCATGCCCAGCCGTCGATGCGTTGGCCGCCGCGCAGCAGGTCGGCATACGCGGCCACGGCGGTGGCGAAGCGAAAGCCATCGGTGGGTTGCGTCGTCAGTGAATCGCGTGCGATCGGCGCTTCGATCAGGCGACTGGCGTCCTGGCCCGGCAGTTTGTAGCGCAGGCGCAGATGGGCGACTTCACCGGTGGCTGCGTCGGCTGCCACGGTCTTGCCGCCATAACGCAGCGCCGGCAGGCGATCCGCGCCGGAACCGACCGGGGTGATTTCGTACAGGGCCGTCACCTCGTGGCCCGCACCGATATCGCCGGCGTCCACCTTGTCGTTGGCAAAGTCCTCGTTCGCCAGCACGCGGTTTTCGTACCCGATCAGGCGGTACTCGGCGACGACGGCGGGATTGAACTCCACCTGGATCTTCACGTCGCGCGCGATGGTCAGCAAGGTGGACTGCATCTCTTCGACCAGCACCTTGCGGCCTTCCTGCAGCGTGTCGATGTAGGCATGGTTGCCATCGCCGACGTCGGCCAGCTTCTCGGCCAGCGCGTCGTTGTAGTTGCCGGTGCCGAAACCCAGCGTGGTCAGCGCGATGCCCGACTTGCGCTGGTCCGCCACCATCGTTTCCAGCGCGTCCTGACTGATGGTGCCGACGTTGAAGTCGCCATCGGTCGCCAGGATGACGCGATTGACGCCATTGGGCACGTAGGCCTGCTTGGCCATCGCGTAGGCCAGGCGGATGCCATCGCCACCGTTGGTGCTGCCGCCGGCCTGGAGGCGGTCCAGCGCGGCGAGGATCTCGTCGTGGCGATCGCCCGGCGTGGGCGGCAGCACCAGGCCGGCAGAGCCGGCATAGACCACGATGCTGACGCGGTCCTGCGCACGGAGCTGCGGCACCAACTGGGCGAAGGACTGCTTCAGCAGCGGCAGCTTGTCCGGCGATTCCATCGAGCCGGAGGTGTCGAGCAGGAAGACCAGGTTCGATGCCGGCAGCGTCGCCTTCGGTACGTCATAGCCCTTGATGCCGACCATCAGCACCTGGCGTTTGGCGTTCCACGGCGCCGGCGCCAGTTCGGTGGTCACGCGGAACGGGCGGCTGCGGTCCGTGGGCGCGGCATGGCCGTAGCGGAAGTAGTTGATGAACTCTTCTGCGCGGACCGCGTCGGCGGGCGGCCGCTGGCCATCGCGCAACATGCGGCGCACATTGCTGTAGCTGCCGGTGTCCACATCGACGGAGAAGGTCGAGACCGGCTCGTCCAGCGTGCGCCGCACGGGATTGTCGTCGCGTTCGGCGTACTTCTCGGTATTGGCGGGTTGCGCCTGCGGATAAGCGGCCACGCCACCGATGACATTGGCCTGGAGGTAGCCGACCGAGGCAGGGGCGGGCGGGGGCGGAGGTGCATAGGCATAGGCCGGCGGGGCGGCCACGGCGGCCTTTTCCTGGCGCGAAAGGCGTGCGCCGGTGACGACGACGCTATCGAGCGTCGCGCGCTCGCGGCGCTCGGCGTCCGAGCTCGCGACGGCAGCGGCTGCCGCGGCGTCCGCCGCCGCTTCGGCGACCACGGCCTCCGTTGGCGGTGAGGGGGTGTCCGTTTTCCCGGCGGGAACCTGCTGCGCGGTGGGGTTCGAGTTGCAGCCGGCAAGGATGGCGACGGCGAGCAGGGTGAAGGTCAGGCGGCGGTGCGACATGGCGTGACTCCGTGGTGGGTACGGAAGGTCGAACGCCGGGGGGCGGGGAGTGGGGTTAAAGGCCCAGATTGGATAGAGCGAGACCGAGCAAGAGAGGGCAATCCGATGTCCCTGTAGCCCGGCAGGCTAGCGCTGAGCCCTCGGCTTCGCTTGCCGATACTGCCCGCGGTCGCCTCGCCGTAAACCCCTGGGGTCGACATGGACGCAGATGCGGTCGCCGCAGAGTGTGGCGTCAGACGCGTAGTAGGCCTGCAGTACGGGCATCGCAGCGTCGTAGCGATTGAGCTCGCTTCTCGCCGTCGCTATTTCGCGTCGATAGTGGTTGAGCAAGAGCCACCCCGCGAGGGCCAGGAGCAGAGATAGCGATCCTGCTGCGCAGGCCCACGACCATGCGATTCTGTTGGCCCTCCGTAGCTGGATCGACATGGCCGATACATCTCGACCGTACTGCGATGTCAGAGGTCTCAAGACATTGTTCGCCTCTTCGCCGATGCGAGCCGTTGCGCTGTTGACAATCTCATTGATTCGTTTTTTGGCTAATTCAACTCCTTCGTGGAGCGATGCCATTTGTTGGTCAAACGAAGCTTGAATGTTCGCCTCTCGCTGTTCGATCTTTGCTATGAGTGCGGCTTGCAGCTTGAGAGAGCTGTGGAGGGACGATAGAACTTCTCGAAATGATGGTTCGTCAGACATAAGCGCTCCTTGCTTGCTTCTTGTCAGGCTCTTGCTCCAGGTGATCCTGGCTGCCTGGCCATTTCCTGTTGCTGAGTTTCTTCCACTCGTTGTGGTGGGGCCGCCTCGCGCGTCCATTCTTCCAAAGCTCGAACTTGCGGGGACTGAGCGATTCGCGAGCATGCCTCAGCGATTGCTGTCTCATCGCGGATGGCCAGCGCGCAGGCAAGTCTGTCCAGCTCGGTATCGCCGGTGCCATTAAGCCTGGCCTCCGCAACATGCTGATACTTGTGATTCGAGGATTCGATGCCAATGGGCTGATCGGTCGCGGGTGGCTCTCGGCGCTGCCGTAGCTCGCGTTCTATTGTCTCAAGCGTTGCGGGATCGGCGCGGCCTGTAGTGGGGGCGCCTTGTTGCTCTTGAAAGCGCCTCACGGCTTGCTCCGTCTCGCGGGTGAACGTGTCGCCTTCGGGAACCCGCCGATTACGTTCGGCCCGCACGTCCAATTCCCGAAGTTGCAGATTGAGTTGGCGAACTTCCTCGCCATCTTCGAAGCGGCGCAGTGCGCCATCTTCCATTGCGGGCCTGTCATTTGCAGGGGAGATGCCCGCCGCAGCGCGGACGCGCCCTAAGTCCAACTGCGCGACGAAATCCGGAGTGAGTGCAGCATGCCAGGCGTCATACCGGTTGAGGCGATCTTTCAAGCCATTCTCACCGTTGTTGATGGCATGTGTTGCGCGGGTAACATCGTCTCTATCCTCTTCTGGCACATGGTTCTGCCAGAACCAGGTTGCGATTCGCTCAGCGTTGGCGCGATCAGAAGCGAGGGCGGGGTTGGCTGCCAAGTCGAGATTGAGAGCTTCGCCGGCAACTCGATAGTTGTTCTCGCCAGTCAGTTGCGTGTAGCCGCGACCGCGATAAAGATAGCCATCTCCTGCATTGTCGTTGCCCATGCGCTCGCCGTACATCAGACGGCCCAACTCCCGCGGCCGGCCTTCCAGCGCCTCCTGACGGGCATTCTCCAGTGCTTGTGCGCCTTCGCGCCATGCGGAGCGAACGGGAATCTGATGGATGCCACGTGTGTATCTGAAGCTTTCCTCAAGAAGAGTGAACCCTGCCGACTCGTGGCCCATCTGCGCCATGAAGTTGGCCATCTCTTGGCGCGACGTAATGCCTGCGTCACGAGCCGCTCGCAGCATCGATATTTCATGTTCACTCGGCATCGACGGGATCCTTGTCGAAATGGCTCAAGATCAGGGAAGTGCGTCGGCGGGATAGTCTTCCTTAGAGAAGGTCGCCATGGATACTTCGCCAAATTCTGTGGGCGTCAGTCGCTTCTCCGCGGGTGTGCCATCCGTGCGGTCGAAGCCGCCGTGTACGATACTCGTCATTAACCAGAGATTGCGCGCGGGTGCATACTCGAACCGATACTGGCTTGACCACAATTCGCGCGAACCTCCCTCGAATCGGAATACGATTTTCCCAGGTTCGATACGTATATCCTGCAGCGGGTCGCCCATCACGCCTCCGCACTTGGAGCACGGAATCGCTTTAGGGTTGCTGAGGGCTTTGCTCAAGCGATGGCGTTCGTCGCGGCGCAACAGAAGAAGCTGCCGTGGACTGGCTTGAGCGTGGTCGCCGCTTTGCTCAAGGACCACCAGTATGTCTTCGTCACCATCATCGTCGACGTCGCCGCGAGCGACTGCTTGAATGACGGTCTTCGTCGGCGCGAGATCTTCGAGGTCACGGCAACTAACGTCAGGGGGGGATGTGTTGCACCATCCAAGGGATGGTCTTCCGCTGATGCCGAACCCGTCGGGTTGTGGAGCCGGATCGTGCGTGCATGCAGCCACGCCGCTGAAGAGTAGGGTCGTAAAACCGATCGCTACCCGAACTCTCCATGTTTCGATAGGCATGTGGCGATCCTGCCGTTGTCGCGTTGGCAGGAGTGTAATCATGGACGGAGGCTCCCGGAGCAGTTTCTTCGCTAATGTGACGTTGATAACGTACTGTCCGGATATGGAAAGCGTCACGTCAGTGTGTTGGTGGTTTCACTCCACGCGGACCTTCAGTGTCCCGTCAGCCAGTCGAGCGTTGAGCGTCTCACCGGCTTCCACCTGCGCCACCGTCCGCACCAGGGTTCCGTCTTCCTTAGTCACCAGCGCATACCCGCGTGCGACGGTAGCGAGAGGGCTGACGGCTTCCAGCGAGCGGGCGAGGGCGCGCAGGCGCAGGGCGTCGCGTTGCAGCGTGCGCGCCACCAGCGCTTGCGGACGCGGCGCGAGGGCCAGCAGGCGCGCACGCAGTTGTTCGAGGCGCCGCTGCGGGGCGTGCGCGCGCAGGATCGCCTCGGCGTGGCGCAGGCTCGCCAGGTGGCGGGCCCGGCGCACCTGCCACAGCGCATGCAGGCGACGCACGGCGGCATCCTGGCGTTGGCCGAGCATCGCCAAACGCGCCTGCGGACGTTGTGCGTTCAAGCGCAGCGCCGCGCGATCGGCGCGTTGCATCGCGTTGCGCAGGCGATGGGCCTGCGTGCTCGCCAGTCGGCTGTGCAGCATCCGCACGCGTGCGAGCAGGTCGCGGCGGTCCGGCACCAGCAATTCGGCGGCGACCGACGGCGTGGGCGCGCGCAGGTCGGCGGCGAAGTCGGCCAGGCTGAAGTCGGTCTCATGGCCGACGGCGGACACCACCGGCACCGGCGAGGCCGCGATCGCGCGCGCCAGGCGTTCGTCGTTGAAGGCCCACAGGTCTTCCAGGGAACCGCCGCCGCGCGTCACCAGCAGTACGTCATAGCGGCCGCTGCGTCCCGCGCGCTGCAGCATCTCGACGATCTGCGCCGCGGCGGTTTCGCCTTGCACCTGCACGGGCAGCACGTCGACCTCCAGCAAGGGGTAGCGTCGCTGCAGGACGCTCAGGACGTCGCGCACGGCTGCGCCGGTCGGCGACGTAAGCACGGCAAGGCGCCGCACATGCGCGGGTAGCAGGCGCTTCCGATCGGCATCGAACAGACCCTCGGCGGTGAGCTTCGCCTTCAATTCCTCGAACGCGCGCCGCAATGCGCCCTCGCCGGCCTCTTCCATGTGGTCGACGACCAACTGGTAGTCGCCGCGCGCTTCGTACAGCGTCAGCCGTCCGCGCGCGAGTACGCGCAGGCCTTCGCGCGGCGCGAACTTCAACCACTGGCTCTTCGGTTTGAACATGGCGCACTTCACTTGGGCGCGCGCGTCCTTCAGGGTGAAGTACAGGTGCCCCGACGCCGGCCGCGTGACGTTCCCCAGCTCGCCTTCCACCCAGATCAGCGGGAAGGTGTCTTCCAGCAGATTGCGCGCGAGCGCGTTCAGCTGGCTGGGCGTAAGGATGTCGCGGGCCGTGTCCGTCATGCCGCAAGGATAAACGCTGGCCGTCGATGCCGCCGCCCATGCGGAATCCATGATGGAATGGCGGTCTCCTGTCGCCCGGAACCACTGCATGCCGATGCCTCTTCGTTCGTCCGGATGGCGTTGCTGGGTGGCGCCGTGGCTGATGGCCCTGATCGTCGCCGGGTGTACGCCCGCGGATGCGCCCGTTGCGACCACGCCGTCCGCGTCGCAAGGCACCGTGCATGCCTGGTCGCTGCCGGTGGCGGCGGGCGCCGCGCAGCCGGATCTCGTGGCGACGCCGGAGGGTGGGCTGTTGCTGAGCTGGCTCGAACCCGCCGAGGGAACGCAGCACCGCTTCCGGGTCAGTCGATGGGATGCGATGGCGCATCAGGGCGCCTGGTCATCGCCGGCAACGATCGCCGAAGGCGATGATCTCTTCCGCAACTGGGCCGACACGCCTCATGTGTTCGCGTTGCAGGACGGCTCGCTGTGGGCGCATTGGTTGCGCCGCACCGGCCCCGATCCGATGGACTACGGCATCGCATTGGTGAGGTCGGAAACGGGCGGAAGCGCCTGGAGCGCGCCTCGGCTGGTGCATCCGCCGACGCGTGGCGATCATGGATTCGTGACGTTCTGGCCGCATGCGCGCGATCGCTTGGGCATTGCCTGGCTGGACAGCCGCCAGAAGGCGGCGGCGGGGCATGCGGGGCACGACGACGGCGGACACGATCATGGGGGAGGCGCGCCCATGATGCTGCGCGCCGCGCTGTACGACGCCGATGCGCAGCAACAAGCCGAGTGGGCGCTCGATGCGTCCACCTGCGACTGTTGCACGACCTCGTCCGCCGTGACGGATCGCGGCACCGTTGTGGTTTACAGAGGTCGCACGACGGGCGAGATCCGCGACACCCGCCTCGTCCGTTTTGACGGAACCGCGTGGACGCCGCCGCGCGACGTCCATGCCGACGGCTGGGAGATCGCGGGGTGTCCGGTGAACGGCCCGATGGTCGTGGCCGAGGGGTCGTCGGTCTGGGTGGCCTGGTACACCGAAGCCGACGGCATGCCGGAGGTACGCGCGGCGCGGTCGCAGGATGCCGGCGATACGTTCGGCGCACCCGTCACGCTCGCGAAGGGGCCGCAGGTGCTGGGCCGCCTCGGGCTGGCGCGCGGCGACGGACATCTGTTCGTCAGTTGGCTGGAGGAGGGCGATGGCGCGGACCAGCGCCTCGTCCTGGGTCGCTATGACGAGTCCTGGAAGCAGGCGCAGCGCACCGACGTTGCCACGCTCGCAGCACGCGGACGCGCCAGCGGCATTCCGCGCCTGCAATGGGCGCACGGCGCGGGCTGGCTGGTGTGGACCGATATGGCGGACGCGGCGCCGCACCTGCGCGGCGCGCGCGTCGCCTTTGCGCGCTGACGCGTCCGCTAAGCTGCCGTAGGCATTCCGGAGGAGAATTCCATGCGCGGTCTGGATTTCAGTTCGTGGCAGGGCCTGCTGACCACGCTGGCGGGGTTGGCGTTGATCACGCTGATCGGCGTCGGCATCCGCCTGCTCGTCATGCAGACGGTGCAGGAACGGCGTGCGCGCGAGAACCGCCAGATCAACGAGCGTCTGCGCACGCTGATCGCCGCCTACAAGACGCTGGGCGGCTCGTTCACCGGTGACCTAGAAGTCGATCCCACCCATCTGCGCGAGCTGCGCCAACGCGTGCGCGACGAGGGCGGTGAGGACGACACCGGGAGCGACCGTGGTCGTCGCATCCGCGATGCGGTCGAAGCGGCCTTGTCCGACATCATCCTGCTGGGCACCGACGAACAGGTGCGGCTGGCGGCGCAGGCCGCCACCGATCTCGCCGCGGGGAAACCCATCCACACGCATGCGCTGGTGGTCTCGCTGCGCGACTTCATCCGCAGCGTGCTCGACCTTGAGCCCGTTCCCACCGGCCTCGCCATTCCCCGGCAAGGGCCGGCGCGACCCGTGGCCACCAAGGGCAAAGGCGAGGGCGGCAAAGGCGAGGATCGCCAGGGCGGCGGGGCGCGCGCCGGTGGCGGTGCGGGCGGCATGGGCGCGGGCATGGGCGCCGGCGCCGGCATGGGGCTTGGTGCAGGCCTGGCGGCGGATCCGGACCGCGATCCGCCCGGCTGACGATTACTCGTCGATCCAGCGGCGCTCGGGGCCCGGCCGCTTGGCCAGCTTGCGCTGCAGTGAGCGGCGGTGCATGCCCAGCAGGCGCGCAGCGGCGGAGATGTTGCCTTCGGTTTCGGCGAGCGCCTGCTGGATGTGCTCCCACTCCAGCCGGCTGAGCGGCGTCATGGTGTCTTCGGCCGCATCGGCATCGTCCAGCGATGTGGTGGGCGCTTCCAGTCCCAGCGCACGCAGGATGGTCGGCACCGTGGCCGGCTTGGGCAGGTAGTCGTCGGCACCGCGCTTGATCGATTCCACGGCGGTGGCCACGCTGGCGTAGCCGGTGACCAGCAGGATCTGCATGTCGGCGCGGATGCCGCGCAGCGGTTCGATCAGGGCCAGGCCGGAATCGCTGCCGAGCTTCAGGTCGACCAGGGCGAAATCCGGCTGGAACTCGCGCGCCCGCGCCAGCGCGCTCGGCGCATCCAGCGCAATCTGGGTCTCGATGCCCTTGCGCGCCAGGCTGCGCTGCAGCGTGCGGGCATAGAGTTCGTCGTCGTCGACCAGCAGGCCTTTCATCCGGAACCTCGCGTCAGGGTGTTTCGTCGTGGCCTGCCACGGGCAGGCGGAATTGCACCTGCACGCCCTTGGGCGGCACGGCGCGCATGGTCATGCGCCCGCCCAGCCGCTCGATCGTGGCATGCGACAGGGCCAGGCCCACGCCCATGCCCTCGGGCTTGCTGGTGCGGAAGAGTTGCTCGGCCTGGAACGGTAGCGCTTCATGGAAGCCATTGCCGTAATCGCGCACGGTGCCGACCAGTTCGTCGCCTTCGCAGCGCAGATCCAGGTCTACCCGTTGCGAACCGGCCTGGCGGCTGGCGTCGGCGGCATTGTTCAACAGCGCCTGCAGCAGGTGGCCGGTGGAGGCGTCGGTTGCCAGCCAGGGCGGCAAGGCACCGGTGCGCTGCAGTTCCACCGTAGGGCGGATCAGTTGCCAGCGCTGCACCACGTCGTCCAGGTCCACGCGCTGGTGCACGCCCATGTCGGCCGAGGCGGCGAGTGCACGCACGCGGTCGCGGCACAGGTCGATCAGCTGGCGCATCGTGCCGGCGTCCTCGCGGATCTCGGGTTCGCTCGCGTGTTCGCGGATGTCTTCGGTCAGCAGCGTCATCGTCGCCAACGGCGTGTTGAGCTCGTGCGCGACGGCGGCGGCGTGCGTGGCGAGCGCGACGATGCCCTCGTTGCGCGCGAAGCGTTCGCGCAGGCGCGCGAGTTCCTGTTCGCGCAGGCGTAGCGCGGCGACCAGGCGCGTGGAGAAGTACAGCACCACGCCGGCGGAAAGCACGAAATTCACCGCCATGCCCCAGAGGTGCACGTTGAAGTTGTTGCCGTGCAGGTGCGGCAGCGGCCGGCCGAAGACCGCGGTCAGGATGTAGCCCAGCAGGCAGGCCACGCCGGTGGCCAACACCCAGCGCAGCGGCAGGGCCAGCGCGGAGACCGCGATCAGCAGCAGGAACATCGAGCTGAACGGATTGCCGATGCCGCCGCTCCAGGCCACCAGCCAGGACAGCACGGCGACGTCCACCAGCATGTGGGCGAAGGCCTCGGCCGGTGTTTCCTCGCCGGGGCGGTGGCTGCGCCACGTGGCATAGACGTTGAACAGCGCCAGGGCTGCGATGCCGCCCCACAACGGCCAACGGGGCAGGGCGATGCCCAACGGCCCCAATGCCACGAGCACCGTGACCGCCTGGCCCACGATCGCCACCCAGCGCAGGTTGCACAGGGTGCGCAGGAACGACGGCGTGGTGGTCAGCAGGGTATTCGGCATCGGTACATGCTAGAGCAAGCTCGCGCACGTGGCCTGCGGCATGACGTCGCAGGCCGGTGGGGTGCCCACGCTACAATGGCGGCATGCACGACGCCGTCACCCGCCCCACGCCCCCCACCGACGCCGCGCCCTGGCCGCGCCGCATCACCCAGGCCGTCCAGATCGGCAACGCCGTCGTCGGCGGCGGCCGCCCGGTGGTGGTGCAGTCGATGACCAACACCGACACGGCCGACATCGCCGGCAGCGTGAAGCAGGTCGCCGAACTCTGGCGCGCCGGTTCGGAGATGGTCCGGCTGACCGTCAACAATCCCGAGTCCGCCGCCGCCATCCCGCGCATCCGCGAAAAGCTCGAGATGATGGGCATCTCGGTGCCGCTGATCGGCGACTTCCACTACAACGGCCACCAGCTGCTGGCGGGCGAGCCGGCCTGTGCGGAAGCGTTGGCCAAGTACCGCATCAATCCGGGCAATGTCGGCTTCGGCAAGAAGAAGGACACCCAGTTCGCCCAGCTGATCGAGTTCGCGATCCGCTACGGCAAGCCGGTCCGCATCGGTGCCAACTGGGGCTCGCTGGACCAGGCGCTCGCGGCGCAGCTGATGGACGAGAACCACACGCGCGAAGTCCCGTGGGACGCCGGCCGCGTACTGCGCGAGGCGCTGATCCGCTCGGCGGTGGATTCGGCCGAACGCGCCGTCGAGATTGGCCTGCCGCGCGACCGCATCGTGCTGTCGGCCAAGGTCAGCGGCGTGCAGGAGCTGATCGCGGTATACCGCGACATGGCGGCGCGCACCGATTTCGCGCTGCACCTGGGCCTGACCGAAGCCGGCATCGGCAGCAAGGGCATCGTGGCGTCGAGCGCCGCGCTGGCCGTGCTGCTGCAGGAAGGCATCGGCGACACCATCCGCATTTCGCTGACGCCGGAACCCGGCCAGTCGCGCACGCAGGAAGTGATCGTTGCGCAGGAACTGCTGCAGACCACCGGGCTGCGTGCCTTCACGCCCATGGTCACCGCGTGTCCCGGTTGCGGCCGCACCACGTCCGAGTTTTTCCAGGAACTGGCCAAGGTCGTGCAGGAGCATGTGCGCGGCAAGATGCCGGAGTGGAAGGTCACGCATCCGGGCGCCGAGAACATGACCCTCGCCGTGATGGGCTGCGTGGTGAACGGGCCAGGCGAATCGCGCCACGCCAACATCGGCATTTCGTTGCCGGGCACGGGCGAGGCGCCGGCCGCGCCGGTGTTCGTCGACGGCGAGAAGAAGGTCACGCTGCGTGGCGAGAACATCGCCCGCGAGTTCGTCGCCCTGATCGACGATTACGTCGAGGCCAAGTACGCGCGTGTCACCGGCTGACAGGCTGGCACAGGGCGGACGCTTCATCGCCAGCCTGCTGCGCGAGCATGGCGGCCGCCTGGTCCTGCTGTTCCTGTGCCTGCTGGCGCCGCTGTGGCTGTTCGTCGAACTCGCTGACGAAGTCCACGAGCTGGAAGTCTTCTATTTCGACGATCCGCTGCTGTGGCGCGCGCACGCGCTCGCCGGACCCGCGCTGGACCGCTTCTTCGTCTTCATGTCGGCAATCGGCTACCAGTGGGGCGTGGTGCCGGTCGACATCGCGCTGACGGTCGGCCTGCTGGTCGCGCGGCGCTGGCGTGAGGCCACGTTCGCCGGTGCCTCGTTCGCGGGATCGGCGCTGCTGAACCTGGCGACGAAGCAGTTCTTCCAGCGCGACCGGCCCACCCTGTGGGAATCCATCGCGCCCGAGCACACCTTCAGTTTCCCCAGCGGCCATGCGATGGGATCGGCGACGTTGGCGATGGTGGTGGCGCTGCTCTGCTGGCATACGCGCTGGCGTTGGCTGGCGGTGGCACTGGCGGTGCTGTTCGCGTTGACGGTGGGTGCGTCGCGTATCTACCTGGGCGTGCACTATCCATCCGACATCCTCGGCGGCTGGGCCGCGGGCATCGCATGGGTGTCTGGCGTCTATCTGGTGCTCTACCGCATCCGCGAGCGGCCGTGGCAGGTTCGAGGCTAGGGTTTTTGTGGGAGCGACGTAAGTCGCGATAGATCACCTGCAGCGCTTCATCGCGACTTACGTCGCTCCCACATCCCTCTTCATGGATCTACGGCGCGTAAGCGCGTTCGCGCTCCTCCTGCAGCCGCTGCCGCAGGTACTGGTCGCGGGTGAGTCCGGCCGGGATCGAGGTCATCGCCATCACCTCACTGACGACCTGTGCCTCGCGCGTCTTGTAGGCCTGGAAGCGGGGATCGCTGCGCTGCTGAGCCGCGAACGCGGCCATGCGTTGGTCGGCATGGGTGCGATAGCGGTCGGCGATCGCGGCGACTTCTTCGACTTGTCTAGCGGGATCCTCCACCGTCGCCTTGACCAGCGCGGTGCGGAGCAGGACGGCTTCGCCCGCCGATAGCCCTCCACGGCTTTCGTAGTGATCGATCTGGCGCGACAACGCCTCGGCCCGTTCGCTGCGTTCCACCGGACGCAGGGACGATGCGCGGGCGAAGAAATCCTTCGCCTCGGCTTCGAAGCGCTCGCGTTCCCGATGCTCCTTCGCCTGCGGGGTCGCCTGCAGGCCGGCTACGGCCAGCGATGCGGACGGCGTCGCATCCGCCACGGCAGGCGAGGACGGTGAGCGCGTGGCGTGCGATTGCCACCACAGCACACCTCCGGCTGCGGTGGCGAGAACCAGGGCCCAGGCGAGCGGGTATTTCATGCGTTCCTCCGGGTCGCATGGGCCGCCGCAGAGCGACGGCCCACGACGGCCCCTTTAACCCAGCAGTTGGTCGATCAGCCAGTAGAGCGGGTTGAACGGCTTGGCCTTGTCCGCCTTGTCGTCCTGCTCGCTGGCATCGATCACCTTGCCCTGCCCATCGAGCACGCTGTCGATGAAGTGTTTCAGCTCCAGGTTCTGCGCCTGCACGTCGGCGTTCTTGAAGTCGACGATCGTGGTGCAGTGGCTCTCGTTGAGCGCGCGGTACTGCGGGAAATAGCCGCCGAAGTTGTTCAGCGTGTTCAGACGGTCGCGCAGGCGTGCCGTGTCGGTGTTCCAGCGTGCGTGGATGCGCGCTTCCTTGGTCGCCTGGTCGGGCGCGTTGGCAATGTCGGGATAGAAGCGCTCGTACGAGTACGAGGAATAGTTGAGGTCCTTCCAGAAGTGCGTATGGCCGAGGCGGTCGTTCGCGTACTTGCTGGACAGCGCCGGGTACAGGCTGCCGAGCTCGTTGAGGTCGAACTGCGGCAGGCCACTGGCGAGGTAGGGCAGCGGGCCGTTCGGCTGGTCCAGGCCCCAGGCGCTGCGGATCAACGCCATCAACGGTTGCGACGGGTAGTCCACAGGACTGCCGTTCTTCAGGGTCGGGAAGATCGGGCCGGAATCGTCGATCAGGAAGCTGCGCGTGGGCGCGAGGTCGCGACGCAGCGGGTGGTAGCTGGTCAGGCTGCCGGCGCCGCCAGCGCTGCAGCCGGTGGACAACATCTGCGTCGGCCGCGGCAGGTTGTCCTTCAGCCAACTCACCACCGCGCGCACGTTGCGGGCGCCGTTGTGGTGCCACACGAGCGGCGCGGCCTGGCCGCTGGGGTCGGCGTACACCGCCACGCGGTCGCCGCTGTAGATGTCGCCGGTGCAGTAGGGCACGTAGACCATGTTCCAACCCTGCGTCTTCACCGCATCGAACGGGCTGACGCGGGTGACGAACGGGCTGACCAGGCTGGCGCCCGGATTCAGCAGGCTCATGTAGTCGTCGGGAATGCCGTTGGGATTGCGCGCGCCGCGGATGCCGCTCTGACCCGTGCAGCTGGCGTAGTCCCAGCACGCGCCGCCGCCTTCCATGTAGATGATGGTGTTGCGCGTATCGGCCACGCGGTTGACGAAGAACTTGAACGGCGAGCCGTCGCCGCACACCGCGCCGGTCGATGCCGCCAACTGGATGGTTTGCCACGCGTCGTAGCGGCCGGGCTGGAAGCCGTCGTTGAAGCCGGACGGATTCGACAGCAGCGGATAGTTGCCGGTGCGCTGCGCGGCGGTGACCTTGTTGTCGGCCTTGGGCGGCGACACCAGGTTCACCAGGGTTTGCCAGAAGCTGTAATCGCCTTCTTCGGCTTTCAGAGGCGCCGCCACCATCAGGGTGAGGCCGGCGGTGGCCAGGATGAGGGGCAGGCGGGCGGGTCGTACGGGTGCAACCATGATCGGATCCTCCGGCGAGAGTCTGTGGACGTTCAACGGGATGGACTGCCTTGGCGTGCGGCACGCGTGGGGGCGGCGACCGTACAGCGGCGGATGGTCGGCCCGTACGCCGGCGGAGGGATTAAGTCGGTGTGAGGGACGCGGGTTTGGCTGCGCACGCCCCCTGCATTGGCCGGAATGCCCCCCTTCCGGCGCGTTCGGTGGCCCCTGGTCGCGGCCCCGGATCATGCAGCGCAGCAGGGCCGGCGCGCGGGCCGGTGGTACAGGCGTGCGCGATCTTGCCCGGCAACGGATCGTTGCAAAGCCACGCCTTGCCGATGACGCGCACGAGGTCGAACATGCCGAACCACGGCGCGGAAGGCGCCGTGGACTCCCCGGGGATCGCAATGCAGGAACTGATCGACCGCTACGGCGTGCTGCTGGTGTTCGCCAACGTGCTGGCGTTGTCGCTCGGCCTGCCCGTACCTGCGATGCCCACCCTGATCCTGGTCGGCGCCGGCCTGGCGCTGCATGCCGATCCGCTGTGGCTTCCGTTGGCCGGTGTGCTCGGCGTGTCGGTGCTGGCCTCGCTGATCGGCGACAGCGTGTGGTTCTATGCCGGTCGCCGCTACGGCAACCGCACGCTGCAGTCGCTGTGCCGGTTGTCGCTGTCGCGCGACACCTGCATGAAGCGCACCGAGCGTTTCTACGGACGCTTCGGCATCCGCATCCTGTCGGTGGCGAAGTTCATTCCCGGGCTGTCGATGGTCTCCGTGCCACTGGCAGGCGCGATGCAGGCGGGATTGCCGCGCTTCCTGCGCTACGACGGCCTGGGGGCCGCGTTGTGGGCCGCACTGGGACTGGGGCTGGGCGTGTTGTTCGCCGACCAGGTGGAGCGCGTCATCGACGCGTTGTCGCAACTGGGCACGGGGGCGGTCGGCCTGATCATCGCCGCGCTGGTCGCCTACGTCGGCTGGCGGTGGTGGCGTCGGCGCACGTTGCTGAAGTCGCTGGAGTCCGCCCGCATCGATCCAGCGGCGCTCGATGCGCTGGTGCGCGACGGCAAGTCGCCCGTGGTGTTCGATATCCGCGCGCCCGGCTTCCGCGATGTGGATCCCTACGTCATTCCCGGCGCGATCTTCGCCGACGAACGCCAGCTCGACGGCATCCTCGCGACCTATCCACACGAGGGGAAAATCGTCATCTACTGCGCCTGCCCGGACGAGGTGTCGGCGGCCTGGATGGCGGGGCGCCTGCGTACGGCGGGTTTCCGCGACGTGCTGCCGCTACGCGGTGGCATCGACGCGTGGCGGGCAGCGGGATACGGCGTGGAGCGGCTGGGCGGCTGAGCCGGCTTGCCCGTCAGGGCTCGATGCAGACCCGGTTGCGGCCTTCGCTCTTGGCGCGGTACAGCGCGGCATCGGCCGCCGCCATCATCCGGCTGCAGGTATCGCGCTCGGGTGTCAGCGAGGCAATGCCGATGCTCACGGTGATGCGCTGCGATTCGCCGCCAGGCCGGAACACCACCGCTTCCACCGCTTCGCGCAGGCGCTCGGCGAAGCCGTAGGCGGCTTCCGGTCCGCATTCCGGCAGCAGTACCGCGAACTCCTCGCCGCCGATGCGCGCAGCAGCATCGTCGTTGCGCACGTGCCGGCGCACCAGCCCCGCGATCTGCTTCAGCACATGGTCGCCGGAAATGTGGCCGTAGCGGTCGTTGATCGGCTTGAACAGGTCGACGTCGATGATGCACATCGTCAACGCACGGTGGTGGCGCATCGCACGTGCGATCTCCTTCTCCACCGTCTCGATGAAATGCCGGCGGTTGTACATCTCCGTCAGCGCGTCGTGGGTGGCCAGTTGGTAGATCTCTTCGTGGTAGTGCGCTTCCACGCTGCTGTGGCTGATGAACTTCAGGATGCTTTCGCCCAGCGTCAGGTGATCGCCGTCGGACAACGCGGCTTCCTGCACGGGTGCATCGTTCAAGCGCGTGGTGTTGGTGGCGCCGAGGTCGCGGACGCGGTAGGTCTCGCCATCGCGCCAGATTTCGCAATGCAGGCGCGACACGCTGTTGTGCGGGATATGCAGGTCGGCCTCCTGCGAACGGCCCACGACCACGCGCTGGTCGCCGATGTCCGCCCGCCGGCCCAGGCCTTCGCCCTGGATCACCACCACGCAGGCGGAGCGGGGCGACAGCGGGCGCGGGCCGTCGCTGAGGACGGTCCGGAGCGTGGTATGCGGGTCTTGGGGGTCCCGGGACATGCGAGCGCGGAAGGCGGATGCGTCCGGAAGTGTACCGGATCGGCCGGCGGCGACAGGCTTCCAGTACCATGGCGGCGCCCACCGGGGATAGTGGCATGACATCGCATCCGTACGACGACCTCGCGCCCACCGAGCAGCTCGCTACGCGCCTGCAGGACGCACCCACCGCGCCCGACGGCACGCTCGCGCCCGGCGCGCGGCTGGGCCGCTATCGGATCGAAGGCCTGCTTGGCCGCGGCGGCATGGGCGAGGTCTATCGCGCCGCGCAACTCGAGCCGGTCCGCCGCGAGGTAGCGTTGAAGCTGCTGCGCGCGCAGAAGCTCCAGGCGCGCCACCTGGCCCATTTCGAAGTCGAGCGGCAGGTGCTGGCGCAGATGCGCCACCCCGCCATCGCGCAGATCTACGACGCCGGCGCCACCGAGGAAGGCTTTCCGTTCTTCGCGATGGAGCTGATCGAAGGCAGCCCGATCACGCGCTACTGCCGCGAACAGCGGCTGTCGCTGGACGAACGCGTGGGGTTGTTCATCCGCGTCTGCGAAGGCGTGCAGCACGCCCACCACAAGGGCGTGGTCCACCGCGACCTGAAGCCGGGCAACCTGCTGGTCGACACGCTCGATGGCCGGCCCGTGCCGAAGATCATCGATTTCGGTATCGCGATGGCGGCCTCGCTGGCGGGCGACGCGGCGCTCGAGCGTGCCGGCACACCCGAGTACATGAGCCCGGAACAGGCGCATGGCGACGCGCACCAGGTGGACACGCGCAGCGACGTCTATTCGCTGGGCGTGGTGCTGTACGAACTGATTACCGGTGTGCGCCCGGATGCGGTCGGCGAGACCTGGGCGGCGGATACGCCCACCGCCGTGGCGCCTTCCTCGCGCTTGGCGGCATTGCCGGCGGAGCAGGCGCGCCAGTTCGCCGACGAACGCCAGCTATCGCCGGCCGGTATGCGCGACCGCCTGCGTGGCGATCTCGACTGGATCGTGCTCAAGGCGATGCAGCACGATCGCGAGGCGCGCTACGGTTCGGTCGCCGCGCTGGCGGACGACCTCCAGCGCTATCTCGATGACCGCGTGGTGCATGCCGTACCGCCTAGCCGAGCGTACGCGGCGCGCAAGTTCCTGCGCCGCCATCGCACGGCGGCGGCCGCCGCCGCGGTGGTGTTGCTCGCGCTGCTCGGTGGCCTGGGGCTTTCGCTGTATGGCCTGCAGCAGGCGCGCGCGCAGCGTGCGGTGGCCGAATCGCGTAGCGCGGAGCTGGAGAAGGTGGCCGCCTTCCAGCAGTCGATGCTGGAAGGCATCGATATCGAGACGATGGGGGTCGGCTTGTCCGAAGGGCTGGTCCGCCAGGTGGCGAGCGTGGATCCGGGCGCCGCGTCCGCGTTCGGTGCGACGCTGGCCAAGGCGAGCACCGGCGACCTGGCGCGCGACCTGGTGGACCGCCAGTTGCTCGCCAATGCCGAGGCAGCCATCGCCCGCGATTTCGCCGACCAGCCCGACGTGGCCGCCAGCCTGCGTGAATCGGTCGCACGCGTGTATGCCGCCATCGGACGTTACGACAAGGCGGCCGAGCATTTCGGTCAGGTCGCCGAACACCGCGCGGTTGCGTTGGGCGAGGGTGCGCCGGAAACGCTGCGCGCACGCAACGAACAGGTGCAGGCCCTGCTGGAAGGGGCGCACATCGACCAGGCCGAAACCGTGTTGCAGAAGGCGCTGCCGCGCGCGTTTGCGCTGCCGGTGAACGATCGCGTGCGGGTCAAGCTGGAACTGGCGCAGGCGCAGGTCATCTCTGCACGCGGCGATCGCCCGCGCGCCAAGGGCGTCGTGCAGGCCGTGCAGGAGCGCCTGCTCGCCAGCGTCGGCGAGCGCGATCCCGCCACGCTGGAGGCCACCAACAACCTCGCCGCCGTGCAGCGCAACCTGGGCGAACTGCCCGAGGCGCGCGCCAACATGGAAAAAGTGGTGGCGCTGCGGACCGCGACGCTGGGGCCGGACGACGACGAAACCCTGTCCGCGATGGGCAACCTGGCCGTCCTGCGCATCATGAATCGCGAAAAGGAGGCGGCGATCGCGATGCAGCGCGACCTCACCACGCGCTACACCACCAAGCTGGGAAGCGAACATCCCATCACCCTGCAGGCGCGCAGCACGCTGGCCACGATGATGATCGATGGCGGCGACAAGAAGGCGGTGAAGGCCGCAGTTCCGGCGCTGCAGGAGGTGCTGGCCGCGCGCGAGCACGTGCTCGGCCATGACCATCCGCAGACGGTGCGCACCCGCCTGAATCTGGCGACCGCCTACGCGAGGCTTGACGATTTCGCCGCGGCGCTGCCGTTGGAAGAGCAGGTCATCACCGCGCGCAGCCGTACCCAGGGCGCCGCGCATCCGGACACGCTGTCGATCCTGATCAACCATGCCGGCACGCTGCTCAATGCTGGCCAGCCGGAGGCGGCGCTGCGCCTGCTGGGCGATGTGCAGCCGCTGGCGTTGAAGACGTTGGGCGAGAAACACCCGCAGGCGCAGATCACGATGGTCATCCGTGCCGAAGCGCTGCGCGTGCTGGGCCGTATTCCCGAGGCGGTGCCGGAATACCAACGGCTGTTCGAGCTGCGCCGGCGCGTCCTGGGTGAAACCGATCTGGAAACGCGCATCGCCGCCTGGAACCTGATCGATACCTACGGCGAACTGGGGCGCAAGGCGGAGGCCGAGCCGCTGTACCGCCAGTACGTCGCACCGCTGCTGGCGGCGGATCCGAAGACCTTGAGCGATGACGATGCCGATTTCGTGCGGCTCTATCGCGAAGGCAAACGGCCGGGCAAGCAACCTCTCAAGCGAGGCTGACGGGACGACGCGTCACTCGCCTGGCTTGGCCGCGGCGCTCGGCGCCTCGGAGGCGGCGCGGCGGGCCAACACCGCTTCGCGATGGGCGATGTAGGCGTTGGCGCCGAAGATGATGCCGGCGCCGACCAGGGTCCAGGAGTCGAGCGATTCGTCGAACAGCAGCCAGCCGAACAGCGCGACCACCGGCAACTGCATGAAGCTGATCGGCGTCAGCGCCGACACTTCGCCCAGCTTCAGTGCGCGCGTCCACAACATGTGGCCGCCGGTGCCCAGCACGCCGGCAGCGATCACCCACACCCAGGTGATGCCCTGCGGCCATTCCCACACCGCCAGCGCAGGCAGCAGCGACATCGGCACCCACAACAGGGTGGTGTAGATCACGATGCGGTCGGCCGGCTCGGTATTCGAGAGTTGCTTGATCTGGATGGCGACCAATGCGCTCATCACGGCCGCGAGCACGGCGATCAGCGCATCCACGGTGAACTCCGTGGTGCCCGGCCGCACGATCACCAGCACGCCGATGAAACCCAGCCCTACCGCCGTCCACCGGCGCGCGCGCACCTGCTCGTTGAGCATCGCCGCCGCGGCCAGCGTGACGAACAGCGGCGTGGAATACGACAGCGATACCGCCTGCGCCAGCGGCAGGTGGCCGATCGCCCAGAACCCCGCGAGCATGGAACAAATGCCGATCAGGCAGCGGAACAGGTAGCGCGGGAACTGGGTGGTCTTCAGGATGCCCGGCCCATGCCGCAGGATCAGCGGTGCCGCGGCGAGCAGGCCGAAGAAATTGCGGAAGAACGCGATCTCGAACGTATGCAGCGTCGCCGACGCGAGCCGGATCGAGACCACCATCAACGCGAACAGCACCGTGCTGCCCAGCATCAGCACGGCGGCGCGGAAGTGGGCGGGAACGGTGGGCATGGGACGGTGCGGCGGCCTACCAGCGCGCGCCGATGATCTTCGGCTCGGGTTCGATGGCGACGCCGAAGCGCGCATGCACCGATTCGGCGATGCGCCGCGCGAGCGACAGCAGTTGCGCGCCGGTGGCCAGTCCGTGGTTCACCAGCACCAGTGCGTGCGCGGCGGATACGCCGGCATCGCCGTCGCGATGGCCCTTCCAGCCGCAGGCTTCGATCATCCAGGCCGCCGACACCTTGCGGTTGTGCGCGGCGTCGCCGCGGAACACGGGCAGGGTGGGGTAGTCGACCAGCAGCGCGTCGGCCTGCGCCTGGGAAATGATGGGGTTCTTGAAGAAGCTGCCGGCATTGCCGATGACGGCCGGGTCCGGCAGCTTGCGGCGACGGATGTTCACGACGGCCGCGCCCACGTCGCGCGCCGTGGGCGCGGTGATGCCCATCGCGCCCAGTTCTTCACGGATGCCGGCGTAGTCCAGGCGCAGGTGCGGCGTGCGCGGCAGCGCGAACTCCACCGCCGTCACCAGGTAACGATCAGCCTCGTGCTTGAACACGCTGTCGCGGTAGGCGAAGGCGCACGACGCGCGGTCCAACCTCACCATCACGCCGTTGTGGCGATCGAGTGCTTCGACCACGTCGATGAATTCACCGACCTCGGTGCCGTAAGCGCCGATGTTCTGGATCGGCGATGCGCCCACGGTGCCGGGGATCAGCGCCAGATTCTCCAGGCCGCACAGGCCCTGTTCGAGCGTCCACATCACGAAGGGGTGCCAGGCGACGCCGGCATCGGCGCGCACGCGCGCCTGCGCGCCATCGTCCGACAGCACGCGCTGATTGCGCGTGGCCATCGCGATGACCGCGCCCGGTGCATCGCCGGCGAACAGCAGGTTGCTGCCACCGCCGATCACCAGGCTCTCGGCCTCGGTAACCTGGGGCAGCGCGAGTACCTCGGGAAGCGCCGCGGTGTCGTCGACCTCGATCAGCCACGGTGCCGTCGCCGGTACCCCGAAGGTGGTGAGGTCGCGCAGCGGCGCGTGCGCGGTGAGGCGGTACCCCTGGGTCATTCGGGGGCTACCGGACCACGGCTGGGGGCTTCGCGCCGGCGGCGGATCGCTTCGACGCATTCGCGCACGAGTTCCGGTCCGCGATAGACGAGACCGGTGTAGCACTGCACCAGCGAGGCACCGGCGGACATCTTCGCCACCGCATCGGCGCCGGACAGGATGCCGCCCACGCCGATCAACGGAATGGTGTCGGGCAGGCGCGTGCGCATGCGACGCAGCACCAGCGTGGCCTGGCCCATCAGCGGTGCACCGGACAAGCCACCGGTTTCGCGGGCCTGCGGGTGCTCCTGCACGCTCAGGCGCGAAACGGTGGTGTTGGTGGCGATCACGCCATCCACCTGCATGTCGCCGAGCACGCGGGCGACGGCATCGATGTCGCTGTCGGACAGGTCGGGCGCGATCTTCACCAGCATCGGTACGCGCCTGCCGTGCTGGGCGGCGAGGTCTTCCTGGGCATCGCGCAACGTGCCGATCAGCTGGCGCAGCGCCTGTTCTTCCTGCAGTTCGCGCAGCCCGGCGGTGTTGGGCGAGGAGATGTTGACGGTGATGTAGTCGGCCAGCCGGTAAACGCGCTCGAGGCAGTACAGGTAGTCGGACGCGGCACGCTCGTTGGAGGTGTCCTTGTTCTTGCCGATGTTGATGCCGAGCAGGCCGCGGTCGCGGCGCGCGGCTTCGACATTGCGCACCAGCGCATCGACGCCTTCGTTGTTGAAGCCGAGCCGGTTGATGACGGCCTTGTGCTGCGGCAGGCGGAACATGCGCGGCTTCGGGTTGCCGGATTGCGGCTTGGGCGTGACCGTGCCGATTTCGACGAAGCCGAAGCCCAGCCCGAACAGCGCGTCGATGTGCGCGCCGTTCTTGTCCATGCCGGCGGCCAGGCCGACCGGATTGGGGAAGGTCAGGCCCATGACCTTGGTCGGCATGGGCGTGATCGGCCGCGCCACCAACGGCGTGGTGCCGGTGCGGTAGGCGAGGTCGAGGGCCTTCAGGCCCAGGCCATGGGCGGTTTCGGCATCCAGGCCGAACAGGAAAGGTCGGGCGAGGGGATACATGGAGGCGGGCGGGCTCAGTTCAGCGTCGCCAGCCAGGCCAGACCGCCCAGGAACATGAAGAGCACGACGATGCCCACGACCCACAGCAGTGCCGACAGCCAGCCCAGGATAAGGCCACCGATGGCGAGCCCGTCGCCGTCCAGCGTGCCGCCGCTGCGCCGGATTTCGCCGCGGGCCATGTGCCCGGTGACGATGGCGACGAGCGTGCCGATGAAGGGCAGCAGCGTCCAGCCGAGGATGCCGGAGACGAGGCTCGCGATGGCGAGGCTGCTGGTGGTGCGGGCTTGGTTCATCAGGAGCTCCGTGCAGGGGTCAAGGAGGTGCGCTGGCGCTGGATCGGGCCGGCGCAAACACGCGCGCCACCCCGGAGGGTGGCGCGATTATCCCAGAACGTGAGCCCTCGCGGGGCTGCCGGCACGCTTGCGCGCCGGCCACGACGCGCTCAGAGGTCGAACTTGATGCCCTGTGCCAGCGGCAGCGAGTCGGAGTAGTTGATCGTGTTGGTCTGGCGGCGCATGTAGACCTTCCATGCATCCGAGCCGGACTCGCGGCCGCCACCGGTCTCCTTCTCGCCACCGAATGCACCACCGATCTCGGCGCCGCTGGTGCCGATGTTGACGTTGGCGATGCCGCAGTCGCTGCCGGCCGCCGACAGGAACTGCTCGGCCGCCTTGAGGTTCTGGGTGAAGATCGACGACGACAGGCCCTGCGGCACGGCGTTCTGCATGTCGATGGCCTCGTCCAGCGTCTTGTACTTCATGACGTACAGGATCGGCGCGAAGGTCTCGTGCTGGACGACCTCATCGGAATTCTTCAGGCCGGTGACGATCGCCGGCAGCACGAAGTTGCCCGGGCGGTCGATCGCGGTGCCGCCGGTCTCGACGGTGCCACCGCTGGCCTTGGCCTTGGCGATGGAATCCAGGAACTGCTGCACGGCGCCCTGGCTGTTGAGCGGGCCCATCAGGTTGGCCGGGTCGGTCGGGTCGCCGATCTTGCCTTCCACCTGCTTGTACGCCTTGATCAGCGTGGCGAGCACGTTGTCGTAGATGGATTCGTGCACGATCAGGCGGCGCGTGGTGGTGCAACGCTGGCCGGCGGTACCAACGGCGCCGAACACGATGCCGGGCACGGCCAGCTTCAGGTCGGCGGTTTCGTCCAGGATGATCGCGTTGTTGCCGCCCAGCTCCAGCAGGCTGCGGCCCATGCGGCGCGCGACGCGCTCGCCGACCGTGCGGCCGACCTGGGTGGAGCCGGTGAAGCTGATCAGCGGGACGCGCTTGTCGTCGACGAACTGCTGCGCCAGCTCGACGCCGGCATCGTTGATCAGGAAGAAGATGTCAGGGAACCCGCCGGCCTTCAGCGCGTCGTTGCAGATCTTCATGCTGGCGATCGCGGTCAGCGGCGTCTTGTTGGAAGGCTTCCAGATGCAGATGTCGCCGCAGATGCCGGCCAGGAACGAGTTCCACGCCCACACCGCGACCGGGAAGTTGAACGCGCTGATGATGCCGACCAGGCCGAGCGGCTGGTACTGCTCGTACATCCGGTGGCCCGGGCGCTCGGAGTGCATGGTGTAGCCGTACAGCATGCGGCTCTGGCCCACGGCGAAGTCGGCGATGTCGATCATCTCCTGCACTTCGCCATCGCCCTCGGGCTTGCTCTTGCCCATTTCCAGCGCGACCAGCGAGCCCAGCGCGTCCTTGTGCTTGCGCAGGGCTTCGCCGCACAGGCGGATCGCTTCGCCACGGCGCGGCGCCGGGGTGGTGCGCCAGATCTTGAACGCGGCCTGCGCACGGGCGACGACCTTCTCGTAGTCGGCCTGGCTACTGGCATGGACCTCGGCGATCACCTCGTTGGTGGTCGGGTTGATCGACTGCAGCAGGCCGGCGTCGGTCGTCGTGGACCACTCGCCACTGCCGAGATAGGTGCCGGAGTTGGTGGTGGCGAGGCCGAGGGCCTTGAGGAGGTCAGCAGGCATGGAAGCTCCAGGTCATTGCACGGGATGCCGCCGGACCACGCGCGGCATCGAAAGGGGTCCGCGATTCTACCAGAGCGGGTGGGGTGGGTCGTACGTAAGCCCCTGTTTTTCCGGAGTTTCCGACGCGGCATGGGCTTGCGCGGAACGCCGAGGATTCGGAGCCCGGCTTTGTTCGGATTGCCGATGCGGCAACGGATCGCTCGTCGATTCGACGAGGTGCGCGCAAGGATGGGGAGATGGCGGCCCCGACACGATTCGAACGTGCGACCTTCCCCTTAGGAGGGGGACGCTCTATCCAGCTGAGCTACGGGGCCAAGACGGCGGAAGGATAGCGCATGGTCGTGACGCCTCCCAAGACGTCCACCTACCGAACGTTCGATGGTCGCCGGGCTCCGCGGTGGCGCATCCGGTGCGTTCTGCGATACACCTTGTCCGACGATGAACATGGGGACGGTGCATGCGGGGATGGGGAGCGGTCCTGTGGGTGCTGCTGCTGGTGGGGTGTTCCAAGCGTCCTGAGGGCATCCCCGCGCCGGCTCCCGGCTGGTTCGCGGGCTTCAAGGACGGATGTCCCGACCTGAGGGGCACCTACACCTTCCAGCATGCTGGCGGAAAGCGGCAGCGGTTCCTCGGAGTGGCCATGGAGCGCGCGCTCGACAAGGTGCCGGACCACTACGGCGTGTGGAGCATCGATGCCATCGACGATCAGCAGATCGTCCTCAGCAGTTGGAGCAGTACGGAAGATACGCACACGGCGTTCAAGGAGTGGCGTCGCGAAGAACCCTACCAGTACGCGCTATGGGCCGGATCACTGGTCGCGCGACAGGCGGTGGGTGGGCTGCGCCTGGAGCGCGACCCCCGCAAGGTGCGCGTCCCGCCGCCGATGTTGACGCAGCAGTTGACCACCTCGATCAGCAACATGGCCTATGCCTGCGAGAAAGGATGGGTGGTTTTCAGCGGTGACGAGATGCCGGATGTCGACCACATGGACCGCGGCGAAGTGAGGATGACGCGGGCCCGGGACGGTGGTTTGGTGGCGGTGACGCGCTACAAGGTCCGGCAGAGCTTTTCCATCTGGTGCGGCGACGGCTGCAAACCCGACATCGATCTTGGGGAAGGCGAGCGCGAGTACTGGTGGCATGCCGCGCCCGCGCCGGCCGCCGAGATCACGCCGATCGACTGGGCGAAGTGGGTGGCCAACGACGATCGGCCGCTGGCGGCGCGTGAGATGTACCACGACGGCGTCTTCATGCCGTACCAGACCCAGGAGCAGCGGGATGCCCGCCTGCTGGCCAAGAAATACCTCAGTGGCGCCATGGATGAGGTGCCGGCGCCCGCGCCCGACGCCAGCGTGGCGATGTGCGCACCCCTGACCCGGAAGCTCGGCGAGCAGGTGGCGGGATCGCTGGACATCACCCGCGTGCAGTGCACCGCGCGGCGCTGCACGCTCGAAGGCCACGCCGACACGCGATCACTGGTCTCCGATGCCATGCGGGCGATGGACCATGGCGGCGTCAGGGGCGTGGACCTGGCGGTGCTCGAACAGACGCGCGAGGGGCAGCGCTTCGTCTTGAACGTGGACCACGACTGCGCCGAATGAGCCTGGACGCCATGGACCTCCGCCTCGACGACCTCCGCCATCCTGCCGTGATCGCGCTGCTGCAGGAGCACCTGGACTGGATGCACCGCACCTCGCCGCCCGAAAGCGTGCATGCGCTCGACTTGGACGCGCTGCGGCAACCCGACATCGCCTTCTGGACGCTCTGGGACGGCGAGACGCTGGCCGGATGCGGTGCGCTGCGCGCGCTGGACGCGACCCACGGTGAAGTGAAGTCGATGCGGACCGCGCAGACGCACCTGCGACGTGGCGTCGCTGCGACGATGCTCGATCACCTCGTGGCCGAGGCACGCAGGCGGGGTATGCGCGCCTCAGTCTGGAAACCGGTTCGATGGCGTATTTCGCACCCGCGCATGCCCTGTATGCGCGTGCCGGTTTCCGTCCATGTGCGCCCTTCGGCGATTACGTCGAAGACCCGAACAGCGTCTTCATGACCCGTGCGCTGTAGGCAAGGTGGATTGGTTTCAGTTGCATCCAACTGAAATCATTGGCTTTGTTGCGTCGCAACGCTTGACAGCCCCCCGGGGTGCCGTGTTTTTCTTCCGGTCATGCGATCCCTTGCCCACGCTCCTGCGGACACGATCCCGGCCCCGATGCCGGCATCGACGCATGCGTGCGGTGGACGCACGACCCTGATTACGACCATTACCACCCTGACTCGTCAGGTGCGGCTGGTCGTGTTCGCGTAACTCGCAACCCACGGCCCCGCACCCGGATCAGGATGCAGGGCCACCCCGATTCCTGATGCGTGCCGGGCCTCCCAACCGAGGTTCCTGAGCCATGTCGTCCCGCAGCGCCGAAGTCGAACAACCGAAACACCGCACCGTCGTCCACAAGTTCGGCGGCACCTCCGTCGCGGACGCCGAGCGCTACCGCCATGTGGCGAAGCTGCTGCTGGCGCGCGACGAGGAGGTGCAGGTCACCGTGGTGTCGGCCATGAAGGGCGTCACCGATGCGTTGATCGAGTTGTGCGAACTGGCCGCCGCCAACCGTCCCGAGTGGCACGAAAGCTGGCACGCGCTGCGCGCCCGGCATCGCGGCGCGGCGGTGGCGCTGCTGGGCGAGGCGGCCGGGCCGGTGATCGAATGGGTGGACGAGCGCTTCCAGCGGCTTGAAGAGATCCTCAATGCACTGATCGTCATCGGCGGACTGCCCGAGCTGGTACTGCAGCGCGTGCAGGGCTTGGGCGAAGTGTGTTCGGCGCGGCTGCTGGGCGAATACCTGACGCTGCAGGGCGAAGACTGCGCCGTGCTGGATGCACGCGACGTGTTGCGCGTCGACCACGGTGAACTCGGCGTGGTGGTCGACTGGGAGGAAAGCGCACAGCGGCTGGCCGCGTGGCGCGCCACGCACCCGCAGCGCCGGGTGGTGGTCACCGGCTTCGTCGCGCGCGATCGCGAAGGCCGCTTCACCACCCTGGGCCGCAACGGCAGCGATTATTCCGGCGCGATCTTCGCCGCCCTCTACGACGCGGCCGAACTGCACATCTGGACGGATGTGGACGGCGTGTTGTCGGCCGACCCGCGGGTGGTGCCGGAAGCCGTGCAGCTGGGCGCGCTGAGCTACGACGAGGCCTGCGAACTGGCGTACTTCGGCGCGAAGGTCGTGCATCCGCAGACGATGTCGCCGGCGATGGAGCGCGGGTTGCCCATCATCATCCGCAACACGTTCCATCCCGAGCATCCCGGTACCCGCATCACCGCCGAGCGCGACGCGGTGGGCCCGGTGAAGGGCCTGACGCTGAGCGCCGACCTGGCACTGCTGAACCTGGAGGGCACCGGCCTGATCGGCGTGCCGGGTACGGCGGAGCGCGTGTTCGCGGCGCTACGCAACGCGCATGTGTCGGTGGTGATGATCTCGCAGGGCTCGTCGGAGCATTCGATCTGCTGCGTGGTCAAGGCCAGTGAGGCCGCGAAGGGCCAAGCCGCGCTGTTGGACGCCTTCGCCCATGAGCTGGATACCCGCCAGATCCAGCGCGTCCAACGCCGCGACGGCGTCAGCGTACTGGCGGCGGTCGGCGACGGCATGGCCGGCACGCCGGGCGTGTCGGCACGCTTGTTCGGCGCGCTGGCCCGTGCCCAGGTGAACATCCTCGCGATCGCCCAGGGCTCGTCCGAGCGGAACATCTCCGTCGCCATCGACGGCGCAGACGCCACCAAGGCGCTGCGTGCCGCGCATGCGGGTTTCTGGCTGTCGCCGCAGACCTTCGCCGTCGGCGTGATCGGGCCCGGCAACGTGGGCGCGGCGTTGATCGAGCAACTTCGCGCGGCGCAGCCGTCGTTGCTGGCCAAGGCCAATCTCGACCTGCGCCTGCGTGCCATCGCTTCGAGCAAGCGCATGCTGCTGGACGATCGCAGCCTCGGCGGGGATTGGCGTGAGCGCTTCGACGCCAGCCCGCAGCCCGCTGACCTGGACCGTTTCACCCAGCACCTGCTGTCGGCGCACATGCCGCATGCGGTCATCGTGGACTGCAGCGCCAGCCCGGTCGTCGCCGACCGCTATGCCGAGTGGCTGGCCGCCGGCATCCATGTCATCACGCCGAACAAGCAAGCCGGCGCCGGACCGTTGGCGCGCTATCACGCCATCCGCGAGGCCGCCGCCGCCAGCGGCGCGCGCTTCCGCTATGAAGCGACCGTCGGTGCCGGCCTGCCGGTGATCTCCACGCTACGCGACCTGCTGGATACCGGCGATGCCGTGGTGTCGGTGGAAGGCATCTTCTCGGGCACGCTGGCCTGGTTGTTCAACAAGTACGACGGCAGCGTGCCGTTCTCGCAGTTGGTGACCGAAGCGCGCGGCCTGGGATATACCGAGCCCGATCCGCGCGACGACCTGTCCGGCACGGACGTGGCGCGCAAGCTGGTGATCCTGGCGCGCGAGGCGGGCCGCGAGCTGGCGTTGGAGGACGTGAAGGTCCAGAGCCTCGTGCCCGAGTCGCTGCGGCAGGCGAGCGTGGGCGATTTCATGCAGCGGTTGGGTGAAGTGGATGCCGATTTCGACGCGCGCCTGGCGAAGGCGAAGGCCACCGGCAACGTGCTCCGCTACGTGGCCAGGCTCGATGCCGAAGGGCGCGCCAACGTCGGGCTGGTGGAACTGCCGGCCGCGCACGCCTTCGCCAACCTGCGGCTGACCGACAACATCGTGCAGTTCACCACGCGGCGATACTGCGACAATCCGCTGATCGTGCAGGGCCCCGGTGCGGGGCCGGAAGTCACCGCAGCCGGCGTGTTCGCCGATGTACTGCGCGTGGCGGCAGGGCAGGGAGCCAAGCTGTGAGGCACGCATCGACAGGGCCATCGGGAGCGTCGTGGGCATGAGGCAGCAGGCAAGTGCGTTTTCACCGGCGTCGGTGGGCAACGTGGGCGTGGGGTTCGACATCCTCGGTCACGTGATCGAAGGCGCGGGCGATACGGTGACGGTGCGTCGCATCGATTCGCCCGAGGTGCGCATCGCGTCCATCCGCGGCGCCACCGTCGACCTGCCGCTGGATGCGCCCGGCAACACCGCAGGCGCGGCGCTGATTTCGTTGCGCGACGCCCTCGGCGTGCCGTTCGGTTTCGAAGTCGAGATCGAAAAGGGCATTCCGCTGGGCTCGGGCATGGGCGGCTCCGCCGCGTCCTGCGTGGCGGCGCTGGTGGCGGCCAACGCCGTGCTCGACGCACCACTCGCGCGCGAAGCCCTGTATCCGCACGCCCTGGTCGGTGAGGCGGTCGCCAGCGGCGGCCAGCATGGCGACAACCTCGGGCCGATGCTGCTGGGCGGGTTGGTGCTCGCCACGGCAGAGCATCTGGTGCGCGTCCCGGTGCCGGACGCCTGGCACAGCGTGCTGGTGCACCCCGATGCGATCCTGGAAACGCGTCGCGCGCGCGCCGCCTTGCAGGGGGCCTACGAGCTGAAGGAGTTCGTCGCCCAGAGCGCCAACCTCGCCCTGGTGCTGGCGGGTTGCCATGCTGGCGACGCCTCGCTGGTTCGCGCGGGGCTGCGCGACATCCTGGTGGAGCCGCGTCGCGCACCATTGATCGCCGGCTTCGACGCCGCGAAACAGGCAGCCCTGTCTGCAGGTGCGATGGGCGCCAGCATCTCCGGCGCGGGTCCCAGCGTGTTCGCCTGGTTCGAATCCCGCGCCGAGGCCGAAGCCGCCGCGCCGGCCGTGCAGGCGGCTTTTCAGGTCGCCGGTTTCGACAGCCAGGCCTGGGTGTCGCCGATCAACGCGCCTGCCGCGCGCCTGCTTCCCGTTTCCTGACGCGCTTCATCGCACCTCTTCACCCACGGTCTCGATCCATGAATTTCATTTCCACGCGCCATGCCGCACCTGCCGCCACGCTGAGCCAGGCCATCGCCGCCGGCCTCGCGCCCGATGGGGGCCTGTACGTGCCCGATGCGTTGCCGCCTTCGCGTGATCTCGCGCCGGGACGCGACATCGCGGATACCGCGGCCACGCTGCTGGCGTCGTTCTTCGCCGGCGATGTCCTCGAGGGCGAACTGGCGTCGATCTGCCGCGAAGCGTTCGACTTCCCTGCGCCGCTGCGCGCACTCGGCACCCCTGCCGACCATGTGCTGGAGTTGTTCCATGGTCCCACCGCGGCCTTCAAGGACTTCGGCGCGCGCTTCCTGGCGGCCAGCATGGCGCGCGTGCGGCGCAGCGAAGCCAAGCCGCTGACGATCCTGGTGGCCACGTCCGGCGATACGGGCGCTGCGGTCGCGGCGGCGTTCCATCGCCAGCCCGGGCTGCGCGTTATCGTGCTGTACCCCGACGGCCGCGTCTCGCCACGGCAGGCGCACCAGTTGGGTTGCTTCGGCAACAACATCACGGCGCTGCGCGTCGCGGGCTCGTTCGACGATTGCCAGGCCCTGGTGAAGCGGGCGCTCAACGACGCCGAATTGCAGGCGCAGGCACCCCTGAGTTCCGCCAACAGCATCAGCCTGGGCCGGCTGCTGCCGCAGATGAGCTACTACGCGCACGCGGCGCTGACGCACCGCGCGACCACCGGCCGAGTGCTGAATCTTGTCGTGCCCACGGGCAACCTCGGCAATGCGCTGGCGGCGATCCTGGCACGCGCGCTAGGCATACCCTTGGGTCGCATCGCGCTGGCGACGAATGCCAATCGCGTGCTGCCCGACTTCTTCGCCGGCGCCGAGTACGCGCCTGCCGCCAGCGTCGCGACCCTCGCCAATGCCATGGACGTGGGAGCGCCGAGCAACTTCGAACGCCTGCGCTGGCTGTTCGACGGCGACGATGTCGCGTTGCGCGCGGCGTTCTCCGCCACGGAGGTCGACGATGCCGTCATCCGCGAGGTGATCGCGCGGCGTTACCGTGACCATGGCGAAGTGCATTGTCCGCACACCGCCACCGCAGTGAAGGTGCTGGAAAACCTGCGCGCCCAGGGCGAGGGCGGTGACTGGGCGGTGGCGGCGACCGCGCACCCGGCCAAGTTCGAGAGCGTGGTGGAGCCGTTGATCGGTCGTCCCGTCGAGGTGCCGCCCGCGTTGGCGGACCTGCTGGCGCGTGCCGCCCACGCCGCCGCCGTCCCCAACGACTACGCCGCATTGCGCCAAGCCGTGCTGGCCGGCGTGTAAGCTGGCCGCATGCCCCGTGCCCTGACTCCGCTCGCCCTGGCCTGCCTGCTGGCCTTCACCGTGCCCGGATGGGCACAGACGCAGGCCGCGCCCACCGCCACCGCCGTCTCCACGCCGGACGTCCGCGCGCTCAAGCCGGGCGAGTTCCTCTGGTACCCGCAGATCGCGCCCGAGGGTCCCGTGGTCCTGGTGGTCAGCCTGGACGAGCAGCGTGCGTACGTGTACCGCAACGGCATCGCGATCGGCGTGTCGACGATCAGTTCGGGCAAGGAAGGCAAGGAAACGCCGACCGGGGTGTTCACCATCTTGCAGAAGAACAAGGACCACCGCTCCAACCTCTACAACAACGCGCCGATGCCCTACATGCAGCGGTTGACCTGGGACGGCATCGCGCTGCACGGCGGCAACCTGCCGGGATATCCGGCCTCGCATGGCTGCGTGCGCCTGCCGCAGGCATTCGCGGAGAAGTTGTTCGGCATCACCCGCTTCGGCGATTCGGTCGTGGTCGCCAACGCGAAGGCGTCGCCGGCGAGCATCGTGCATCCCGCCGTGCTCGCGCCCGTCACCTCGGGCGGGCAGTCCGCGCATCCGTCGCTGTCGGCCTATGAGGTGTACTGGAACGAAGCCGCTTCGCCGGAAGGACCGGTCAGCATCCTCGTCAGTCTCTACGACCAGCGCGTATCGGTGCTGCGCAATGGCGTGCTGATCGGTTCGGCGCCGTTGCAGATGGTCCAGGACTTCGCCCTCAACGGCACCGTGCTGCTGGTGATGACGACGGAGAAGGAAGACATCCCCAGCCTGCTGGACCCGCGCCAGAAGGAGTACCGCTGGGTTGCCCACCGTGTGCTGGGTGAAGCGAGCGCCCCGATGCCGCCGCTGCGCCGGTTGGGCGAAGCGTTCTGGATTCCGCAGGATTTTTCGCGCCGGCTGTACGGCATCCTGACGCCGGGCACGACCGTGCTGCTGTCGGACCTGCCGGGGGTTCATGCAACGCCGGCCGAACAGGCGCCGGTCCCGGTCTTGGAATCGGACGAAGCCGGCCCCACCACGGCCGTACGCTGAGTCGCGGACGGAATCGGGAGATCGGCGTTGTTCCCCCAGGTCTGTCCGCCATGAACCTCCGCCCGATCACATCCTCGCGTCGCCTGTCTTTCGCTGCCCTGTGCGCGATGGCGCTCGCCGTGCCTGCCATGGCCGCACCGCCTGCCGACAACACCGAACGCCTGGTCGACACGCTCCATCGCGCTGCGCCCGCCCTCGACCGCAAGGTCCTGTCGATGGCGGCGAAAGCCATGGCCTGTTCGATCAAACGCGGTGGTCCGGTGCCTTCGCAGCGCCTGAGCGTGATCGACTATTCGCGCCCGTCCACGCAGCCGCGGCTGTGGGTGTTCGACCTGGAGCGCCAGCGCCTGTTGTTCGAGGAATGGGTGGCGCACGGACGCAATACCGGTGAGAACCTCGCGAAGAAGTTCTCCAACGCCAATGGCAGCTACATGTCCAGCCTGGGTGCGTTCGTGACGCAGGAGTCCTACAGCGGGTCGAACGGGTATTCGTTGCGCCTGCAAGGCCTGGAACCCGGCTTCAACGACAACGCGCGAGCGCGCGCGATCGTCATCCACGGCGCGCCCTATGTCAGCGACACGCTGATCCGCGCGCAGGGCCGCCTCGGTCGCAGCCTGGGATGCCCGGCCGTACGTGCGGCCGTGGCGCGTCCGCTGATCGACACGATCCGCGGCGGCTCCTTCGTGTTCGCCTACTACCCGGATGCCGATTGGCTGAAGCACTCCTCGCTGCTGAGTGCCGACTGCGGCGAGGGTGTCGCCGCGCATCCTGCGCCTGCCGCGAGCGCGGGCGGCTGAGCGTCGCTCAGACCTTCAGCGGGATCTTCAGGTAGCGCCGCCCGTTGTCTTCCGGGTCGGGCAGGCGGCCCGCGCGGATGTTGACCTGCAACGAGGGCAGCAGCAGAACGGGGGCCGACAGGGTGGCATCGCGTGCTTCGCGCATGGCGACGAAGCTGGCTTCGTCCACGCCGCCACCGATGTGCACGTTGCGCGCCTTCTCGTCGCCCACCGTGGTTTCCCACGCGAAATGGTCGCGGCCGGGTGCTTTGTAGTCGTGGCAGAGGTACACGCGGGTGTCGTCAGGCAGCGCGAGCAACTTCTGGATCGACCGATAGAGCGTGCGCGCATCCCCACCGGGGAAGTCCGCGCGCGCGGTGCCGTAGTCGGGCATGAACATGGTGTCGCCGATGAACACGGCGTCATCGATGCGGTAGGACACGCAGGCCGGGGTATGGCCGGGCGTATGCAGCACGTTCACCTGCAGTTCGCCCAGCGGGAAGGTATCGCCGTCGCGGAACAGACGGTCGAATTCGCGGCCGTCGCCGCTGACGTCGTCCATGCCGAATACCGGCGCGAAGGTGCGCTGCACGTCGGTGATGTGCTCGCCGATGCCGATGGGGGCGCCGGTCTTCTCCTTCAGGTAGGGCGCGGCACTGAGATGGTCGGCATGCGCGTGCGTTTCCAGTATCCAGGCCACGGACAGCCCTTGGTCTGCGATGAAGCCGAGCAGCGCATCCGCCGAGCGGTACGACGCGCGGCCGGCGCGATGGTCGTAGTCGAGCACCGGGTCGATGATCGCCGCTTCGCGCGTGGGGCCGTCCCACACCACATAGCTGACGGTGTTGGTGGCTTCGTCGAACTGGGCGTGCACGCGGACTGGGTTCATGGCGGTTTCCATGGGTTGCTTTTAAGTTTAGAAAATACTAAATTAAGTAAAGCCTGAAGTGAAGCGCGGTCCATGCCCCTGAAACAACGCGAACTGCAACAGTTGCAAGCCAGCGCCGCCGAAGCGGCCGCGCTCATGCGTGCGCTCGGACATGACGGCCGCCTGCTGGTGCTGTGCACGCTGGTCGCCGAAGGGGAGTGTAGTGCGGGCGCCCTGTCGCAGGCGGCGGGGCTGAGTCCGTCCGCGCTGTCCCAGCACCTGGCACGCTTGCGCGAGGACGGGTTGGTGGACAACCGGCGCGAAGCGCAGACGGTGTACTACCGCATCGCCGATCCTCGCGTGGAGCGGATCGTCGCGCTGCTGAAGGATCTCTACTGCCCCTGAGGACCCGATGACGCTTCCCTCCCTCTCTCCGCAACAGGCCCTGGCATTGCGCGCGCAGGGCGCCGTGCTGGTCGACATCCGCAATCCGGATGAATACGCCCGCGAGCATATTCCCGGCGCGGTGCCATGGCCGATCACGCAGCCGGCGGAACACCTGCCGGATGGCGCGACGGCGCTGGTGTTCCATTGCCGTTCCGGTGCACGCACGCAGGCGCACGCCGCCGAACTGGCGGGCGCAGCAGGGTGCCAGGCGTATCTGCTGGAGGGCGGACTCGACGCCTGGCGTCGCGCGGGCCTGCCCGTGCAGGTGGACCGCCGGCAACCCATCGAGCTGATGCGCCAGGTGCAGATCGCGGCGGGTGCGCTCGTGCTGGCGGGTGTGTTGCTGGCGGTCGTGGTATCGCCGTGGGGATTGCTGCTGTCCGGATTCGTCGGCGCAGGCCTGATGTTTGCCGGGATCAGTGGCTTCTGCGGCATGGCGCGGTTGCTGGCCTGGATGCCCTGGAATCGCCGCGCAGTGCCATGATCTTCTCCCTCGCCCCCTCTCTGTCGAATGGAGCCCTCCATGAGTGACACCCAGCGCATCAGCCTCACCCTGGAGCAGGAGGAGGACTACGCCTTCCGCATCCGCTTCGACGAGACCACCATCGCCGACCTGATGACCGACGAGTCGGCGCCGCTGGGCAAGGGCGAAGGGCCGAATCCGACGCGCCTGCTGTTGTCCGCGGTAGCGAATTGCCTGTCGGCCAGCCTGCTGTTCGCACTGCGCAAGTTCAAGAACACGCCGGGCAAGCTGGTGACGCATGCCACCGCGGAGCTGGCGCGCAACGAACAGGGCAGGTTGCGGGTGGGCCATATCCACGCCGATATCCGGCTCGCGGAGGCGGGCACGGCGCATGCGTCGCTGGAACGCATCCTGGCCCAGTTCGAGAATTTCTGCGTGGTCACCGAGAGTGTGCGCCACGGCATCGACGTCTCCGTGAGCATCACCGACGCCGACGGCGTGCAACTGCACGGCACGGCCCGGACGCCCGATGCCTGAGCCGCTGTAACCGCTTCCGTCGCCGCTGCGGGGTGAAGCCCCGCCGGGGGCGTGTCATCATCGGGTCCCGTTCCGACCATTTACGAACCCGTCCGTGATCGCGCCCATCAAGGGGAAGGCCACTTCGCTGGACATCGCCCACCTGGCGGGCGTGTCCCAGCCCACCGTCTCGCGCGCGTTGCGCGGCAGCCCGATGGTCAACGAGGAAACGCGCAAGCGCATCCTGGCGATCGCCGAGCAGCTGAACTACAAGGTCGACAAGAACGCCTCCAACCTGCGCCGCCAACACTCCGGCACGCTCGCGCTCCTGTTCTTCGAAGACCCGACGCCGGACGAATCGGCGATCAACCCGTTCTTCCTGTCGATGCTGGGCAGCATCACCCGCGCCTGCGCGCTGCGCGGCTACGACCTGCTGATCTCGTTCCAGCAGCTGTCCAACGACTGGCAGGCGGATTACGAGGACAGCAAGAAGGCCGACGGCATCATCCTGCTCGGTTATGGCGACTATCTGGAATCGCGCAGTCGGCTGGAGCGCCTGGTGGAGCAGGGCACGCATTTCGTGCGCTGGGGGGCCGTGCAACCGGATACGCCGGGCGTGTCCATCGGTTGCGACAACACCCAGGGCGGCCACGACATCACCGCGCACCTGGTCGCACAGGGCCGCCGCCGTATCGCCTTCCTCGGCCATGCGTCCAACCACTATCCGGAGTTCTTCGAGCGCTACCTCGGCCATCGCCAGGCGCTCGAAGCCACAGGTCTGGTGGCGGACCCCGCGCTGCAGGTCGATGCGATCACCACCGAGCAGTCCGGCCACGAAGCGGCGAGCGAGCTGCTGGCGCGCGGCGTGCCGTTCGATGCGATCTTCGCGGCCAGCGACCTGATCGCAGTCGGTGCCATGAAAGCCTTGCTCGAGCGCGGCCTGCGGGTGCCGGAAGACGTCGCGGTGGCGGGCTTCGACGACATCCCGCTGGCCAGCTTCGTCAATCCCGGGCTGTCCACCGTGCAGCAGGACACCAAGCTGGCGGGCGCCTTGCTGGTCGAGACCCTGCTGGCCCTGATCAACGGCGAGCCTGCCGAGAGTCAGACGATCCCGGTCAGGCTGGCACTACGCGGATCGACGGCGGCAAAGTAAGCCGCGTTCAATCCGCCTTCGGCGCCTTGCGCGCCATCAGTTCCGCCAAGCGCGTGCGGGTGTCGGCGCGGGTGATCGGTGCGTCCAGCAGAAACACCCGCACGCCGTGCGCCGGCACCTCGGCCTGGAGGCGGTTGCGCACCCGTTGCTTCTTGCCGGTGAACGCATCGCGCCATTGGCCCGGTTCCAGGTGGTCGGAGACCGACAGCTTCGCTGGGGTGTCCGCCTTGTTGAGCAGCACCAGTGCGGTCTGGGTGGTTCCTTCATGCTGGAGCACGCGGTAGAAGATCGCCTGGTCGCCCTTCAGGCGCACGTTGAGCTGCAGGCCGCGCTGCAAGGCCGGCGTGTCGCGTCGCAGCTGCGCGATGCGCTTGAGCGGCGCGAAGATCGGGCTCTTGGGCGCCGCATCGATGCGCTCCTGGCCGAAGTAGTTGCGGTTGCCCGCATGCTCGGCGCGGCCACGTTCGAAACCGATCTCCGATCCGTAATAGACCACCGGGATGCCGCGCGCGGTGAACAACCAGTTGTGCGCGTCGATGAAGCCCGTGTCACTGGCGTTCATGCGCGCCATGTCGTGATTGTCGTAGAAGGTCATCAGCTCGTACGGATTCGCGTACGGGCCATCCTCCAGGTACAGCGCCTTGCCGATCTCCTCGTAACTGGTGCCGGCCTTCTCGAACACCTCGGTCAGCTTCCCCTTCAGCGGGAAGTCCAAGACGCTGTAGCTGCCGTTGCGGGCCCAGGTGTGGCCGGCGATGCTGGCGGCGTCGTAGTTGAAGTTCTCGCCGAACATGAAAAAGCCCGGCTTCTTCGCGCGGATGCGGTCGGCGAATTCCTTCCAGAACGCGTGCGGCATCCACGCGATGGTATCCACGCGGAACGCGGCTGCACCCTGGTCGATCCACTGCTCGTAAGCGCCGACCAGGTACTCCATCACCGCCGGGTTGTTCTCGTTGAAGTCGGACAGCTGCGCCAGGCCACCGCCGGTGTTGTAGAAGGCGTGCATCGGCTTGCGACGCGGGTCCAGCTTGTCCGGGTCGAGGTTCTGGTGGTCGGCGATCAGCTTGCCGTCCTTGTCCCAGACTTTGCCGTACTGCGGTTGCATCTTCGGCATCGAGTACGCGGGCGAGCCGTGGTTGCCGACGATGTCCAGCACCACGTCGAGCTTCTGATCCTTCATGGCGCGGGTGAAGCCGGCGAAATCCAGCCCTTCGCTGGGCAGGTGTTCGTCCAGCTTGTAGAAGTTGATGCCCCAGTAGCCGTGGTAGCCCGTCTTGCCGCGGTCGGTGAACATCCCGGCCCACTTCACTTCTTCGCCGCCGGTGAAGGCTTCGTCCGGGTTGTCGATGATCGGCGTGATCCACACCGAGGTGAAGCCGAGGTCGCGGATGTAGCCGGCGTTGTCCAGCACGCCCTTGAAGTCACCGCCGAGGTAGCCGACGTTGTCGGTCTGGCCTTCCGGTGCGCCTGGCGTGGGACGGTCGAAGGTGGCGTTCTTGCCCCCCTGGTCGCGGTGATCGTTCGACGGGTCGCCGTTGACGAAGCGGTCGGTCAGCACGAAGTAGACCGCTTCCCTCGCGAACGGCTCGGCGGTGCCGTAGACCTCGTCCACGGGGACGACGGCCAGCGCCGATGCGGGCGCCACGAGCGCAGCGAGTGCCAGAGCGAGGGAGCGGTAGGCGTGCTTCATCAATGCGCCTGCGAGGAAAGGGAGGTGGAGGTGTGCGAGGGTTCGCGCACGAAGACCAGCGCCGCGGCGGCGAGCAGCAGGCTGGTGCCGCTGATGACCAGGGCGAAGACGGATTCGTTGGCGAAGAACGTGCGCAGCGACGGGCCGAGCAGCGTGGCGGCCACGATCTGCGGGATCACGATGAACATGTTGAAGATGCCCATGTAGATGCCCATCTTCTCCGCCGGCACGTGGCTGGACAGCAGCGCGTACGGCATCGACAGGATGCTGGCCCAGGCCACGCCAACGAGCGCGAACGAGCCGATCAACCACGCCGGGCTGGGCACGAACCACATCGACAGGAAGCCGATGCCGCCGAGGATCAGCGACGCGGCGTGCACCGCCTTGCGGTTGAGCGGGAAACGCGCCGCATAGAAGCTCAACAGGAGGGCGACCAGCATCGACGACAGCCCGTAGTAGCCCATGTACGACCCCACCAGGTCCGCCGCGTCCTGGAACGCCGCGTTGGCCGACTGGAAGGCGGTGGCCTGCGCGGGCACCGCCATGTCGAAGGCGGTGGGGTCGGGAGCGGGCGCCTTGAACACGTGCTCGGTCAGGCCGGGCGTGGCCATGCTCCACATCGCGAAGAACGCGAGCCAGCTGAAGAACTGCACCAGGCCCAGGCGGAGCATCTGCGCGGGCATGTGGACGACGTGGTGGACGATCTCGCCGGCGAAGTTGCCACGGCGCTTCTGCGCGTCGCGGAACCGCTCCAGATCGTCCGGCGGGTACTCGGGCGTGGTGAGGATGGTCACCAGGATGCTGGCCATGAACACGAACGCGCCGATGGCGAACGCCACCTTCACCGAGGGCGGCACCACGCCAGGACCGGCTTCGTTCGGCACGCCGAGCTGGGTGATGAACCAGGGCAGGTTGCTGGCCACCCAGGTGCCCACGCCGATGATCAGCGTCTGCAGCACGAAGCCGAACGAGCGCTGCTCCTCGGGCAGCTTGTCGGCCACCAGTGCGCGAAAGGGTTCCATGCTGATGTTGATGCTGGCGTCCAGCACCCACAGCAGGCCGGCCGCGATCCACAGCGTGGGCGAGTGCGGCATGAACACCAGCGCGATCGAGCTGAGGATGGCACCGATCAGGAAGAAGGGCCGGCGGCGCCCGAGGCGTGGGTGCCAGGTGCGGTCGCTGAGATAGCCGATGATCGGCTGAACCAGCAGGCCGGTCAGGGGTGCGGCGATCCACAGCAGCGGCAACGCGTCCTTCTCGGCGCCCAGCGTCTGGAAGATGCGGGACATGAAGCCGCCCTGCAGCGCGAAGCCGAACTGGATGCCGAGGAAGCCGAACGACATGTTCCAGATCTGCCAGAAGGACAGGCGCGGCTTGGCGGTCATGCAGGAGTTCCTGGTGGCACGTGGACGGAAGGCGCGCGCGAACGCGGCGTGGCGGCATCTTGCAGGCAAGCGCAGGCGTTTCCATGCTGCACCGCAAACAACGTGGGGCTCGCGCCAGGCGCGGTACTTTCTCGTCATTGCATTGTCGCGAAGGGCGGAGAGCCTTGCGGCACTTGGGTTTCGGCAATGTCGATCATCCGCGAACGGCGCGACGGAAGAGCGAGGCAACCCCGGAGGCGAGCCGTGCATGCATACGTATTCATGCACGCCCATGACACCTTGCGCCCACGCGCATCCGTGGCTCGTGGAATAGTGGCGCCCGCCGAGCGCACCGGAGGGGTGCGCCATGCATGCGAGCTGGTGCTGCAATGACGAAGAACAACTGGTGGCGCGGCGCGGTGATCTACCAGATCTACCCCCGCAGCTTCCTCGACACCAACGGCGATGGCGTCGGCGACTTGCCGGGCATCGTCGAGAAGCTGGATTACATCGCGGGCTTGGGCGTGGACGCCATCTGGATCTCGCCCTTCTTCAAGTCGCCGATGGCCGACTTCGGCTACGACATCGCCGACTATCGCGACGTGGACCCGCTGTTCGGCACGCTGTCCGACTTCGACCGCCTGCTGGCCAAAGCGCACTCGCTGGGGATCAAGGTCATGATCGACCAGGTGCTGAGCCATTGCTCGGTGGACCATGCCTGGTTCAAGGAGAGCCGCGAAAGCCGCGACAATCCGAAGGCCGACTGGTACGTCTGGGCGGATCCGAAGGAAGACGGCACGCCGCCCAACAACTGGATGTCGCTGTTCGGTGGCGTGGCCTGGCGTTGGGAGCCGCGTCGCGAGCAGTACTACCTGCACAACTTCCTGGCCAGCCAGCCGGACCTCAACTTCCACAACCCGGCCGTGCAGGACGCCACGCTGGACAACGTGAAGTTCTGGCTGGACAAGGGCGTCGATGGCCTGCGACTGGATGCGATCAACTTCTGCTTCCACGACGCGCAGCTGCGCGACAACCCGCCCAAGCCGAAGGAAAAGCGGGTGGGGCGCGGCTTCAGCCCCGACAATCCGTATGCGTACCAGTACCACTACCACAACAACACGCAGCCGGAGAACATCGGGTTCCTCGAGCGTTTGCGCGGACTGCTGGATCAGTATCCGGACGCCGGCGCTCTGGGCGAAATCTCCTCCGAGGACTCGCTCGCCACCACCGCCGAGTACGTCACCGACCAGCGCCTGCACATGGGCTACAGCTTCGAGCTGCTGACCGATGACGGCACGGCGGGCTATATCCGCGACACCGTGGAGCGCCTGGAAGCGGCGATGGTGGAGGGCTGGCCCTGCTGGGCAATCTCCAACCACGACGTGCAGCGTGCCGTGACGCGCTGGGGGCGCGGCGATGCGTCGCCGTCCCTGGCGGCGCAATTGGTGGCGCTGGTGTGCTCGCTGCGCGGCTCGGTCTGCCTGTACCAAGGCGAGGAGCTGGGCCTGCCCGAGGCCGACGTGCCCTACGAAGCACTGCAGGACCCTTACGGCAAGACGTTCTGGCCGAACTTCAAGGGCCGCGACGGGTGCCGTACGCCGATGCCGTGGCAGGACGACGAGCGGGCGGGATTCAGCAGTGGAGATCCGTGGTTGCCGATTCCCGCCGAACACCGCGCGATCAGCATCGCCACGCAGGAAGCGGATGCCGGCTCGGTGCTCAACCAGGTGCGACGATTCCTCGCATGGCGTCGCGGCCAGCCCGCGTTGCGCGTGGGCAGCATCCGCTTCCTGGACGCACCGGAGCCTGTGCTCGCATTCCAGCGCGAGATGGAGGGCAGCACGATGCTGGTGGTGTTCAACCTGTCGTCAGAGCGCGTCGCGTGGTCGCTGCCGGAAAGCATGTCGCTGCGTGTAGTGGACAGTCATGGCCTGCCATCCGGCATCGTGCAGGATGGCACGCTCGTGCTGCCGGCCCGTGGCGTGTACTACGCGCTCATCGACTGAACGACGAGGCGCGACGATGGACATGCGGATGGGAACGTTTGGCGTGGCGTTGCTGCTGTTCGTCTCGGCCTCAACTGCGCACGCACAGCAGAAGCAGCCGTCCGTCCCTGCGGCACAGGCGGTGACCGGAGAGGGCGTCACCGGCACGCTGTTGCGCCATGCGCAGTTCCCCTCGCGCCGCGTGGCGGCGAGGAACGTCGATGTCTGGCTACCACCCGGCTACGACGAAGCGTCGGATACACGGTATCCGGTGCTCTACATGCACGACGGGCAGAACGTGTTCGACCCTTCCACGTCCTATACCCATGTGGATTGGGGCGTGGATGAAGCGATGACGCGCCTGATCGCCAACGGACATGCACGTGCCGCCATCGTCGTGGCGGTATGGAACACGCCCAAGCGCCTGCAGGAATACATGCCGCGCAGGGCCATCACGGGCGAAACGTTCGTTCCCACGCCGGGCGATCCGCCTTTCCCGACCTCCGATATCGTCGCTGACGACTACCTCGCGTTCCTCGTCACCGAACTGAAGCCTTTCATCGATGCGCAGTACCGCACGTTGACCGGCCCGGCGGACACGTCGGTGATGGGCTCCAGCATGGGAGGGCTGATCTCCGCGTATGCGGTGCTGGAGTATCCGGACGTGTTCGGCGGCGCCGGGTGCGTGTCCACGCACTGGCCGATCGCGGGCGGCATCGTCGAGGGCTACCTGGCGCAACACCTGCCTGCGCCCGGCGGCAACCGCTTCTACTTCGACTACGGCACCGAAGCCATCGACGCGCAGTACGCGCCCTACCAGCAGCGTATCGACGGCATGATGCGCGCACGCGGCTACCGTCCTGGCGCAGATTTGCTGAGCCATCGCTACCTTGGTGCGACCCACAACGAAGCCGCCTGGCGCGACCGCATCGAAGTGCCGCTGATGTTCCTGCTGCGGCCCTGATCCGCACCACGCGGCTGCTCGTCCCGGCGCCTTTCTGAACGATGCCGCGGTCTCTCGCGACACGCATACGCGCGCCTGTCCGTGCGTACGGAACGCGTGTTACGCCACTGTGCGGAATATGCATGAATACGTATGCAGGCCGGTTTGTGCAGCTGCACGCGCCACTACCATGGCCGCACGTTACGGGGCCCCGTGCCCCAACGTGTAAGACCCGGGCGATCGCATTGCGTGACGTACCCGGTTCGCCGCATACAACGTCCTTGGAGAGGGGAACATGCAACTCAAGCGCAACCTGCTGAGCGCGGCGTTGGCGTCCGCCATCGCGCTCACCGCTGCCGGCGTCAACGCCCAGACGGCACAGCCCGCCGAACAAACGAATGAACAGGCCGAAGCCACCGAGCTGGACACGGTGGTGGTGACCGGTATCCGCCGCGGCATCGAGAGCGCGATCTCGGTCAAGCGCGATTCCACCTCCATCGTCGAGGCGATCTCCGCTGAAGACATCGGCAAGTTGCCCGACGTCAGCATCGCCGAATCGCTCGCGCGCCTGCCGGGCTTGGCGGCGCAGCGCGTCGCCGGCCGCGCGCAGGTGATCAGCGTGCGCGGTCTGTCGCCCGACTTCTCCACCACGCTGCTGAATGGCCGCGAGATGGTCAGCACCGGCGACAACCGCAGCGTCGAGTTCGACCAGTATCCGTCGGAACTCGTCAGCGGCGTGACCGTGTACAAGACGCCCGACGCCGGCCTGGTCGGCCAGGGCCTGTCCGGCACCGTCGATATGCAGACCGTTCGCCCGCTGAGTTTCGATGCGCCGGTCGGCGCCGTCGGCATCCGCGGCCAGCGCAATTCGCTGGGCAACGCGGCGGATGCGTCCGCCTACGGCGAGCGCATCAACGCGAGCTACATCACCCAGAACGAAGCGCGCACGTTCGGTTTCTCGATCGGCTACTCGCATGCGACCACGCCGATCCAGGAGAACCAGGTAGGCCTGTACGAGCCGTGGCAGGCGATCGGCGACAACTGGCGCCCGGGTGTGCCGGCAGGCACGTACTACTCCGACGGCATCAAGGCGCTGCGTCGCACGGGCGAGACCAAGCGCGACGGCGTGATGGCCACGTTCCAGTTCCGCCCGTCCAATGCCTGGACCAGCACCCTCGACGTGTTCCATTCGGAAGCCGAGCAGGTCAGCACCGCGAACCAGTTCGAAGTGCATATCGGCGATTACAACGGTGGCTACGGTCGCCTGGACGTCGACAATCCGGTGATCAACGGCAACAACACGTTCACCGGCGGCACGGCCAACAACGTGTACCCGCTGGTGCGCGGCATGTACAACTACCGCGAAGACGAGATCAACGCGTTCGGCTGGAACAACGAGTTCAACGCCGGTTCGGTCCGTGTCGTCGCCGACGTCAGCTGGTCGAAGACCAAGCGCGACGAGATCAGCCTCGAGAACAACACCCAGCGCCTGCCTGCGCCGCAGCTGGACTCGGTGGGCTTGACGTTCCGTTCGGGCGGCTTCTCCCAGATCAATCCGGGCTTCGACTACTCCGACCCCTCGCAACTCTTCCTGGCCAACACGATCTACGGCTCGGGTTATGGCAAGACGCCGAAGGTCGAGGACGAGTTGAAGGGCGTGAAGCTGATGGCGTCGTTCCCGCTGCCGGAAGCGCTGGGCTGGTTCTCCGACCTCGACGTGGGCCTGAACTACGCCGACCGCGAGAAGACCAAGCGCCAGCCCGAGGGCAACATCAACCTCGGTGCGCAGGGCATCACCTCGATCGCGTCCGACCTGCAGTACGGTCTGGTCGACCTCCGCTTCGCCGGCATCGGCTACATCCCGTCCTGGAACGTGCCGGCCGCGGTCGCGCGCTACATGACCTTCAATCCGGTGGACAACCTGTCCTACCTGATCCCGAAGGCGTGGGATGTCAACGAAAAGATCTCCACCGGTTTCGCCCGCGCCAACATCGATACCGAGTGGGGTTCGGTGCCGGTACGCGGCAACATCGGCGTGCAGGTCCAGCACGTGGACCAGTCGTCGAAGTCGCGCTACTGGGACAGCACCCAGCCGGCCGGCAGCAACGTCCAGCCCGTCGAGCGCGGCAAGACCTACACCGAGGTGTTGCCCAGCCTGAACCTGGCGTTCTCGCTGCCGGCGGAACAGACGATCCGCGTCGGCCTGGCCGAGCAGGTCGCACGTCCGCGCGTGGACGAGCTCCGCGCCTCGCTGGAGTTCGGCGTGAACACCGCCACCGGCGAGCCCGGTGGCAGCGGCGGCAACCCGGAGCTGGAACCGTGGCGTGCCTATGCGTTCGACCTCTCCTATGAGAAGTATTTCGGCACCAAGGCCTACGTGGCGGCCTCGTTCTTCTACAAGGACCTGCGTACCTACATCTACACCGAATCGCGCGACGGTTTCGACTTCAGCGATTTCCTCGTGGACTACGTGCCGGGCCCGGGCGAGCCGCCGACACAGAGCACCGGCCGTTTCACGGCGCCGTACAACGGCAAGGGCGGCACGCTGAAGGGTTTGGAGCTCACCGCATCGCTGCCGCTGGATCTGTTCACCGATACGCTGGAAGGTTTCGGCGTGGTCGCCAGCGCCGGCTTCAACGACAGCGACATCACCATTCCGCCGCCGCCGGGTTCGACCAACAGCGTGGGCAGCCAGAACATCATGCTGCCGGGCCTGTCCGAGCGTACGTACAACCTGACCGTGTACTACGAGCGCAACGGTTTCGAAGCCCGCGTCAGCCAGCGCAAGCGTTCGGACTTCATCGGCGAGATCGGCAACTTCGACGGCGACCGCACGCTGCGTTACGTGGTCGGCGAAGACCTCACCGATGCGCAGGTCAGCTACTCCTTCCCCGAGGGCCACGCCCTGGGCGGTCTGAGCTTCCTGTTCCAGGTCAGCAACCTGACCGACGAGGCCTACCAGACCTACGCCGGCACCAAGGACCGTCCGCTGGAATACGTCGAGTGGGGCCGTACCTACCTGCTGGGCGTCAACTACAAGTTCTGATCCACGCGATACCTTGCTCTCCCAGCCCGTCCGCGTCCTGCCGGCGGGCTTTTTCTTTGGGAACCGGTGGACGGTGCAAACGGAAAGGCCAGGCATTCGCCCGGCCTTTCGTCGGGAGGATGGAGCCAGGAAGGATCGAACTCCCGACCTCATCCTGGTGCTGGACGCCAAGCGGCGGTGCGTCCGGCGCTCGCGTCGGTGCGACCCAGATGCCATCATGCCGTCGTCGACACCCACCAAAGGATACGGAGATGGCCAAGGGCCTGGACAAGAAGAAAGAGCAGAAGAAGAAGCCCGCCAAGACGCTGAAGGAAAAGCGGGCAGACAAGCAGGAAAAGAAAGGCGCGCGGTGAGGTCATTCAGGCCGAACCCGTTTCCTGCGTAGGGGACGGCACGACCGTCGAGCGGGTTCTGTTGCAAGGGCGTCCATTGCACATCGTTGGACGGCTGGAAACAAAAAAAGCCCCGCGTGAGCGGGGCTTTTTGTATTTGGTGGAGCCAGGGAGGATCGAACTCCCGACCTCGTCATTGCGAACGACGCGCTCTCCCAGCTGAGCTATGGCCCCACAAGAGCGGCGCCATTCTAGCCCGCAGCCGCTGGCTGTGCCAAGCCTGTGCCGTCCAGCACGGGCGCCAGGACCGGCTCCAGTTCGCGCCGGCGCCAGCCGCTCAGCGCGGCCGGCCACTTGCCCGAGTCCAGCAGGCTTTCCAGGTAGCGACGCGATGCCAGCACGCCGTCGGGCAACCCAAGTTCGCTGCTGCGCTGGGCCACGGCATCCTGCAGGCGCTTTAGGCGGGCCTTGTCGCCGTCAGTCGCATTGCGGGCCACCGGCATGTCGGCTTCGTCGTCCAGCGGGGTGTCCAGAGCCTGCCAGATCGCGTCCGCCAGCTTGCGCGGAGCCTTGGGCTGGGTGTCGAAGAAGCGCAACAACGCCGGTTTGTCGATCGGCGGCGTGCGCGCCAACGCCACAGCCAGTTCGTTGTCGAGGATCCAGCTGCGGGGTTTGTCGCTCGCGCGTGCCTGCACTTCGCGCCAGCGCAGCAGGCGCACCAGTCGACGCTGTGCATCGGCATCCAGGAACTGCGCGCTTCGCATCGACAGGTGCGGCCAGCGCTCCCCTTCGTCCTGCGCCGCGTTCTCCACGAAGCGCGTGCAGTCTTCTTCCAGCCAACCCAAGCGGTCGGTGGAAACCAGTTCGGTCCGCAGCGCATCGTGCACGGCGAACAGGTAGCGGACATCGTCGGCGGCATAGTGCAGCTGCGATTCGCTGAGTGGCCGGCGTAACCAGTCCGAGCGCGTCTCGCCCTTCGGCAATACGACACCGGCGACACGCTCCACCAGCTTCTGGTAACCGATGCCGGCCGCCACGCCGGCCAGGGCAGCGGCCATCTGGGTGTCGAACAGCGGCGCCGGCAGCACGCCGCAGGCCACCTTGAACGCCACCAGGTCCTCGCTGGCGCTGTGCATCACTTTGGTGATCGATGGATCGGCCAACCAGGGCCGCAAGGCAGCGGTCATGCCCGGTGCCAGCGGGTCGACGAGCAGGACATCGTCGTCGAGGGCGATCTGCACCAGCGCGAGTTGGGGCCAGAAGGTGCGTTCGCGGACGAACTCGGTATCCAGGCCGATCCGTGTCGGGCGGCGCTGCAGGTGCGCATCCAGCGCAGCGGGGGTGTCTATCCAGTGGGGCAACGTAATCTCCGCGTGATGCGTCGTCTGCTCAGTCGGGTGAAAATAACCCAAGGTCCCGGCTCTGACAGTATCGTGTGCCGGTCTGTTGGCCGGCATTCTCTCACGGGGGCCGGTTGTTCCCTTCACGGAGGATGTTTGCGCGCGCTCCTTCTCGCCTTGTTGATGTCACTGCCGTGGTTGGCCGCATGCTCGCGCGACGACGAAGCGCCGCAAGGGGGCCAGGCTGCCGGCGACAGCGTGCGCATGCCGCGCGTTACCGTCAGCGGCGACGACAGCGGCATGGACGAACTGACGTGGCGAGCGCCCGCCGTCGCACTGACCGCCGAAGACGCGACCGACGCGCGTCAGCGCGCCGCGGCCGCGCTGGCGGAGGGGCGTCTGTTCGACGGTCCCGATGATGCGATCCCGCTCTACCTTGCGCTGCAGCGTCTTGAGCCGACCGATGCGCGCGCCAAGACGGGCCTGGAGCGCTGCCTGGATGCATTGTTGGAACAGGGCGCGCAGGCGCTGCGCCACGCGGAGGATCGTACCGAATCCCTGCGCCGCGCCCGCCAGATCGCCGCCGTGGCACGCACATTGGCGCCGTCCGATCCGGCCGTCACCGCCTACCTGGCGCGCGTGGATGACGCCGACCAGCTCACGCGCCTGAACGTGGCTGCCGAGCGCGCCCTGCGGGAGGCGCGGTTGGGCGAGGACGGCGGTGGCGCGCTCGCGGGCTTCCGCGAAGTACTGAAGTGGAAGCCCGGCCAGCCACGCGCGATGCAGGGCGTGGCTGCGGTGGAGAGCGCGTTGGTCCGTCGTGCGGAGGACGCCGCGAACGCCAGTGATTTCGATACCGCCAAGCGCTGGCTCGACGCCGCCGCACGCGTACGCGAAGACGCGCAGACCGTGGCCGACGCCCGCGTGCGCGTTGAGGCCATCCGTATCGCCCGCATCATCGAACTGCGCGATGCCGGTGTACGCGACATCGCCACGCCACAAGGGATCAAGGCGGCGCGCGTGAAGCTCGCCGAGGTGCTGCGCATCGCGGAGCCCGGCAACCGCGTTGCCGCCGATCTCCGCCAGCGCATCGACCTGGCCACGTACTACGGGCTGTTCCGTCCGGGCCAGGCCTTCACCGATGCGCTCCACCACGGTGGCCGCGGGCCCGAGATGGTGGTGGTGCCGCACGGTGGCTTCCTGATGGGGGCTGCGGAGGACGAAGCCGATGCGGCCGATGCCGAGAAGCCCGGGCACTACGTCCGCTTCGACCGTGGTTTCGCGATGGCGCGGCACGCGGTGACGGTCGGCGAATTCCGCCGCTTCGTACAGGCTACCCAGTACCGGCCGCGCGCCACCCGACGCGGCCATTCCGTGGTCTATGACGAGCGCAGCGGCAACTTCGTGCGGCGCAGCGGCGTGGACTGGCAATCCGACTATGCCGGCGACCCCGCCAGCGACGACATGCCGGTGCTGCATGTCAGCGTGTACGACGCCGAAGCCTATGCCGAGTGGCTGGCGGGGCAGACGGGCCACGGTTACCGCCTGCCCAGCGAGGCCGAGTACGAATACGCCCTGCGCGGTGGCCAGCAAGGCCGTTATCCGTGGGGCAACGGCCAGCCCCCGCGCGGCGTCGCAAACCTGACCGGGGGCAACGATCGCTCCCCCAGCGGCCGCAACTGGAACAACGCCTTCGTCGCGTACGGCGACGGCTACTGGGGGCCAGCACCGGTGGGACGGTTCCGCGCCAATGCCTTCGGCCTGAAGGACCTCGAAGGTAACACCAGCGAATGGGTCGGCGACTGCTGGCACGCCAGCTACCGCCGCGCGCCGGCGGACGGTGCGGCGTGGTTCAATCCCGGCTGCCGGTCGCGGGTGGTGCGTGGCGGTTCCTGGGCCAGTTCGCCGGCGCAGGTGCGCGCCGCATGGCGTTCGTCATCGGATTCGGATATGACTAATGCGCGGGTGGGTTTCCGCGTCGTTCGCGGCATCTAGCCGCCAGGGAGAGGGTGATGAGGCAAGATCCTTACGGGCGCTCGCAGTACGGGCAGGGCGGCGGGCGGCGGGGCGGCGGACTGGGCAACCTCCGCTGGATCATCCTGCTGGGGTTCCTGGTCTACGGCGGCTGCTACTACCTGAACAACCGCGTCGTCGATCCCTACACCGGCGAGAAGGTGCTGATCGACAACTCGATCGGCGTGGAAGAAGAGAAGGCGCTCGGCCTGCAGGCTTACGAGGAAATCCTGCAGCAGGAGCAGCCGGTCGATCCCAATTCGCAGATCGCCCAGCAGGTGCGCACCATCGCGCAGCGCCTGATCGCGAAGATCCCCGAGGTCGAAGCGGCCATCGCGGCCGAGAAAGGCACCCAGCCCAGCGGCAACTGGAAGTCCTTCGAGTGGGACGTCAATGTCATCCAGTCCGACCAGGCCAACGCGTTCTGCCTGCCCGGCGGCAAGATGGCGGTCTATACCGGGCTGATCCCGGTGGCCCAGAACGCCGACGCCGTCGCCGTGGTGATGGGCCACGAGATCGCCCACGCGCTGCTGCGCCACGGCGCCCAGCGCATGTCGCAGCAGAAGCTCACCCAGATCGGCCAGATGGCCGGCGCGATGAGTGGCATGGATCCACAACAGCAGCAGATGGTGATGGCGGCGATGGGCTATGGCTACCTGCTGCCGTATGCACGTGAACACGAGACGCAGGCCGATGAAGTGGGCCTGATGCTGGCCGCCGCGGCCTGCTTCAACCCGGAGGAAGCCGTGCCGCTGTGGCAGCGCATGAGCGAAGCCAGCGGCGGGCAGGCGCCGCCGGAGTTCTCGTCCACCCACCCGAATCCCGGCACGCGTATCCAGAACCTCACCGCGCTGATGCCCAAGGCGATGGCCTACCGCGCGAAGTTCTGCCCGCAGGGAGCGGCGAAGTGAAGGCGCTGGCCGGCGCCTTCCTGCTGGCCGTCGCGACGGTCGCCGCGCCGGCACAGGCGGCGATCAAGGACGCGAAGCCGAATGGGTTCACCGTCGAGAACTCCGAATGGGTGCCTGTCAGCCCGCAGGTGGCCTATGCGGCGCTGGTGAATGATGTCGGCCGCTGGTGGCCAGCCGATCACACCTGGTGGGGCGATGCGTCGAAGCTGTCCATCAGCGACAAGGTGGGCGGCTGCTTCTGCGAGATCAACGGCGCGCAGCAGGCGTGGCACATGACGGTGACCTTCACCGATCCGGGCACGCTGATGCGCATGACCGGCGGCCTCGGCCCGTTGCAGGGCATGGGCCTGGACGGCGCGCTGGAATGGCGCTTCGTCGAAGAGAAAGGCGGCACCCGCATTACCCTGTGGTACCGCGCCGGCGGCTACACGCCGGACGACATGAGCACGTTCGCGCCCGTCGTGGACAAGGTGCAGGGCCTGCAACTGGGTGGCCCGGCCGCCTTCCTGCGCAAGGGCGCCGACGGCGCCCCACGCTGACAATCACTCCAACGTTCGAGGAAAGGAAGACCGCATGAGCATTCGTTTGTCGGAAAAGGACAGTGGCCGCACGCTGGGCAACATCTCGGAAGCGGACTTCCAGATGCTGGTGGACTATATGGAAGAAGAATCCTCCAAGGACCAGGATTACTACGTCGAGCACACCGCCATCGATGCGCTGGAAAGCCTGGGCGCGAGTGCTGATTTCGTCGCGCTGTTGCGCACGGCGGTGGGCGAGTCCGAAGGTGTCGATGTGGTGTGGGCGGCGGAGTAGGGCGACCGTAAGGAGCGACGTCCATGTCCTACATCATCCCCATGCAACCCGTCCGCCACCTGCCGCGGGCGATTGCGTTCTACGAACAGTTGGGCTTCATGGTCGAGGACCGACGCGACGATTGGGGCTGGGCGAAGCTGCGCTGGGGCGAGTGCCGCATGATGCTGGACCAGTCGATCAACGTGAATCCGGACGCGCCGCGCGGGGCCGTGCTGTACCTGTATCCCGATGATCTCGATGCCTTCCACGCGCAGGCGCGTGCGAACGGCCTGGAGGTGCCCGCGCTGGATACGACGTTCTACGGCATGCGCGAGTTCCGGATCGACGATCCGGACGGCAATCGGTTGTGGATCGGGCAGGCGAAGGCGACCTGACCTCTGCGGGCGAAGGATCGCGTTGGAAGAGAGTGTTCCCCGCGCGGGTACATCTCCCTTCCCACATGGAACCCCTGCCATGCCCGTCCAGCGTGATCGCCCGTATGCCGGAATGAACTTCCTCGTCGACCTCGGCCTGGGCGACGGGCCTGACGGGGGCGTGGCCGAGGTGTTGTTTCCCGAAGCGCGGCTGCAGGTCAACGAATACCGAAACGGCAACGACAAGACGCTGGAAGCCACCAAGCTGTCCACGCTGACCCACTACGACAACCTGGTGCTGCGCCGGGGCGTGATCGGTTCGCTCGCGTGGTACCGGTGGTGGGACGAGGCCCGCAACGGCGGCGACGCGCGACGCACCGTCGCCATCACGCTGCTGGACGAGCAGGGCAACCCGGTGATGCGCTGGCGCTTCCTGCGGGCGCGACCGGCGGCGTACACGCCTTCGCCGATGGACGCGGCGCTGGGCGACACGCTGTTCGAGACGCTGGAGATCGCGTTCGAGCGTTTCGAGATGGAGTGACGGTCAGTCGTGCGGCGACGGTTCGCGTCAGAGCTTGCTGAAGACCGTCGCCGCGACCAGCAGGCCGAAGCCGGCGACCACCAGCCAGAACGCGTGCGGCGCCAGTACCGGCACGTAGCCGAACTTGGCGGCGATGCCGCCGCCGCCGAGCAGCAGCGCGATCAGCCAGACGCCGAAGGTGGGAGGGGTGAGTTTCATGCGGGAGCCTCGCTTGGATTCGATAGGTGTGTCGGCGTGGGGCCGGGATTCCGGTCAGAAGCTCATGAACAGGCCGCCGTTGACCGGCAGGTTGGCGCCGGTGATGTAGCCCGCGTCGTCGGCGGTAAGGAAGGCGACCGCGCGTGCGATGTCGTCCGGCTGGCCGATGCGGCCCACCGGGACGGCGGCGACGGTACGCTCGCGCACTTCGCCTGGCATGGCGGCCGTCATCGGGGTTTCCACGTAACCGGGTGAGACGCTGTTGACGGTGACGCCCTTGCGCGCGACTTCGCGCGCGAGGGACATCGAGAAGCCATGCAAGCCGGCCTTGGCCGCGGCGTAGTTCACCTGGCCGAAGTTGCCGGTCTGGCCACTTACCGAACTGATATTGACGATACGGCCGAAGCCGCGCGCCTGCATGCCGTCCACGACGTGGCGACAGAGATTGAACACACTGTCCAGGTTCACCCCGATCACGGCATCCCATTGCGCCCTGTCCATCTTGCGCAGGGTGGCGTCGCGGGTGATGCCGGCGTTGTTGACCAGGATGTCGAGCGCGCCATGCTGCGCTTCGACGCCTTGGACGAAGGCGGCGCAAGCATCGAAGTCGGCGACGTCGACGGCGGCGTGTTCGATGTCGAGGCCAACAGTTTCAGCGCGAAAGCGCTCAAGGCGCTCCGGCGAGGTGGGAAGGTCGGCAGCCACCACTTTGCATCCTGCACGCGCCAGTGCCTGGCTGATCGCCAAACCCAGGCCGCCCAGGCCGCCGGTGACCACCGCGATGCGTTGCGTCATGAAGAATTCCTGTGTCGCGGACTAAAAAAAGGCCCGCGCAACGTGCGCGGGCCGGGTTTCACTACAGGGTGTTTCAGCGCGCGCGCGTCTTGGGCGTCTCGCGCTGCGGTTGTTCCTTAGGCTTGACCGTCGTCGGGCGGCCCAGGCCGCCGCTGAGGTTGCGCTGGAACTCCTGCCACAGCTCGAGGTTGCGCTCGGTCAGCTGGTTCATCATGGTCCACGGCGTCTGGCCCAGCAGGTTGCCCATCTGGCTGCGGAACTGCTGCTGCTGCTCCATGAACAGCTGCATGCTGCGCTCCAGGTAGTTGCCCATGAAGCCCTGCAGGGAGTCGCCGTAGAAACGGATGATCTGGCTCAGCAACTGGGTGGAGAGGACCGGCTCGCCGTCCTGCTCCTGCTCGCTGATGATCTGCAGCAGCACGGTGCGGGTCAGGTCGTTACCGGTCTTGGCGTCGCGGACTTCGAAATCCTCGCCGTCGACGATCAGCTGGCGCACGTCCTCGATGGTGATGTAGCTGGAGATCTCGGTGTCGTACAGACGACGGTTGGGGTACTTCTTGATGATGCGGATCGCAGCCATTGAGTCTTCGCTCTAAACGCGTATGGCGGCAGCATGACGCAGCGCAACAGCCCTTGCAACAGGCCACAAGGCAGGGACTCCCTGTTCAGGCAAAGGAAAAATGCTGCGCAGCATCGAAACGGACGACGCCCCTTGCGGGGCGTCGTGGGAAACGGTCGAGGCTGGGCGGGCGGGCTTACCAGCCCATGTGGTGACCGCCGTTGATATCCAGGTTGGAGCCGGTGATCCAACTGGCCTGCTCGTCCACCAGGAACGCCACCGCGTAGGCGATCTCCTCCGGTTTGCCCAGGCGGCCGGTGGGGATGTCGGCGGCGATCTTGGCGCGTACTTCTTCCGGCACCGCCATCACCATGTCGGTGGCGACGTAGCCGGGCGAGACGGTGTTGACCGTAATGCCGAGCTTGGCGTTCTCGCGTGCGAGCGAAATGGTGAAGCCGTGCATGCCGGCCTTTGCCGCGGCGTAGTTGGCCTGGCCATACTGGCCCTTCAGACCGTTGATCGAACTGATCTGGATGATGCGGCCCCACTTGCGGTCGCGCATGCCGTCGATGACCGGACGGGTGACGTTGAACACCGAGTTGAGGTTGGTGTTGATGACATCGCCCCACTGCGTGGCCGACATCTTGTGGAAGGTGCCGTCACGGGTGATGCCGGCGTTGTTGACCAGCACTTCGACCGGGCCAAGCGTCTGTTCGACTTCCTTCACCATCGCCTGCGCTTCGTCGGGCGACGTCACATCGCCCTTGACCAGCGCAATGTCATAGCCATCGGCCTTCATCTGCGCCTGCCACGCACGCGCCTTCTCTTCGTTGCGGTAATTGGTGGCGACCTTGTGGCCCATGTCGGCCAGCTTCTTGCAGATGGCGGTACCGATACCTCCGGTGCCGCCGGTGACCAGGGCGACGCGCGCTGTCATGTGGGAGATCTCCTTGGACCGTCGCAAGCCGACGGCCCCTCGATTCTAGACAGCGCCTGCGACAGGTTTGTTGTGCGCTGCAGCGAACGTCATATGTGTCACTTTAGGCAGCGCATCCGCCTGGAAATGCCGCTGCGCAGACGCGAGTGCCGCCGCCACCGACGGAGCATCGGCCAGCGCGCCGGCGGGCTGGCCCAGTGCCGTCCACGCAGCCCGTAGCGCAGGCAGCGGGGTGTCATTGTCGATCGGCAGCGCGGCCATGGACTTGGACAGCTTTTGCCCGTCCGCATCGACGATCAGCGGCAGGTGCAGGTAACGCGGCATGGGCAAGCCCAGGGCGCGCTGCAGCAGGATCTGCCGGGGCGTGGAATCGAGCAGGTCCGCGCCGCGCACTACGTCGGTGATGGCCTGGTCGGCGTCGTCGACCACGACGGCGAGCTGATAGGCCCAGAAGCCATCCGCGCGCCGCAGGACGACATCGCCCACCTCCCGGTCCACGGCCTGTTCCACGAAGCCCTGCAGGCCATCCGCGAAAGCCACGCGACTGTCGTCGGCAACCCGCATGCGAATGGCGGGCGGGCGCGCCGGGTCGTGGGCGACGCAGACGCGATGGATGCCGCCGACGGCCGCCAGGTCGGTGCGGCTGCAGCGGCATTCGAAGGCGGCACCATTAGCCAGGAGCTGTCCTAGCGCTTCGGCGTAACGGTCATGGCGCCGGCTCTGCCAGACGACGGGCAGATCGGAGGTCATGCCGAACGCGGCCAGCGTCGCGAGCTGCGCCTGGGCAGCACCGGGGACCTCGCGTGGTGGATCGAGGTCTTCCACGCGGATGAGCCACTCCCCACGGTGATGGCGCGCGAGCAGCCAGCTGCCGAGCGCGGCCACGAGCGAGCCGAAATGCAAGCGGCCGGTAGGCGAGGGCGCGAAGCGTCCGCGATACGTGAGGTGGGGATCGGTCTCGGTCATTCGTCGGAAAGAAGGGAAAGCTGAATCACGTAGTCAGGCAGTTGCTTGAATTCACGTGTCCGCAACCGCAGTTCTGCGTCCGTATACCTTCGCATATTCTCCCGGAGCTCCTGTCGTGTTCACGCGTGTCGCGCTGTTCCTCGCCACCAATCTCGCCGTCCTGGTCCTGGCGGGCATCGTCATGTCCCTGCTGGGCGTCAATCCCAGCCAGATGGGGGGGCTGCTGGTGATGGCAGCAGTGTTCGGTTTCGGTGGCTCGCTGATTTCCCTGCTTACGTCCAAATGGATGGCCAAGCGCGCCACCGGTGCGCAAGTCATCGAGCAGCCGCGCAACGACGCGGAACGCTGGCTGGTGTCCACCGTGCAGCGCCAGGCGCAAGCGGCGGGCATCGGCATGCCGGAGGTCGCGATCTACGACGCGCCCGAGATCAATGCCTTCGCCACCGGCGCCAATCGCAACAACGCACTGGTGGCCGTGTCCACGGGCCTGCTGCGCTCGATGAGTCGCGACGAGGCCGAAGCCGTGCTGGGCCATGAGGTCAGCCACGTCGCCAACGGCGATATGGTCACCATGGCGCTGCTGCAGGGCGTGCTGAACACCTTCGTCATCGTGCTGGCCCGCGTGGTGGGCGGCATCGTCGATGGTTTCCTGTCCGGCAACCGCGAGGGCGGCGGCCGCGGCTTCGGTTACTACATCATCGTAATGGTGCTGGAAGTGGTGTTCGGCCTGTTCGCGACGATGATCGCCATGTGGTTCTCGCGTCGTCGCGAATTCCGCGCCGACCACGGTGGCGCGTCGTTGGCCGGCCGCCAGAAGATGATCTCCGCGCTGGAGCGGCTGTCTCAGCAGCAGCGTCCGAGCACGCTGCCGGCGCAGGTCGAGGCGTTCGGCATCGCCGGCGGCATCGGCCAGGGCATGAAGAAGCTGTTCCTGAGCCATCCGCCGCTGGAAGAGCGCATCGCCGCGCTGCGCGCGCAGCAGGGCACCTTCGCCTGAGCCGCCGACCCGATGTCGTGAACGAGAAACCCGCCTTCCGGCGGGTTTCTTTTTGCTTCGTCGCGGAGGCGCAGCGGCTTTAGCCGAAGTCGTAGTTCATCACCGGGCCTGGCGTGGCGAGGAAGTTGCCCTCCACGTAATCAACGCCCGTGGTGAACAGGAACGCCATCGTGGCGGCGTCCTGCACGTGCTCGGCAACCGTGAGGATGCCCAGCGCCTGCGCGCGCTCGGCGATCTCGCGGATCTTCTGCTGGTGCTCCACTGTCTTGCCCAGGTCCTCGCTGAAGACGCGGTCGATCTTGAGGAAGGTCGGTTGGAAGTGCGAAAGCAGCTGGAACGAATCCAGGCCCGCGCCGAAGTGCTCCAGTCCCACCTGGCAGCCGAGTTTCGCGGCGGCAGCCTGGAAGGCCTGCGCCTGGCGCAGATGGGTGAACACCTTGGCTTCCGGCGTCTGCAGCCACAGGCGATCACCGGGCACGTCGAGGGCCGCGAGCTGGCGGGCGATCAGGTCCAGCAGGCGGTTGTCGGCGAACGACGCCGGACTGACCTTGACCACCATGCGGGTGTCGTGGCCCGCGCGCTTGCGTTCGGCCAGGACCTCGATGGCGCGGTTCACGACCCAGCGATCGATATCGTCCAGCAGTCCGTTGTCTTCGGCGATGCCGATGAAGGATTGCGGCGGCACCACTTCGCCGTTCGTCTCCATCCGCAGGAGGGCCTCGTAGACCTCGCCGGGTTCGCCCTGCAGGCTGACCATGGGCTGGAAGTAGAGGCGGAAACTACCGTCCTGCAGCGCTTCCTGGATGCGCTTGACCCAGTTCTGCACACGCTCTTCCTCGGCACGGTCCACCGCGCCGGGGTCGAAGATCTCGAAGCGGTTGCCGCCGAGGTTGGTGGCGGCCTGCAGGCAATCGGTGGCGCGCGTGAGCACCTGGCCGACGCTGGCGATCTTCTCGCCGATCTGCACGCCGCCGATGCTGGTCGTTACCGAAGCCGAGCGGTCGCCCACGTTGAATACATGCGAGGCATACGCCGCGCGCAGCTTGTCGGCCAGCGCTGCCGTGTGCGCATGGTTGCCGCGCAGCAGGACGGCGAACGTGCGTTCGCCGAAGCGGGCGGCGGTGCAGGCATCGTCGAGTTTTTCCGACAGGCGCGCGGCGAGGGCGGCCGCCAGCGCGTCGGCGGAGTCGATGCCGATGTCCTGCAGCAGGCGCTGGTAGTGGTCCGGTTCCAGCAACAGCAAGGCGTACTGGTCCTCGCCACGGGCGACCTGGGCCACCGCGGTTTCCAGCTCGCGCAGGAAGGTGGCGCGGTTCATCAGGCCGGTGACCATGTCGCGCTGGCGGAGATCCTCGACCTCGCGCGCCAGTTCCGGATCGAATTCTTCGCGGCGGCGGAACACCACCTGCACGCAGGGCTCGCCCTCGTAAGTGGCGGTGGCGAACTCCAGGGTGGCCGGAAAGCTGTCGCCGTCGATGCTGCGGGCTTCCAGCTCGAAGCGCGGCGGCGGCGGTTCGCCCTTGCTCAGCTTCTTCAGCAGGGCCTTGAAGTCGTTGACGTACTGCGGACCCACCAGGTCGAGCAGCGACAGGCCTTCGACGTCCTCGAAGGATTCGAAGCCGAACATCTCCAGGTAGGCGTCGTTCGCCCGGATATGCATGCCCTCGTGGATGTAGGCGATCGGGTCGCGCGAAGACGAGATCAGCGCATCGCAGCGGCGCTCGGTTTCGCGCAGTTGGCCTTCCAGTCGGCGCTGGGAACGACGAGCATCCAGGTCACCCCATTCGCGGCGCAGCACGGTGAGGACATGATCGAAGCGGCCGCGCAGCGCACTGGCGCGGGCACCGGCGGCCTGGTCGGCCAGCAGGTCGGCTTCGGTCAGGCCGTCGGCTAGCACGATCACCGGGATGTCCTTGCCGCTGGCATCCACCTGGGACAGGACGGTGGCGAGCGGGATGCCCTTGGCCGACCGCGAGGCCAGCAGCAGGTCCATTGGTTGAGAGGCGACCATCTGCGCCAGCTCGGCCGGGTCCACCGGACGGAGCGGCCGGACGGCAATGCCGCCATTGCGCAGCGCGGAGACGATCGCCTCGGCGTCCTCGGCGCTGTCGTCCACGAGGGTCAATCGAAGGGTGGTGTCTTTGCCGATCTGCATGCAGCGGGTCCGCCAGGGGTGCGGGTTTAATACACGAAGGGGCGCGGAGCGTCCAATGCGAGCGTCGCAGATGCGGCGCGCCGTCGCAGGTTTCCGTGCTTACAGCGGACGCTTGCCGGTGTCGCCAGGGACCTCGCGCACCAGGCGCGGGACCAGGTAGCCGGACAGTCGCGCGGCGAGCTGGGCATGCAGTGAACGCGCTCGTTCGTCATCCACTTCGAAATGGGCGACGCCGGCGACACGGTCGAGCTGGTGGAGGTAGTACGGCAGCACGCCGGCCGCGAAACCGCGTTCGCTCAGCGCCGCCAGGGCGTCCACGCTGTCGTTCACGCCCCTGAGCAGCACGGCCTGGTTGAGCAACTGCACGCCGGCGGCGCGCAGGCGGCCGAGCGCGGTGTCCACGGCAGGGTCGAATTCGTTGGCATGGTTGGCATGCACCACCAGGGCGACCGGCCAGGGCAGGGCCGAGAGCCAGGCCAACAGGCCGTCGTCGACGCGCTCGGGCAGCACGATGGGCAGGCGGCTATGGATGCGAAGGCGGCGCAGGTGCGGGATGTCGGCCAGCGCGTGCGTCAGTTCGGCCAGCTTGCCGTTGGAGAGCGACAGCGGATCGCCCCCGGACAGCAGGACTTCCTCGACGGACGCATCACCCCGGATCAGGTCCACCGCCTCGCGCCAGCCTTCACGCGCGGCGGTTTCCTCGGCATACGGGAAGTGTCGGCGGAAGCAGTAGCGGCAATTGATCGCGCAACTGCCGGTGGCCACCAGCAGGGCGCGGCCGCGGTACTTCTGGAGGATGCCGGTGCCGGTGCGGGCTGCAGCGTCGCCCACGGCATCCAGGCCGTAGCCGGGGGTCGGCTTCATCTCGTCGTCGAGCGGCAGCACCTGGCGCAGCAGGGGGTCGTGCGGATCGCCATGGCGCATGCGGGCCACGAAGCCTCGCGGCACGCGCAACGGGAACTGTGCCGCGGCTTCATCCGAGAGGCGTGGGGCCAGGGTCGCGAGTCCGAGCAGGTCCAACAGCTCGCGCGGGTCGCGCACGGCATCCCGCATGGCCTGCTGCCAGCGGGCGGGCTGCAGCGCGGCAGGCTGTCGGGGGTCGGGGGCTGCGGTTATCATATCGGGTCTGAAAACAAGCGCCCGCCGGGTCCGGCGGGCTTCCCATTCTATCCGGCCGGCCGTGTCCCGCGGCGGGTTTGTCTTACCCAAGGAGTTTATCCATGGCCAGTTACGGCATGAACGATGTCAAGAACGGGATGAAGATCCTGATCAACAACGAGCCGGCGATCATCAGCGATACCGAGTACGTGAAGCCGGGCAAGGGCCAGGCGTTCACCCGCGTGAAGTACCGCCTGATCAAGAGCGGCCGCGTGCAGGAAATCACCATGAAGAGCACCGACTCGGTCGAGGCGGCGGACGTGGTGGATACCGACATGCAGTACCTGTACTCCGATGGCGAGTACTGGCACTTCATGCAGCAGGAGACCTTCGAGCAGGTGCAGGCCGACAAGGCCGGCATGGCGGGCGCCGAGAAGTGGCTGAAGGGCGAGGAAGACTGTGTGGTGACGCTGTGGAACGGCAACCCGATCCAGGTGACCCCGCCGAACTTCGTCGAGCTGCAGATCACCGAGACCGACCCGGGCGTGAAGGGCGATACCGCCGGTACCGGCGGCAAGCCGGCCACGCTGGAAACCGGCGCCGTCGTGCGCGTGCCGCTGTTCGTCGGGCAGGAAGAGATCATCAAGGTCGACACCCGCACCGGCGAATACGTCAGCCGCGTGAAGTGATGGAACAGCTCGCGCTCTACCTCGGCGTCTGGGCCGTCGGCGTATTGATCGCCGGGCTGGGCGTGATGCTGTGCTGGAACGCAACCCTGCCGCGGCTGTTCCCCAGCGTGCCGCGGCTGGGCTATGGACGCGCCCTGGCCTTGATGCTGCTGTGCTGGCTGCTGTTCGGCGCCGGCGCCATCGGCCTGAGCTACACGCTGGGATTCTGAGCCGAGGCCCCATGAGCGACCGCACCCCCGACGCCTGCGACCTGTTGATCGAAGCCGGTTTCGTGGTGCCGGTCGTCCCGCACGGGGTTGTGCTGGAAGACCACGCGGTCGCCGTCACCGGCGGCCGCATCGTGGCGATCCTGCCGGTGCGCGAGGCGCGCACGCGTTTCACGCCGCGGGAGACGGTGTCGCGCCCGGACGCAGCGCTGATCCCCGGTCTGGTGAATGCGCACACGCACAACCCGATGACGCTGCTGCGCGGCGTCGCGGACGACCTGCCGCTGAAGGTCTGGCTGCAGGAGCACATCTGGCCGATCGAGGGTGCGGTGATCGGTCCGGACTTCGTGGCCGACGGCATCACCCTGGCCATCGCCGAAATGCTCCGCGGCGGCACCACCTGCGTCAACGAGAACTATTTCTTCCCCGACGTGCAGGCGGCCACCTACAAGCGATACGGGTTCCGTGCGCGCGTGGGCCTGCCGGTGATCGACTTCCCCACCGCGTGGGCGACGTCGGACGATGAATACTTCGAGAAGGCCGGCGAGGTCCACGATCAGTGGCGCGACGACGCGCTGATCGCGACGGCGTTCGCCCCGCATGCGCCGTACACGGTCAACGACGCCAACTTCGAACGCGTCCGCATGCTGTCCGACCAGCTCGACGTGCCGGTGCACCTGCACCTGCACGAGACGGCGCAGGAAGTGGAACAGTCGATCGAGAAGCACGGCCAACGCCCGATCGCGCGCCTGGACCGGCTTGGCCTGGTCAACGACCGCCTGATCGCCATCCACATGACCCAGCTGACGGACGCCGAGATCCATCTCTGTGCCGAACGCGGCGTCAGCGTGGTGCATTGCCCGGAATCCAACCTCAAGCTCGCCTCGGGCTTCTGCCCGGCGTGTGCGCTGGAGCGGGCAGGTGTGAACCTGGCGGTCGGCACCGATGGCTGCGCCAGCAACAACGACCTGGACATGTTCAGCGAAACGCGCACCGCCGCGCTGCTGGCCAAGGCGGTGGCCCAGGATGCGGCCGCGCTGGATGCGTTCAGCGCGTTGCGCGCGGCCACGCTGGGCGGCGCCAAGGCGATCGGCTTCGACGACCGCATCGGCTCCATCGAGCTGGGCAAGGAGGCCGACCTGGTCTGCGTCGACCTGTCCGCGCTGGAGACCCAACCGCTGCACCACGTGGTATCCCAACTGATCTACGCGACGGGCCGTCAACAGGTCAGCGACGTCTGGATCGCGGGCCGGCCGAAGCTGCTGCAGCGCACGCTGGTCGATATCGACATCGACGGCGTCATCGCGAATGCGCGCCAATGGCGCGAACGGATCGCCGGGATCCGTCTTTCCTGAGCGATGCGTGACGGCGTCATGGCCGGCGTCGTCTTACAATGGCCTCATGACGACCTCGACTGCGCCCCGCGACGATAACTTCAGCCAGGCCGAACTCGACAAGTTCGGCGCACTGGCCAACCGCTGGTGGGACCCGGACGGTCCCCAGAAGGCGCTGCATGCACTCAACCCGGTCCGCGTGCAGTACGTGCGCGACCGGGTGCGTCTTGCCGGTGTGGCCGCGCTGGACGTCGGCTGTGGCGGCGGATTGCTGAGCGAAGCGCTGGCGCGCGAGGGTGCGCAGGTCACCGCGATCGACCTGGCGCCGGAACTGGTGAAAGTGGGGCGTTTGCACAAGCTGGAATCCGGCGTGCAGGTGGACTACCAGCTGCGTTCGGTCGAATCGCTGGCCGAGGAGCGTCCCGGCAGTTTCGATGTGGTGACGTGCATGGAGATGCTGGAGCACGTGCCCGATCCGGCTTCGATCATCCGTGCCTGCCACACGCTGCTGAAGCCGGGCGGGCGGTTGTTCCTGTCCACGCTCAACCGCACGCCCGCTGCGTTCGCGTTGGCGATCGTCGGCGCGGAGTACATCGCGCGCCTGCTGCCCAAGGGCACGCACCATTACCAGGAATTCATCCGTCCTTCCGAGCTGGCCGGCTGGCTGCGCGAGGCGGGCTTCCAGCTCGAGGACGTGACCGGACTGGCCTACGAACCGTGGCGCCACCGCGCACGACTGTCGTCGCGCACCGACGTGAACTACCTCGCCAGCGCGGTGAAGGCATGACCGTCGCGGGGTTTCCGCGCGCCGCGTTGTTCGACCTGGACGGCACGCTGCTCGACAGCGCGCCTGACATGCTGGCCACCGCCAACCGCATGCTGGCCGCGCGTGGCGCGGGACCGATGACGCTGGACGTCCTGCGCCCGCACGTATCCAAGGGCGCACGCGCGATGCTCGCCGCAGCGTTCCCGGAGATGGAGCAGGCCCCACGCGAGGCGTTGGTTCCCGAGTTCCTGGCGATCTACCAGGAGGAACTTGGCCGGCATAGCGTGCTCTTCGATGGCATCGCCGAGATGTTGGTGGCGCTGGAAGCCGCGGGCAGCACCTGGGGCATCGTCACAAACAAGCCGGAGTACCTGGCGCGCGACATCCTGCCGCAACTCGGTTGGGAGACCCGGTGCGCCGTCCTGATCGGCGGCGACACGCTGGCCGAGAAGAAGCCGCACCCGTTGCCGCTGCAGGTCGCGGCCGAACGCATCGGCATCGCCGTCGCCGACTGCGTGTACGTGGGCGACGACGAGCGCGACATCCAGTCGGCGCGTGCCGCCGGCATGCCGTCCATCGCGGCATTGTGGGGATACCGGCAGGTGCATGAGGAGCCTGCGCAGTGGCAGGCGGATGTCATGGTCGAGTTGCCCGCGGCCCTCGTCGCACCGTCGGCCTGGCCCACGCGGGGGTTTGTTGTGGGCGTGACGTAAGTCGCGACCTAACGGCCGCAGTCCTCAGCGGCCTGCGAGCATCAGCATCACGGTCGCGACTGACGTCGCTCCTACAGAGTTCCACTGCATGTCCGACTCCGCCGCCCTCGACAGCTTCCTGGAAAAATGGCGCGTCCGATGGCCGGAATGGTCGGTCGCCGAAGTATTCGTTGCGCCCGCGCGACGCGACATCGTGGTGGCATGGTTCGCGCTGCTGCAGGAGTTCGAGGACGTACTGAACATCGCTGGCGACCCGCTGCCGGCGGACGCCAAGCTCGCGTGGTGGGGCGAGGAGCTGCGCGGTTGGGCCTCGCAACGTTCGCGTCATCCGCTTGGCCGTCGCCTCGAACCGGTGCGCGCCGACTGGGCGCGGCTTGCCGATGCATTGCCCACGCTTGCAGAAGCGCGCGCGGTAGCGCGGGATCGCGAGGTGGGCTTCGCCGCGTTGTCGCGTTATGGCGAAGCGGTTGCTGCCGTGGAGAGCGGGGTGCTGGGGCGCATGCCCGCCTCGCAGGCCATCATCGCGGAGATGCTGGCTGCCCGCTTGATGGAGGTCGGCGGCGCGGCCGTGCCGGTGAACCTGCGGCAAGGCGCGGATGAAGCGAGCCAGCTCAGGGCCTGGGCCACCGCGTTGCTCGAAGCCTGGCCCCCGCGCGACGGTGCGCGCGAGCGTCGCCTGCTGTCCGCCTATGTGCATGGGCGGCTTCTCCGTTTCGCACGCAGGGGCGAACCTGCGCCGCTGCCGTCGCAGGCCTCGCTGTTGTTCACCGGCTGGCGCGCCGCGCGTGGCGGCTGAACACGCTGCCTATCGTCGCGATAGCCTGCGAAAGGCGTCGTAACGGACTGTTTCATCTGGTGATTCGGGGCAGGGGGTACAATGCACGCCATCACTCCCCCGTGCACGACGATGACTTCCTCGCTCCCCGTGGCGCCCCGCGCCGACCTTCCCGACGTCGCCCACCAGCGCGTGCCGCTGGCGCGTCCGCTGGACTGGGTGGGCATGGAGAACATCGCGCTGCCGGTCCGCATTCCGGACGGGCAGGGCGGTCAGCTGCAGGTAGCGGCGAGCATCGATCTTTCGGTGAACCTGGCCAATGCCGACGCGCGTGGCATCCACATGTCCCGGCTGTACCTGGAACTGCAGGATGGCCTGGCGCGTGAAGCCATCACCCCGGCCGGTCTGCGCCATCTGCTGCAGACCAGCGTCGATTCCCAGGCCGGCCTGGCCACGCAGGCGCGCCTGCGCATCCGCTACGAAGCGCTGCTGCAGCGGAAAGCGCTCGAAAGCGACTACGCCGGCTGGAAGCGTTACCCGGTCGAGATCGAGGCCACGCTCGCCGACGGCCACCTGATCCTGGCACTGGCATTCTCCGTCGAGTACTCCAGCACCTGCCCGGCGTCGGCTGCGCTGTCTCGCCAGGCCAATGCCGAGCGGTTCACCGAAGACTTCGCCGCGGCGCATCCGCTGTCGGTCAACGTGGTGCATGACTGGCTCGCCTCCGAGCGCGGGCTGGCCGCCACGCCGCATGCGCAGCGCAGTCGCGCCAGCGTGCGCGTCGAGTTGCGTCCGCAGTTCGATGAACTCCCGTTGGTGGCCCTGGTCGATGCGCTCGAAGCCGCGCTGGCGACGCCCGTGCAGACGGCCGTCAAGCGCGTGGACGAACAGGCGTTCGCCCGCCTCAACGCCGAAAACCTGATGTTCTGCGAAGACGCCGCCCGTCGGGTGGCATCGGTGCTGGCCGGCGATGCACGCATCGCCCGCTACGACGCCACCGTCGCGCACTACGAAAGCCTGCACCCGCACGACGCGGTCGCGCGGGTCAGCGGCAGCAACGACTGAGGCGTGGCCTGCGGAGCGAGTCCTCCGCGATTACTTCCCGCGTTCGAGCACCAGCAACGGGTCCACGCGCACGTCGAACCAGTTCATCCCCCAGTGCAGATGCGGCCCCGTGGCGCGTCCGGTGGCACCGACCGCACCGATGACCTGCCCGGGTTCGATGCGATCCCCCACCTTCACGTCGATGCGCGACAGGTGCAGGAAGTTCGAGCTGATCCCGTATCCGTGATCGAGCAGCACCGTGCCGCCCGTCAGATACAGGTCCGGCGCGGCGAACGTCACCACGCCGCCGGCGGGTGCCTTCACCGGCGTGCCGGTAGGAGCGGCGATGTCCATGCCTGAATGACCGGCGCCCGGCTGACCGTTGTAGACCCGGGCATTGCCAAAGCGGCCGCTGATGCGGCCCTGTACAGGCCACTGGAAGGGCTGGGCGAAATCGGTGCGTTCGTCATCGCGGAGGCGTGCGGCAGTGACCAGCGCCTGTTCGCGTTGGATGCGTGCGGCGATCTCGGGCGGCGGGTTCACGGTCTTCGGCGGCACGCCGTTGACGTGTTCGACCGGCCAGTCGCGCGGGGTGACTCTGATGTCGGCAACGATCTCCGCCACATCATGGCTGGGAGGGCCGGGGAGGATCACGCCCACCCGTATCGTGCCCTGCTCGTCGCGGCCAACACCGAACACAACGGTGCCGTAACCGCTGACACGCAGCGTGCGTCCTGCGTAGTGCACCACGCTGCCCGGCGGCACCTTGCCGAAGACCAGGGCGCCTTGCGAAACACTGGCGGGGAAGACGACGCGCTCGTCCGCCACGGATGGCGGAGCGACGTCCTGGGCCGCCGCGCGCGGCATACCGCCCATGCAGATCGCGGCCACCAGCGCCGCGACCGCCCACTTCAACGCGCGAACTCCAGGCGCTGGCCATTCGGCGTGCCGACCAGGTGTTCGCCGTTCCAGACCATGCGGCCGTTGACCCAGGTGGCGCCGATCCGCGAGCGGAACGTGCGGCCTTCGAACGGCGACCAGCCGACCTTGGACAGCACGTCTTCGCGCTTCACGGTGAACGGTTGGTCGTCGATCAGCACGAGATCGGCGAAGTAGCCTTCGCGCAGGTAGCCGCGTTCCTTCACGTCGAACAACTGCGCGGGGGCGTGCGCGAACTTCTGCACCACGCGGGTGACGTCCATGCGCTTCTCGTGGACCAGCTCCAGGGCGGCCACCAGCGCGTACTGCACCAGCGGCAGGCCGGAGGGCGCCTGCACGTAGGGCTTTTCCTTTTCTTCCAGCGTGTGCGGAGCGTGGTCGGTGGCGAGCACGTCGATCACGTCCTCCACCAGCGCCTTGATCAGTGCTTCGCGGTCGCTGGCGTCCTTGATGGCGGGATTGCACTTGATCAGGTTGCCCAGCGCCGCGTAATCCGCGCGGTCGAAGCGCAGGAAGTGGATGCAGGTTTCCGCGGTGATGCGCTTGCGCGCACCGTCCGGGTGCACCAGTGGGCCCGGCGTGAACAACGCCAGCTCATCGGCGGTGGAGATGTGCAGCACGTGCAGGCGGGTGCCGTGCTTGCGCGCCAGCGACATCGCCAGTCGCGTGGACTTGATGCAGGCCTCGCGGCTGCGGATGTCCGGGTGGTGTTCGGCACTGAGCGCATCGCCGTACTTGGCCTGGAACGCCGCCAGGTTGGCGTCGATCATCGGCGTGTCTTCGCAGTGCGTGATGATCGGCGTGGGCGCTTCGCGGAAGATCGCGTCCAGGGTGTCGGGGTTGTCGACCAGCATGTTGCCGGTGGAAGCGCCCATGAACACCTTGATGCCCGGCGCGGTCTTCGGGTCCAGCGTGCGGATCGCCTCCAGGTTGTCGTTGCTGGCGCCCATGTAGAAGCCGTAGTTGCCCCAGGCCCGGCCCTTGGCGCGCTGGTACTTGTCCTCCAGCGCGGTGGCGTCCAGCGTCGGCGGACTGGTGTTGGGCATGTCCATGAACGTGGTCAGGCCACCCGCGACCGCGGCGGCCGATTCGGTGGCCATGTCGCCCTTGTGCGGCATGCCCGGTTCGCGGAAGTGCACCTGGTCGTCGATCATCCCCGGGAGCAGCAGGCGACCCGCGGCATCGATCACGGTGTCTTCGCCCTGGGGGCGGATCTCGGCGGCGATGCGGGCGATGCGGCCGTTCTCGATCCGCAGGTCACCCTCGGTGACGCGGCCTTCGTTGACCAGGCGGGCGTTGACGATGACGGTGGCGGGCATCAGGGGTTCCTGGAAGGGCGGGGGGAGGGGGCGTGCGCGTGGCCGCACGACGACGGTACAGGATCGTGGCCGCCGGGGTGCAACGGATGGCAGCGGGCGATCCGGCGGATCGCCAGCCAGCCGCCTTTCAGCGGACCGAAGCGGCCGATGGCTTCCATGGCGTACTCCGAGCAGGAGGGCACGAAGCGGCAGCGAGGCCCCAGTAGCGGGCTGATGAAGCGCTTGTATCCCTTCAGCAACAGGATGAGCAGGCGGGAGAGCATGGACCCGATGATAACGCGTCGGGTTGCCGCTGCCTCCCGGGTAGGCTATAAAAGCGCGCTTTCCCGATGCTCGGGAAGAACAAGGAAGCGCTGTTCGTGGCTGCAAAGAAACCTGCGAAGAAGGCCGCCAAGGCCGCCAAGAAACCCGCTCAGACCGTCGCCAAGAAGCCTGTCGTGAAGAAGGCTGTCGCCAAGAAACCGGCTCCCAAGCCGGCGGCGAAGAAAGCGGCTCCCAAGCCTGTCGCCAAGAAGCCCGTTGCCAAGAAGGCGGCGCCGGTGAAGAAGCCGGCTGCCAAGCCGGTGGCGAAGAAGGCTGCGCCGGTCAAGAAGGCGGCTGCCAAGCCCGTTGTCGCCAAGAAGCCCGTGCCGGCCGCCAAACCCGTCGCCAAGGCGGCGCCAGTGAAGGCACCGGCCAAGGCCACGAAACCCGCTCCTGCCAAGCCCGCACCGAAGCCTGCTGCCAAGCCGGCTCCGGCAAAGTCCGCCCCCACCGCGGCTGCGACCAAGTCCCCCGCCCCGGCGCCTGCCCCCAAGGCAGCTGCCGCGGCTCCGGCCCCCGCCGCCAAGGTTCCGTCCCCCCCGAAGCCTGTGCCAGTCCCGAAATCCAATAGCAAACCCGCCAAAGCCCCGACTCCCGCCGCAGCTCCCGTGAGCACGCGTCCCGCCGTCACCCCTCGCCCCGTGGGCAAGGTCGCGGTGGCCGTGGCCGCCAAGCCTGCCGCGCCGGTCGTGCGCGGCAAGGTGAAAGAAGTGCCCTACAAGACCGACGAAGCCACCGGTCGTCCGATCGTGCCGACCGGCTACAAGCCCTCGCCCGAAGAGGAGTACATGAGCGCGTTGCAGCTCGAGTACTTCCGTCAGCGCCTGCTGCAGTGGCGCGCCGACCTGGTCGAGGAATCCAAGCAGACCATCGAGAACCTCAAGGATGAAGTCCGCGACATCGGCGATGAAGCCGAGCGCGCGACCCGCGAGACGGAGAACTCGCTGGAGCTGCGCACCCGCGACCGCTACCGCAAGCTGATCGGCAAGATCGACAGCACGCTGAAGCGCTTGGAGGGTGGCGATTACGGCTACTGCGTCGACACCGGCGAAGAGATCGGCCTCGATCGCCTCGAAGCCCGTCTGACCGCCGAGCGCACCATCGACGCCCAGGAGCGTTGGGAGCACCTGCAGAAGCAGCAGGGCGACTGAGTCCGGCGTTCTCCGCGCATGAAAAACCCCGCTTCGGCGGGGTTTTTCTTTTCTCCAGCGCTGATATCCGAGTTACTGGAGGTCCCGGAGGTCCAAGCGCCGCAGGCGAGGCGCTTTCCAAGCGGTGATGCCGGCCACCGACAGGATCGCGAAGCCGCCGATGATCACCGCAGGCACCAGCCCGAGCAGTTTGGCCATCGTGCCGGCGTAGAACGCGCCGAGTTCGTTCGACGAGCTAACGAAGATGCCGTTGATCGACGAGACGCGCCCGCGCATTTCATCCGGCGTGGACAGCTGCAGGATCGTCGAGCGCACGACCACCGACACCCCGTCGCACATGCCGTAGAACAGCAGGATCGCTGCGGATAGCCAGAAGCTGCGCGACAGGCCGAATGCGATCACGCTCAGCCCGAAGCCCAGCACCGCGAACAGCAGCACGCGGCCCGCATGCTTCTGCAGCGGATGCCGCGCCAGCCACAGGCCGACGCAGACCGAGCCGGCGGCTGGCATCGCACGCAGGATGCCGAGTCCTTCCGGTCCGTAGTGGAGGATGTCGTGGATGAAAGCCGGCAGCATGGCCACCACGCCACCAAGCAGCACCGAGAACATGTCCAGCGCCATCGCGCCCAGCATGATCTGGTTGTTCAGCACGAAGCGCGCGCCCTGCGCGATGCTGGCGAACACCGGCAGGCTCACCGCAGGTGGGCCGGGTTCTTCCACCTTCAAGCGCGCGAGCACGGTGGCAGCGAGCAGTGCGAACACCACGGCGATCGCATACGACAGGGTCTTGCCCCCGAATCCCACGAGCACACCGCCGAGCGCCGGACCGGTCACCAGTGCTGCCTGGAAGATCACACTGCCCAGGCCCGCCGCGCGCACGAAGTCCTCGCGCGGCAGCACCTTGGCGAACAGCGCGTTGTAGACGGGGCTGAGGAACGAGCGCGCCATGCCGGTCAGCGCGATGGCGGCGTAGATAGGCCAGGTGCCGTTGAAGGGGAGCCATCCTGCCGACACCGCGACCAGGATCACCGCGGTGGTCGCCAACGCGGCGCACGCCACCATGCCGACGCGCCGGCGGGGAAGATGATCGACCAGATAACCCGCGAACGGCGCCACGCAGAAGAACGGGAGCACTTCCGCCAGGCCCACCAGGCCGAGCGAGAACGTATCGCGGGTCAACTCGTAGATATGCCAGCCGACGGTGACCGCGACGATCTGGTACGACAGCAGCGCGCAGATGCGATACGCGAGTACCGCCGCATAGCCGCGATTGCGCAGCAGCGAGAAAGCGGAGGGCGTCCGGCTGTCGCTCACTTCGTGTGGGCAGCCGTCTCGCGGATGAAGGCCAGCAGCGACGCCAGGCCGTTGCTGCGGGTGGGCGAGAGATGCTTGGCCAGGCCGATGTCGGCGATGTAGTCCGGCGTGGTGTCCAGGATCTCGGCCGCCGATCGGCCCGAATAGACGCGCAGGGCCAGGAAGATGAGGCCCGAGACGATCGCCGAGTCGCTGATGGCATGGAAATCCAGCTTCGTCGCATCACCCTCGGGCACGATCCAGACCATCGACTGGCAGCCGAGCAGACGATGCTCCTCGCGCTTCCAATCGTCCGGGAACGGCGGCAGCTTGCGGCCCAGGTCGATCAGGTACTGGTAGCGTTCGGACCAGTCGCCGAAGAAGGCGAATTCGTCCTTGATCGCCGCCTGTGCGTCGGCGGCGGTCGGTTCGAGCGGGAAGATGGTGTCGGTCATGGGAGTTCCGGAAGCGCGGCGTCGCCGGCTTCCTGATGGGGTATGGATCAGGCCCGCTTCCAGCGTACGCCCTGCGGCGTGTCTTCCAGCAGGATGCCCTCGGCGGCGAGCTGGTCGCGGATCGCGTCGGAACGGGCGAAGTCGCGTGACTGCTTCGCGGCCGCGCGTTCGTCGATCAGCGCCTGGATGCGCGCATCGTCGTCGCCGGACGTGCCGCGACCGAACCACTCGGCGGGATCCTGCTGCAGCAGCCCCAGCACGCGCCCAGCACCGATCAGCTCCGCCTTGAAGCGTTGCCTGTCGCCTGCCGTCGTCGCCTTGCGGGCGTCGGCGGCGATGCGGGCGACTTCCGCCAGCGCGAGCGGGGTGTTGAGGTCGTCGTCCAGCGCATCCTCGATGGTCTGCGGAGTATCGGCATCGACAGTGACATCGCCGAGGTCGCGCAACGTGCCGTAGAGGCGATCCAGCGTGTTCTTCGACTGTTCCACCAGCGCCTCGGACCAGTCCAGCGGCTGGCGGTAGTGGGCGGAGAGCAGGGCGTAGCGCAGCGCTTCCGGCGGATGCTGCTGCAGCAGGTCGTGGACCTTCTCGATGTTGCCCAGCGACTTGCTCATCTTGGCGCCGCCGAAGTTCAGCATGCCGTTGTGCAGCCAGAAGCGCGCGAACGTCTTGTGCGAGCCGTCGGCGTGCTTGTGCGCGCACTCGCTCTGCGCCACTTCGTTTTCGTGGTGCGGGAACTGCAGGTCCACGCCACCGGCATGGATGTCGATGGTTTCGCCCAGGTGGGCGGCGGCCATCGCCGAGCATTCGATGTGCCAGCCCGGGCGGCCAACGCCCCAAGGCGACTCCCAGCCCGGCAGGTCCGGGGTGGACGGCTTCCACAACACGAAGTCGCCCGGGTCGCGCTTGTAGGGCGCCACTTCCACGCGCGCACCGGCCAGCATCTCGTCCGGATCGCGACGCGAAAGCTTGCCGTACTCGGCGAAACTGGCTACCGCGAACAGCACGTGGCCTTCCGCGGCATACGCATGCCCACCCGCGATCAACTGCTCGATCATCGCGATGATGTGCGGGATGTGGGCGGTCGCCGCGGGCTCGATGTCCGGGGAGAACTCGCCCGTCACGCCCAGGCCGGCCATGTCCTCGCGGTAGGCCGCCGCGTAGCGGTCGGTGATGGCCGAGATCGCCACGCCGAGTTCCTTGGCTGCGGCATTGATCTTGTCGTCCACGTCGGTGATGTTGCGCGCGTAGCGCAGCTGGCCGAACCGTCGGCGCAGCAGGGCCGCCAGGACACCGAAGACCACCGGGCCGCGTGCATTGCCGATATGGACGTAGTTGTAGACGGTGGGCCCGCAGACGTACATCGTGGGGCAGGCAGGATCGAGCGGCGCGAACGGCTCGACCCGGCGCGTCAGGTTGTTGTGCAGGCGCAGGGTCATGGGCGTGGGGCAGGGGGTACGCGACGATTCTACCGCCTGCGCCCGGACCGGGCACTCGACACGCTCCGTGGGGCCGATGTTCAGCCCCACTCAAGGCGCGATGCCTACACTGTGACACCGGGATACCACTTACAGGCCACATGCACCGCTTCCGCGCCGCCCTTCTTCTGTCCTGCCTGCTCGCTTGCGCCCCCGTGATGGCGCAGGAGCGGGTGATCCCGACGGAGAACGTGCGGCTGGACTATGCCCAGGTGCTCAGCGTGGAGCCGGTGTACCAGACACTGCGGGCCACCCGTACCGAGCAGCGCTGCGAGGAAGTGCCCGCGGCCAAGCCCGAGCCCGCCGCACGCGCGGACGAAAGTCGTTGGTCGAAGGTGGTCAGTTCCGTGAAAGGCTGGTTCGGGGGCGAGGAAGAAGCGGCGCCTCCGGTGGCCCCGCCGACGGGGACCGTGCGGACCAATTGCCGTGCGGTGCCGGTGGAACGCGAGTTTCAGCGCCCCATCGCTTATGACGTGGACTACATCTACAAGGGCGTGAAGTACCGCTCCCGCCTCGCCGAGGATCCGGGCAACCGCCTGCGGATCCGGGTTTCGGTGGTGCCTTACGTCGTGCCCACGCTGCCCGCCGCCAGCACGCCCTGACGCGCGGCGTGCGCCCAAGGTAGCCTTGCGCTGCGCCGCAGCACATGCGAGCATTCGCGCCCATGAAGATGAACGCACACGCCCATGCTGACAGCGCGGCCCGCCAGGCCTCGAGCATGACGTCGCGTGCCCGTCGACCGGAATCCTGCATCTAGCTGGGTACTCCGGACGTCGTCGCTTGTTCACCGGAACCCAGCCAGAGGCTGGGTTTTTTCGTTTCTGAAGCCCGTTTTGCCACATTCCCGAAACCAGGATGCCGTAATGAAGCACTTCTTGAACACGCAGGACTGGAGCCGCACCGAGCTGGACGCCCTGCTGACGCAGGCCGCCCTCTACAAGCAGCACAAGCTCGGCGACGCGCTCAAGGGCAAGTCGATCGCGTTGGTGTTCTTCAACCCGTCCATGCGCACCCGCACCAGTTTCGAGCTTGGCGCGTTCCAGCTGGGCGGCCATGCCATCGTGCTGCAGCCGGGCAAGGACGCGTGGCCGATCGAGTTCAACCTGGGCACGGTGATGGACGGCGACACCGAGGAGCACATTGCCGAGGTGGCGAAGGTGCTGGGCCGTTACGTGGACCTGATCGGCGTGCGCGCCTTCCCGAAGTTCGTCGACTGGGCCTACGACCGCGAGGACATCGTCCTGAAGTCGTTCGCGAAGTATTCGCCGGTGCCGGTGATCAACATGGAGACGATCACCCATCCCTGCCAGGAACTCGCGCATGCGCTGGCGCTGCAGGAGCACTTCGGCACGTCCGACCTGCGTGGCAAGAAGTACGTCCTCACGTGGACCTACCACCCCAAGCCGCTCAATACCGCGGTCGCCAACTCGGCGCTGACCATCGCCACCCGCATGGGCATGGACGTGACCTTGCTGTGCCCCACGCCCGACTACGTGCTCGATGAACGCTACATGGGCTGGGCCGAGCAGAACGTGGCCGAAAGCGGCGGTTCGCTGCAGGTCAGCCATGACATCGACAGCGCTTATGCCGGCGCCGACGTGGTGTACGCCAAGAGCTGGGGCGCGCTGCCGTTCTTCGGCAACTGGGAGCCCGAGAAGCCGATCCGCGACCAATACAAGCACTTCATCGTCGACGAGCGGAAGATGGCGCTGACCAACAACGGTGTCTTCAGCCACTGCCTGCCACTGCGCCGCAACGTCAAGGCCACCGACGGCGTGATGGATTCGCCGCAGTGCATCGCCATCGACGAAGCCGAGAACCGCCTGCACGTGCAGAAGGCCATCATGGCCGCGCTGATCAAGTAGGGCGGGCCTTGGCCCGCCGTTCCTGACCGACACCACACCACAAACCAGATCCGGCGGGCCATGGCCCGCCCTACGAGACTCAAGATGACCACCCCCCACGAATCCAAAGACATCGTCCTCGCCTTCTCGGGCGGCCTCGACACCAGCTTCTGCGTGCCTTACCTGAAGGAGCGCGGCTGGAACGTCCACACCGTGTTCGCCGACACCGGCGGCGTGGATGCCGAAGAACGCGCCTACATCGAACAGCGCGCCGCCGACCTGGGCGTGGCCAGCCACGTCACCGTCGATGGTGGTCCGGCGATCTGGGACGGCTTCGTCAGGCCGTTCGTGTGGGCTGGCGAGGGCTACCAGGGGCAGTACCCGCTGCTGGTGTCCGACCGCTACCTGATCGTCGATGCCGCGCTGAAGCGGGCGGCCGAACTGGGCACGAACGCGATTGCGCATGGCTGCACCGGCATGGGTAACGACCAGGTGCGCTTCGACCTCGCGGTCAAGGCCAGCGGCGACTACCGCATCGTGGCGCCGATTCGCGAGATCCAGAAGGAACACACCCAGACCCGCGCCTACGAACAGGCGTATCTCGAAGAGCGTGGCTTCGGCGTGCGTGCCAAGCAGAAGAGCTACACCATCAACGAGAACCTGCTCGGCCTGACCATGTCCGGCGGGGAGATCGACACCTGGTCCGCCCCCGGCGAAGGCGCGCGTGGCTGGTGCGCACCGCGCGCCGAATGGCCGGTGGAACCGCTGCGCGTCACGGTCGGCTTCAAGCACGGCGAAGCGGTCAGCCTGGACGGCCAGCCGGTCGCCGGCGCTGCGCTGCTGGCGAAGTTGAATGCGTTGTTCGCGCCTTACGGTGTGGGCCGCGGCGTCTACACCGGCGACACCGTGATCGGCCTGAAGGGCCGCATCGTGTTCGAAGCGCCGGGCCTGGTGTCGCTGCTGGCGGCGCACCGCGCGCTGGAAGAGGCCGTGCTGACCAAGCAGCAGAACCGTTTCAAGCCCGAGATCGCGCGCAAGTGGGTGGAGCTGGTGTACGAAGGCTTCTACCACGATCCGCTCAAGGCCGACTTGGAGGCGTTCCTGCAGTCTTCGCAGGCTACGGTCAACGGCGACGTGGTGCTGGAGACTCGCGGCGGCCGCGTCGATGCGGTCGCGGTGAAGTCCCCGCACATCCTCAATGCCAAGGGCGCGACGTACGCGCAGTCGGCCGATTGGGGCGTCGAGGAAGCCGAGGGCTTCATCAAGCTGTTCGGCATGAGCTCGACCCTGTGGGCCGAGATCAATCGCGGCTGATCATAAACAAGGAACCCGCATGACCGACCTGCTCGCCAGCACGCTGCAGCACCTCGAAGTGCTGGTGTCGTTCGACACCCGCAATCCGCCCCGCGATATCGGTACCGGCGGCATCTTCGACTACCTGCGCGCGCAGTTGCCGGATTTCCAGGTCGAGGTCATCGACCATGGCGCCGGTGCGGTCACGTTGTTCGCGGTGCGCGGGCAGCCCAAGCGCGTGTTCAACGTGCATCTGGACACCGTGCCCTCGTCGCCGGCATGGAGCGCCGATCCGCACGTGCTGCGCATCGAAGGCGACCGCGCGATCGGCCTGGGTGCCTGCGACATCAAGGGCGCGGCAGCGGCACTCGTGGCCGCTGCACAGGTGACGCAGGGCGATGCGGCGTTCCTGTTCACGACGGACGAAGAAGCGAACGATGCGCGCTGCATCGCCGCCTTCCTCGCCCGCGACCATGGCTTCGGCGAGGCGATCATCGCCGAGCCGACGCAGTGCCAGGCGGTGCTCGCGCACCGCGGCATCAGCGCCGTCCGGATGGCGTTCACGGGGCAGGCCGGGCATGCCTCCGCCGAGAACGCGTTGTCGTTGAGCGCCCTGCACAACGCGATGCGCTGGGGCACGTCGGCGCTGGATTTCGTGCAGGCCCAGCATCATCTGCGCTTCGGCGGGCTGACCGGCTTGCGATTCAACATCGGTCGGGTCGAGGGTGGCATCAAGGCCAACATGATCGCGCCCAGCGCCGAGGTGCGCTTCGGCTTCCGTCCGCTGCCTTCGCAGGACCCTGCCGACCTGCACGCGACGTTCCGTGGTTTCGCCAATCCCGATGCCTTGGCCGACTACGAAGAAACCTTCCGCGGGCCGTCGCTGCCGTCCGGCGATGTCGCGCGGGCGGAGGAGCGTCGCCTGGCCGCACGCGATCTCGCCGACGAACTCGGCTTGCCGATCGGCAATGCCGTGGACTTCTGGACGGAGGCGTCGCTGTTTTCCGCCGCTGGCCTGACCGCCTTCGTCTACGGCCCGGGCGACATTGCACAAGCCCATACCGCTGATGAGTGGGTATCGCTGGAGCAGTTGCAGCAGTACGCCGACAGCGTGGCGAGAATCCTCCAGTAGCGACGTGGGGCGGGCCCCGGCCCGCCATGCGCAACCGATGATCTGGTGGGCCAGGGCCCACCCTACGAAAAGCAAGAAGACATGGAATCGAACAAGCAAACCCGCCAGACCATCATCCGCCTGCTGTCCAGCATGGCCAGCGCGAAGGAGATCTCGCAGTACGTCAAGCGCTTCTCGCAGCTGGACGCCAAGCGCTTCGCCGTCGTGAAGGTGGGCGGCGCCGTGTTGCGCGACGACCTGGAGTCGCTGACGTCCTCGCTGACTTTCCTGCAGGAAGTCGGCCTGACGCCCATCGTCGTGCACGGCGCGGGGCCGCAGCTGGATGAGGAAATGACGGCGGCAGGGATCACCAAACAGACCGTCAACGGCCTGCGCGTGACCACGCCCGAAGTCCTGGCCATCGTGCGCAAGGTGTTCCTGCAGCAGAACCTCGCGTTGGTCGAAGCCTTGCAGCAGGTCGGCGCACGCGCCACCTCCATCGTCTCGGGTGTGTTCGAGGCCGAGTACAAGGACCAGGCGACCTATGGCCTGGTTGGCGAGGTCACCCGCATCAACCAGGCGCCGATCGAGGCGAGCCTGAAGGCCGGCTCCATCCCGGTCATCGCCAGCATGGGCGAAACCGTCGGCGGCCAGATCCTCAACATCAACGCCGACTTCGCCGCCAACGAACTGGTGCAGGTGCTGCAGCCGTACAAGATCATTTTCCTGACCGGTACCGGGGGCCTGCTGGATGCGGAAGGGCGCGTGATCGATTCGATCAACCTGTCGACCGAGTACGACGAGCTGATGGCGCAGCCCTGGATCAACGGTGGGATGCGGGTGAAGATCGAGCAGATCAAGGATCTGCTCGACCGGCTGCCGCTGACCTCGTCGGTCTCCATCACCAAGCCGGCGGAGCTGGCCAAGGAACTGTTCACCCATCGCGGCTCCGGCACGCTGGTGCGCAAGGGCGAACGCGTACTGCGTTTCGAGGGCGGCTGGGATGGCGTGGACTTGCCGCGGTTGAAGACGCTGATCGAATCCAGTTTCGGGCGCACGCTGCTGCCGGACTACTTCGAGCGCACCACGCCGTACCGCGTCTACATCAGCGAAAACTACCGTACCGCGCTGATCCTCACCCGCGAGGAAGGCTTTGCCTATCTCGACAAGTTCGCCGTGCTCGACGATGCACAGGGCGAAGGCCTGGGCCGTGCCGTGTGGCACGTGATGCGCGAAGAGAATCCGCAGCTGTTCTGGCGCTCCCGCCACAACAACCAGGTCAACATCTTCTACTACGCCGAGTCCGACGGTTGCTACAAGCAGGAGAAGTGGAAGGTGTTCTGGTACGGCATCGACGGTTTCGCCGACATCGAGCGCTGCGTGGCGCATTGCCGTACGCGTCTACCGACCTTGAAGGACTGAGATGGGCGCTTCGATTCCAATGGCTTGGCAGCAGGTGCCGGTCCTGGTGGGCCGCCATGCGCGCCTCGAACCGATGTCGCGCGACCATGTGGAGGGCCTGCGTGCGGCGCTGGCCGGCGACGAACTGGCGGCCTTGTGGTTCACGCAGGTGCCGAAGTCAGCGGATGCGGCGGGCTACGTCGATGCGGTGCTCGCGGCGCAGGCCGACGGCCGCGTGCTGCCGTTCGTGGTGCGGGATGCGGGCGGCCGCATCGTGGGCAGCACCCGTTTCTACGGACTGGAAGCCGACGTGCCCAAGCTCAGCATCGGCTACACCTGGTATGCGCCCGACGTACAGCGCACGGGTGTCAACACCGAGACCAAGCTGCTGCTGCTCACGCATGCCTTCGAGACACTGGGCTGCATCAGCGTGGTCTTCGAGACCAGCTGGTTCAACCATCGCTCGCGCGCGGCGATCGCCCGGCTCGGCGCAAAGCAGGACGGCGTGCTGCGCAACCACAAGCGGCATACCGACGGATCGCCGCGCGACACCGTCGTCTTCTCGATCATCGATGGCGAATGGCCGGCGGTGAAGCGCAACCTGCTGGCGAAGATCGCCCGGCACGAACAGGATTCCCCATGAGCACGACCAAGACCGTCGGCATCGTCGGCGCCCGAGGCCATACCGGCGCCGAGTTGATCCGCCTGATCGCCCGCCATCCGCACCTTGAGCTGGCGTTCGTATCCTCGCGCGAGCTGGATGGGCAGAAGGTCAGCGACTACATTCCCGAGTTCGCAGGCGAGCTCCGCTACGAGAACCTGAGCCACGAACAGGTCGGCGGCAAGGGGGCGGATGCGGTGATCCTTGCTTTGCCGAACGGCAAGGCGGCCGAGCTGGTCGCCGCGATCGATGCGCAGGCACCGGACACCGTGGTGGTCGATCTGTCGGCGGATTTCCGCTTCGACGAGCACTGGTACTACGGTCTGCCCGAACTGACCCGGCAAACGTACGCCGGCGAGAAGCGCATCAGCAATCCCGGCTGCTATGCCACCGCCATGCAACTGGCGATTGCGCCGCTGCTCGGTCGCCTGGCGGGTCCGCCGCAATGTTTCGGCGTGTCCGGTTACTCCGGCGCCGGAACCTCGCCGTCGGACAAAAACAACACCGACCTGCTGCGCGACAACCTCATGCCATACGCGTTGACGGACCACATGCACGAGCGCGAGGTCAGTCGCCATCTGGGCTTGCCCGTCGAGTTCATGCCGCATGTCGCGCCGCACTTCCGCGGCATCACCATGACGGTCAACCTGTGGCTGCAAAAGCCGGCGAAGATCGAAGACATCCGTGCGCTCTACCGTGATCGTTATGCGGGCGAACCGTTGATCCAAGTGCTGGACGAGGCGCCGTGGGTCAGTCGCATCGCCGGCCGGCATGGCGTCGAGATCGGCGGCTTCACCCTGGCGCCCGGTGGCAAGCGCCTGGTGGTGGTCGCGACGCTCGACAACCTGCTGAAGGGCGCGGCGACGCAGGCGATGCAGAACCTCAACCTTGCGTTCGGATTCGACGAACGCGACAGCATTCCGCAGGAGACGACGGCATGAGCGACCTGTTGTGGCAGAAGCCCGGCGTGGCAGTGGATGCGGAGATCCAGCGTTTCCTGGCCGGCGACGACGTGGTGCTGGACCGCGAATTCTTCCTGCACGACATCCAGGCCAGCACGGCGCATGCCGAAGGCCTGCAGCGCATCGGCATCCTGTCCGGCGACGAGCTGGCGGGCCTCAAGCGCGAGCTGGCGTCGCTGGCGGATGATTTCCGTCGCGGCGACTTCGTCCTCGACGAACGCTACGAAGACGGCCACTCCGCCATCGAGGCCAGGCTGACCGAGCGACTGGGCGATGCGGGTCGCAAGATCCATACCGGCCGCAGCCGGAACGACCAGATTCTGGTCGCCACGCGGCTGTGGCTGAAGGAGAAGCTGGCGCGCGTGGCGGTGCTGTCGCGCGAAGTGGCCAAGGTGGCGCTGGACCGCGCGCGGGCCGAGCGCGACCTGCCGATCCCGGGCTATACCCATATCCAGCGTGCCGTGGTGTCGTCTGCCGGCATGTGGTGGGCGGGGTGGGCCGAGGCCTTCATCGACAACACGATGCGCGCCCGCGACACGCTGAAGCTGGTGGACGCCAATCCGCTCGGCACCGCGGCCGGCTACGGCGTAAACCTCAAGCTCGATCGCGAGCACACGACCGCCGCGCTCGGCTTCGCGCGCATGCAGGTGAGCCCGATCTACGCGCAGCTCTCGCGTGGGAAGTTCGAACTGGCCGCGCTGGAAGCGCTCGGTGGCGCCACCCTCGACCTGCGCCGCATCGCGTGGGACCTGTCGCTGTTCACCAGCGCGGAGTTCGGCTTCGTCGCGCTGCCTGCGCAGTACACGACGGGCAGTTCGATCATGCCGAACAAGCGCAATCCCGACGTCATCGAACTGATGCGCGCCACCCACGCCAGCGTGGCGGCGGCGCGCACGGAGATCGAGCAGTTGCTGTCGTTGCCGTCGGGGTACCACCGCGATCTGCAGGCCAGCAAGGGCGCGATCTTCCATGGCTTCGGCCGCGGCCTGCCGGCGCTCGAACTGCTGCCGGCATTGCTCGCGAACCTGGAGTGGCGCGAAGACCGCCTCCGCGCCGCGATCGATTCCGGCATGTACGCCACCGACGTCGCCGTGGAAGCGGCCGTCGCCGGCGTGCCGTTCCGCGAAGCCTACAAGGCAGCGGCCGCGTCCGCGGACACGGCCGGGCAGGGACGCACGCCCGAGGGTAGCCTGGCGGCGCGCGTATCGCCGGGAGCTGGCGCGGACCTTCGCCTGGACGCGCTGATGGCGCGCTGGGACGCCCTGTGAAGCGCTATCTCGTCATGGCCATGCGGCGCCCTGCGTTCGATGAAGGCGCGATCGCACCGCACCTCGCGTTCCTGGACGAGCTGAGCGACAGCGGCCACCTCGAGATGACCGGGGGCTTCAGCGACAAGACCGGTGGTGCCTACGTGCTGGTCAACCTCGATTCGCTGGAGCAGGCCCGTGCGATCGCGGCACGCGATCCGCTGGCGACGCTCGGCACGTCCGACCTCACCGTCTACGAATGGAACACACGCTGAGCTGACACGATGACCCACGCCGCGCCGCCACCGTTCGAAGAACAAGCATTACCGACATGGCGTCGCGCCGTGCTGAAGGTCGGCAGCAGCCTGCTGGCCGGCGGCGACGAAGGCTTGACCCCGCGCCATGCGCTGGCACTGGCGCAATTCGTGTCCTCCAGCATCGCAGCGGGCAGGGAAGTGGTGATCGTGTCGTCGGGTGCGGTGGCCGCCGGGCGCGGCCTGCTGCATCGCAAACCGCAGGCCGGCGTCGCGATGGCCGAGCGGCAGGCGCTGGCCGCGCTCGGTCAGGCGCAGTTGATCGCGCTTTGGCAGCGCTTCTTCGACAGGCCGGTGGCGCAGGTGCTGCTGACCCACGACGACCTGCGCAATCGCCGGCGCTACCTCAACGCGCGAGCGACCTTGCAGGAGTTGCTGGCGCTGGGTGCGCTGCCGATCATCAACGAGAACGACACCGTCTCCGTCGACGAGCTGAAACTCGGCGACAACGACAACCTGGCCGCCGTCGTGGCCGCGCTTATCGATGCCGATGCGCTCTTCATCGCCACCGACATCGACGGCTTCTACACCGCCAACCCGCGCACGCACGCCGATGCCCAGCCGATCCTGGACGTCGAGGCGCTGACGCCCGCGTTCTTCGCGATGGCGGGGGGCGCCGGCAGCGGCGTCGGCACGGGCGGCATGCACACCAAGCTCGAAGCAGCCGCGAAGGCCGCCGCCGCGGGCATCGAGACGTTCCTGTTCAACGGTACGCAGGCGGCCGCTGTTTCGGCGCTGGCGCGCGGATCGCTGCTCGGCACGCGGTTCCGTCCGGCGCAGAACCGCCTCGCCGCGCGCAAGTACTGGCTTCGCAACGTGCCGGTCGAAGCCGGTGCGATCGTCGTCGACACCGGGGCGGCCGGCGCGATGACGGGCAAGGGCGCGTCGCTGTTGCCGGGCGGCGTGACCACGGCCGAAGGCGATTTCCGGCGCGGCGACATGGTCGAGGTAGTGTTGCGCGACGGCGAAGGAGACCGCGCCGTCGCGCGCGGCGTGAGCCAGTATTCGGCCGTGGATATCCGCCGCATCGCGCGCCGTCATTCGCGCGACATCGAAGGCATACTCGGTTACACCTACGGCGAGAACGTCGTGCATCGCGACGATCTCGTCCTCCTCTGACGTTTCTCCCGGAGTCCGCATGACTGGCGCGATCACCCAGCAAGCCCTGCAATGCCGCGATGCCGCGCATGCGATCGCCACGCTGCCGACCGGGGCGAAGGACGCGCTGCTGCGGGCGATGGCGGACGCGCTGCTTGCGGATGAAGCGGGAATCCTGGCCGCCAACGCACGCGACATCGAAGCCGCGGAAGCCAAGGGCATCGGCAGTGCGATGCTGGATCGGTTGCGCCTGGATGCCAAACGGCTTCACGGGATTGCGGCCGCCGTGCGCGAAGTCGCCGACCTGCCGGACCCGGTGGGACAGGTCACCCGCGCCTATGACCGGCCGAACGGCATCCACGTGGAGCGCGTGCGCGTGCCGCTGGGCGTGATCGCCATGATCTACGAGGCGCGCCCCAACGTGACGGCCGATGCCGCGGCACTGTGCCTGAAGGCCGGCAATGCGGTGATCCTGCGCGGTGGATCGGAGGCCATCCATTCCAACACCGCCATGGCGGCCGCACTGCGGCGTGCCCTGCGCGAGGCCGGCTTGCCCGAGGCCGTGCTGACGCTGGTCGAGGACCTGCGGCGCGAAACCATCCTGGAGCTGATCCAGCTCAGCGACGTCATCGACCTGGTGATTCCGCGTGGCGGCGAAGGCCTGATCCGCTTCGTCGCCGAACATGCACGCGTGCCGGTGATCAAGCACTACAAGGGCGTCTGCCACCAGTACGTGGACGCGGATGCGGACCAGGACGTGGCGCTCGGCCTGTTGCTGGACGGCAAGGTTTCGCGGCCTTCCGCGTGCAATGCGCTGGAGACACTGTTGGTCCACCGCGATATCGCGCCGACATTCCTGCCGCGCGCCGTGGAAGCCTTGCGCGCCCGTGGCGTGGACGTGCGCATCGACGAAGCCGGCAGGGCATGGGTGTCCGATGCCACGGCGGCGACCGAGGACGACTTCGCGGCCGAATACCTCGACCTGGTGCTCGCCATCGGCGTGGTCGACGACCTGGAAACCGCCATCGCCCACGTGCGTCGCCACACCTCCGACCACACCGAAGTGATCGTCACCCGCACCCCGGCCCATGCCGAACGGTTCATCCAGGCGCTTCGTTCCGCCGTGGTCATGGTCAACGCGTCTTCGCGGTTCTCCGACGGCGGCGAGCTGGGGCTGGGGGCGGAGATCGGCATCTCGACCACCCGGCTGCACTCCTACGGCCCCATGGGGCTGGAAGCCCTGACGGTGGAGCGCTTCGTCGTGCGCGGGGCGGGCCAGGTCAGGCATCCCGACCAGCAGTACGGGGGCCCGGCGCAGGGCGCAAAGTGACGCGGCGGGTCACTTTTTTGTGATTCAGTTCGCAAAAGTGAGTTAAGACCGCGTTATTGCGGCATCGCGGGATTGGCACGGCATTTGCACCAAGGGGGCAAACCCTGGTCGATGCACGCCCCCATGTACGACGTCAAAACCCCCACCACCTTCCAGCCGCTCGATGCGCTGCCGCCCGATACCGGGCTCGAGGCCACGCAGCCCGCCGCCGAGTCGCCTGCGCGCCGGCGTTTCTACGTACCGATCCGGGTCAAGTACACCCTCATCCTGCTGGCCTCGCTGGCGTGGGCGGGCGTGTCGGTCAAGCTGTCCCAGCCCTGGCTGTCCGAGCTGTCCAAGCCGCTGGGCTTCGGGTTGGCGGTGTTCGTGATCGCGTTCATCGCGTACGTGCCCGGTTTCATGAATGCGTTCCTGATCGGCTCGATCCTTTCCGATCGTCGCCCGGTCCTGCGCAAGTACGACCGCCTGCCGGACGTCTGCGTGCTGGTGGCTTCGTACAACGAGAGCGAGAACATCGCCGATACGCTCACCAGCCTGGCGCGCCAGGACTATCCGGGCACCGTGGAAGTGGTGGTGATCGACGACGGTTCGACCGACGACAGCCTCGCCATCGCCCGCGCGATGGCGGCGCAGCTCAGCCGCCCGGGCCTGCAGATCCGCGTACTGGCGCAGCCCAAGAACGGCGGCAAGTCGAAGGCATTGAACCGCGGTTTTGCCGAGACGCATCAGGCGCTGGTGGTGACCGTCGATGGCGACTCCTACCTGCGCGCCGATGCGCTGCGCAAGCTGGTCGAGCGCTTCCTGTCCGATCCGCCCGGCACGGTGGCCGTCGCCGGCGCGGTGCTGGTCCGCAACTCGCGCGAGAACTGGCTGACCCGCAGCCAGGAGTGGGATTACTTCCACGGCATCGCCGCGGTGAAGCGCATGCAGAGCATGTACCACGGCACGCTGGTGGCGCAGGGCGCGTTCTCGCTCTACACCCGCGAGGCGTTGGACGAGGTCGGCGGTTGGCCCGAGTGCGTCGGCGAAGACATCGTGGTGTCCTGGGCGTTGCTCGAGACCGGTGCCCGCATCGGCTACTGCGAGGAAGCCTGCCTGTTCACCAAGGTGCCGACCAAGGTCGGCCAGTTCTCCCGCCAGCGCCAGCGCTGGTCGCGGGGCCTGATGGAGGCGTTCGCGCGCCACGGCAGCCTGCTGTTCAAGCCGCGCATGACCACGCTGTTCATCTGGTGGAACCTGCTGTTCCTGCCGCTGGACCTGGTCTATACCTTCGCCTTCATCCCCGGCATCGTGCTGGCGCTGTTCGGCTACTACTGGATCGCCGGCATCATGACCTTGCTGGTGCTGCCGCTGGCGGCGCTGTGGAACATCGTGATCTTCCGCGTGCAGGCGCGCATGTTCAAAAGCCAGGACCTGCGCGTGCGCCGGAACATCTCCGGTTTCCTGTTCTACACGCTGGCGTACACCATGATCCTGCAGCCCGTCTGCGTCATGGGCTACGCCGCCGAACTGCTGCGCCTGCGCAAGACCTGGGGTACCAAGTGATGAAGCGCTGCATGCTGACCGCCGCCCTGGCCCTGGCCGCCGTGGCGCCCGCCGCGATGGCACAAACCACGCCCGACGAGGGCAAGCAGGCCGTGCGCACCGATGTGTGGGTCGGCTCCGATGCCGATGGCAACGAAGCGCGCAAGCTGGCGCTCGGCTGGGACATCGAACACCGCGACATCGAGCACTGGTGGGGCGTGAAAGTCGAACATGCGCGCTTTTCCGGCCGCGGCTGGCACGACGGCCAGGACCGCATCTTCCTGAGCGGCGCCGGCGACGCCGGCAGCCAGTGGCAATGGGAAGGTGACGTGGGCACGAACGGCGACGACCTCATCGGCCGTGCGTCGATCCACAGCCGCGACGCCTATCGCAAGGAATTCTTCATCGAGCGCGACGTCCTGGAAACGCGCAACGGCGTGGCGCAGGGATGGGTGCAGACGTTCGCGGGGGCGGGCATCGATGTGCCGATGGGCGACCGGTGGTCGGCCAGTGGCGTTGCCGGCGTGCAGGATTTCGACGTGGGCGACAACCTGCGTACGCACCTGCGCGGCAACCTGGTGTTCGCGGTGGCGCCCGAGCAGGGCCTGAGCCTGCAATTGCGCACGCGCTACTACCGCAACAGCGAGCCGCGCGAAGCGGACTACTACTCCCCGCGCTGGTACGGCGAGGCCCTGGGCGTGGTGGGCTGGCGCCGCTACGTCGGCGGCTACCAGTACACGGCGCGCGCGGGCGTGGGCCGGCAGCGCAGTGCGGGCGACAGTTCCAAGCGTGCGCGCATGCTCGAGGTCGGCATGGAAACGCCGCGCTGGAAGAACGCGTGGCTGCGCCTGGATGCCGGCTACACCGACACCCCCGTGCTGACCGATACCGGCGCGGAAAGCTATTCGTACCGTTACGCCCGGCTGCAGGCGTTCGTCGCCTTCTGACCGCGATCGCACGCGTTCCGGCCGTCCCGCGGCCGGTTCCGGGCACAAAAAAGCCGGCGCAAGGCCGGCTTTTTCAATTGGTCGGGGAGACAGGATTCGAACCTGCGACCTCTACGTCCCGAACGTAGCGCTCTACCAGACTGAGCTACACCCCGACTCAGCGCGCCATTGTAGTGAAGCCGCCCGGCCGAGGCAAGACGTGGAAGCGGAATTCGCGAACGATGGGCCGTCGTCGCCAAAAGCTGCGATGGACGGGCCCGGCCACGTAAAATGCGCCGTTCACGAATGCCGGAGTTGCCCGCTTGATCAAGCCCTGTACCCCGCCTGGCGTCATGGAGCTGCTCCCGCGCGAGCAGATCGCCTTCCAGCGCATGCTGGACACCATCCGCCGGAACTACGAGCGCTTCGGCTTCCTGCCGGTGGAAACGCCGGTATTCGAGCTGTCCGAGACGCTGCTGACCAAGTCCGGTGGCGAAACCGAGCGGCAGGTGTATTTCGTCCAGTCCACCGGTGCGCTGGCGAAGGAAGGCGAGGGCTTGCCCGAACTGGCGTTGCGCTTCGACCTGACCGTGCCGCTCGCGCGTTACGTGGCCGAACACGAGCATGAGCTCACGTTCCCGTTCCGTCGCTACCAGATCCAGCGCGTCTATCGTGGCGAACGCGCACAGCGCGGCCGATTCCGCGAGTTCTACCAGTGCGACATCGACGTGATCGGCAAGGATGCACTCAGCGTGCGCTTCGATGCCGAGATCCTCGCCGTGATCCATGCGGTATTCAGCGACCTGGGCATCGGCGACTTCACCATCCAGTTGAACAACCGCAAGCTGATGCGCGGCTTCTTCGAGGCGCAGGGCGTCACCGACGGCGAGCAGCAGGCACTGGTCCTGCGCGAAGTCGACAAGCTGGACAAGCGCGGCGCCGACTACGTGCGCGAGACGCTGACCGGTGAAGGCTTCGGGATGTCTGCCGAGGGCGTGGACCGCATCCTCGACTTCGTCGCCATGCGCAGCAGCAGCCACGCCGACGCGCTGGCCAAGCTCGATGCGCTGGGGCAGGGCAGCGAGATCTTCAACCAGGGCATCGCCGAGCTGCGCGAAGTGCTGGAGCTGGTCAAGGCGCTGGGTGTGCCGGAAGCGGCGTACTGCCTGAACTTCTCGATCGCGCGCGGGCTGGACTACTACACGGGCACCGTCTACGAGACCCAGCTGGACGGGTATCCGCAGATCGGGTCGATCTGCTCGGGCGGCCGCTACGAAGACCTCGCCAGCCACTACACCAAGTCGAAGCTGCCGGGCGTGGGCATTTCGATCGGGTTGACGCGCCTGTTCTGGCAGCTGCGCGAAGCCGGCCTGATCGCTGGCAGTGATGAAAGCAGCGTGCAGGCTATGGTCGCGCTGATGGACGAAGGCGAGTTGGCGGAATCGTTGGATATCGCCCGGCGCCTGCGCGCGGCGGGCATCAACACCGAGGTGCAGATGGAAGGCCGCAAGCTCGCCAAACAGTTCCAGTACGCCTCGCGTGCGGGTATCCGCTTCGTGGTGTTGGCCGGCGAAGACGAGCGGGCACGCGGTGCGGTGACGGTGAAGGACCTGTTGCGCGAGCAGCAGTTCGAAGTGAAGCGCGAGGAACTGGCCAGCAGCCTGAAGGTAGAGCTGGAACAGGCACGCGCACTGGCGGGGCGCTGACATGAAACCGATCCTGCTGGATGGTGCCTCGCTCACCCGCGACAAGCTGGTCGAGATCGCGTTCGGCGCCAGCGTCGAACTGGACAAGGGCGCGCTGAAGGCGGTCGCACGCGCGGCCGACTTCCTCGCCGAACAGGTCCGTCGTGAGGAACCGATCTACGGCGTTTCCACCGGCTTCGGCAGCAACGCCGACAAGCTGCTGGGTGCGCATCCGGTGCGCGACGAACTGCCGGGCGCGACGAAGTCCGGACGTTCGCTGCATGAAGAGCTGCAGTACAACCTGATCGTCACCCATGCGGTGTGCGTGGGCGAGCCGATGGCACCGGAGATCGTCCGCGCCATGCTCGGCATCCGCATCAACACGCTGCTGAAAGGGCATTCCGGCATCCGCGTGGAAACCCTGCAGGCCCTGGCTGCGATGCTCAACGCCGGCATCGTGCCGGTCGTGCCCTCGCTGGGCTCGGTGGGCGCATCGGGCGACCTGGCGCCGCTGTCGCACCTGGCCATCGTGCTGCTGGGCGGTGGCGAAGCCTTCCACGAGGGTGAGCGCATGTCGGGTGCGGAGGCGCTGAAGCGCGCCGGCCTGTCGCCAGTGTCGCTGTCCTACAAGGAAGGCCTGGCGCTGAACAACGGCACCGCGCAGATGCTCGCCATGGGCGTGCTCGCCACGTACCGCCTGGACCACTTGCTGGATACGGCGGATCTCGCCGCCGCGATGACGATCGATGCCTTCGCCGGCCGCCTGGGTGCGTTCGCCGAGGAAGTGCATGCGCTGCGCCCGCATCCGGGCCAGGTGCATGTCGCCGCGCGCCTGCGCGAACTGTTGGCCGGCTCGACGCTGGCCGACATTCCCTACCATCTGGTGCCGCGCTTCCGTACCTGGCTGCCCGGCAGCTGGGATACGCCGGAAGCGCAGGCGCTGCGCTTCGACATCGGCTGGGATTGGGTGCCTACCGGGCAACGCCACGGCCGCGAGAAGTTCTACCGGCGCTTCATGCCGTTCCGTGGCGGCAAGAAGCACCAGCCGCAGGACAGCTATTCGCTGCGCTGCATCCCGCAGGTGCATGGCGCCGTGCGCGATGCGGTGGAGCAGGCCAAGCGCGTGCTGGAGATCGAACTCAATTCGGTCACCGACAACCCGCTGGTGTTCCCCGACAAGCAAGCCGAGCACGTCGAAGAGCAGGTGATCTCCGCCGGCCACTTCCACGGCATGCCGCTGGCGCTCGCGATGAGCTACGTGAAAGCCGCCATCCCGACGCTGGCATCCATCTCGGAGCGCCGTTTGAACAAGCTGGTCGATCCTGCGACCAACGACGGCCTGCCTGCGTTCCTGATCGGCAACGAAGACGGTACCGAGTCGGGCCACATGATCGTGCAGTACAGCGCCGCCGCCATCGTCAACGACCTGGCCAGCCGCGCGCACCCGGCCAGCGTGTTCTCGGTGCCGACCAGCGCCAACGCGGAAGACCATGTGTCGATGGGCGCCAACGAGGCGCGTCACGTGCTGGCGATGGCCCAGGACCTGGGCAAGGTCTTGGCGCTGGAGCTCTACACCGCCGCACAGGCGCTCGATCTGCGTCGCGACATGATCAACGCGGCGCGCGGACTGGCGGACCGGACCGATGCCGAAGGCATGGCGGCCAAGGTGGCCGGCGGCCCGTCGCCTGGCGGGGAAGGACGTGATGGCTTCCTGGAAGAAGTGGATGCGTTGCGTGCCGCGCTCGCGGCCAGCGAAGCCTTCCATCCGGGCCATGCCGTCGCGGCCGCCCATGCGGCCATCCGCGCGAAGATCCCGTTCCTGGATCGCGATCGCGCGCTCGATGGCGAAGTCGCTACCGCGGTGCGCCTGGTGGAATCGGGCGAAATCCTGTCGGCGGTGCGCAACCGCTGAGTGCGCGGCGTGCGGAGCCGCTCCTCAGAGCGTCCGCACGCAGTCACGCCCCTCGGCTTTGGCGGTATAGAGCGCCTGGTCCGCCACCTGCAGGGCGGATTCCAGGCTGTCGCGGGCTTCCAGGTCGACGCAGTGCACGCCGATGCTGGCGGACACCGCGATCTCCAGTTCGCCGCTGCGACACGGTTGCGCACGCAGGGCCTGTCGCAACTCCTCTGCCACCACGCTGGCCTCGCCCAGGCCCAGGCCGGGCAGGGCGGCGATGAATTCCTCGCCGCCGAAACGCGCCAGCAGCGCGCCGTGCGGGCGCAGCGTCTCGGCCAGCGTGTTCGACGTGCAGCGCAGGCAGTCGTCGCCGACCAGGTGGCCGTAGGTGTCGTTGATGCGCTTGAAGTGGTCCAGGTCGATCATCAACAGCGAGATCGGCCGCTGCGAATTGCGAGACTGCGACAGCAGGTGCTCGAACGCTTCGCGGAAGTGCGTGCGGTTGTAGAGGTCGGTCAGGCCGTCGAGGCGGCTGGATTCGCGTAGCCGGTGGTGCGCGCTTTCCAGTTCGGACATCGCCTGGCGCAGTTCGGCCGTGCGGGTGATGACCTGTTCCTCGAGCTGGTTCTTGGCATCGCGCACGATGCGTTCGTTCTCGTTGCGCAGCGCGGCGTAGCGGTAACCCAGCGCCACCGAGAGCAGCAGCATTTCCAGCGCCGAGCCGATCTGCACGCCGTACTCGGTCATGAAGGTCTTGGGCAGCAGGCCGAAGGCCAGCGCGACGAAGATGCCGGTGCCCAGCAGGAACATCGCCCAGGCCAGCAGGAACACCTTCGCCGGGCGGTAGCCGCTGCGCACGACCACCAGCGTGATGACCGCGATCCACAGGATGCTCGGGAACACCGCCGCCGACGCGATCGGCGTGGCCACGTGATAGGGCAACTGCGTGGCGGCGATGCCCAGCAGCACGAAGAACGCGATGATGCCCTTGCTGATGCGGTCGCCCAGTCGCCATCGCGTGTTCAAGCCGAGGAAGGTCCGCGAGAACTGTTGCATGCCGATCTGCGCCAGGCAGACCGATAGCGGGACCGATTTGTCGGCGAGCCAGGTGGAGTGCGGCCAGAAGTATTCGAAGCCCAGTCCGTTGAGGGTGAACAGCACCAGGCCGAACGCGGTGATGTGGAACAGGTACCAGAAGTAGCTGCCATCGCGCAGCACCAGCCACAACACCAGGTTGTAGAAGAACAGCGCGACCAGGATGCCGTAGTAGATGCCGATGCCGAGTTGGCCATCGCGCGAGAGCTCGGCGAAGGCGGCGGGCGTGTACAGGAACAGCGGCACCTGCATCGAACTCTGGCTCTGCACCCGCACCAGCAGGTCCACCGGCTGGTCGGTGGGCAGGTCCAGCCAGAAGTTCGGATGCCGGTAACGGATGCTGCGATGTTCGAACGGGAAGGTGTCGCCGCCGGTGTGATGCACCGTGCGCCCGTCGGGGTAGCGCGCGTAGATGTCGATGCGGTCGCTCAGCGCGTACTGCTGCACCAGCAGCCAGCGCTGTTCGCGAGAATTGGTGTTGGTGACTTCGACATGGAACCAGAACGCGCCGGTCTGGAAGCCGAACGAGGCATCGCCGTTCGGCAACGGGGCAAAGCGGCCGGTGTCGAGCAGGCGGTCGGCTTCTTCCGGCGTCGTGGTGCCGCCGGCGTCGTGGAAATAGGTGGTGTTGGGCGCGAGCGCGGCATAGCTGGCGTCGGCGCCGATGCGGGCCGGACCGGAGGCCGCCGCCGCCATCGGCCATAGCAGCAGCACGAAGAGCCACGCCAGCCAGTGTGGATGGTTCGCCCTGCGATCGCGTCGTCCCTGCATGCCCGTCCCCCCCGGGTGGCCCTTCCGCCTTCCGGCGATGGCGCCGGGCCGGCGGTCCGGCGTCCTTGGCAGTGTACTCATCGTCCTTGCCCGCTCCAGCCCATCGTCGGTCCCCTGGTGTGGCTATGCCGGAAGTAACGGGAAAACCCCGTCAATCCAGACAGGTGCCGGGTTGACGAGGTTCGCCGTCATGAATTAATGTATTAGCACGTTAATACATTAGTGCATTGATCCCATACATGAAGCGCCGTCCGACCCAGGAAGAGATCGCCGACAACGCCCCGCTGCAGGCGCTTTCCGAAGCCCTGGCCGCGCTGGCGGAGGCGGGCGAGGTGCGCGCCTTCCTGGAGGACCTCTGCACGCCTGCGGAGCTGGAGGCCATGGCCGACCGCTGGCGGGTGGTGCCCCTGCTGCTGAAGGGTGTCCCGTACCGGGAGATCCACGACCTCACCCAGGTCAGCGTGACCACGATCGGCCGCGTCGCCCGCACCCTCGAGCGCGGCGCAGGCGGCTATGCCGCCGCCGTCCACCGCCAGCAGGCGGCGACGGCCACCGCTTCCCACTGAGCCTCCCCATGAGTCCCACCCTGACCCCCGCGACGCGCGAGCGTCTGCGTATCGCCATCCAAAAAAGCGGACGGCTCGCCGAGCCGGCGCGCACCCTGCTGGCCGCGTGCGGCCTGAGCTGGCGCGAGAGCCGCGACAAGCTCTTCTGCTACGGCGAATCGCTGCCGGTCGACCTGCTGCTCGTGCGCGACGACGACATCCCAGGCCTGATCGCCGACGGCGTCTGCGATTTCGGCATCGTCGGCCGCAATGAACTGGACGAACAAGCCGGCGAGCGCACCCTGATCGGGCTGCCGCAGGCTTACCGTGAACTGCGTCCGCTGGGGTTCGGTAGCTGCCGCCTGATGCTGGCGATTCCCGAGAGCTGGGAATGGACAGGTCCCGAGCAACTGCAAGGCCTGCGCATTGCCACCAGCTACCCGTCCGTCCTGCGCCAGTGGCTGCAGGCGCGGGGCATCGATGCCGCGGTGGTCGAGCTGTCCGGTTCGGTGGAGATCGCCCCGAAGCTGGGTACGGCGGACCTGATCTGCGACCTCGTATCCAGTGGCGCCACGTTGGCGGCGAACCAGTTGAAGCCGGTGGAAACCCTGCTGGACAGCGAGGCCGTCCTGGCCGGCCCCGCACGCGCCTTCGACGACGCCCGTGCAGGCCTGGCCGACATGCTGCTGCGCCGCCTCGACGGCGTGCTGAAACTCAAGGACAGCAAGCTGCTGATGTTCCGTGCCGAACGCGACATCGTGCCGGCGCTGGCGCGCCTGCTGACGGACAGCGATGGCGTGGTCGCGCTGCCGGGCAACGAAGAGGGTCCGGTATCGCTGCAGGCCATGTGCCACGGCGCCGTCACCTGGCAAAGGCTGGAAGAACTGCAGCGCGCCGGTGCGCAGGGATTGATGGTGCTGTCGGTCGAGAGGTCGCTGGCATGAGCGCATCGTCTGCTCCCCGTTACGACTGGACCACGCTCGACGAGGCCGCGCGCGCAGGGTTGCTCGCACGTCCGGTGCAGGCCGTCGCGCAGCGCACGCGCGACGCGGTCGCCGGCCTGCTGGCCGACGTGAGCGCGCGCGGCGATGCGGCGCTACGCGACGTGACCGCTCGTTTCGATGGTGTCGAACTGGCCAGCTTCGCCGTCAGCGACGAGGAATTCGCGGCCGCGCAGGCCACCGTACCCACGGAATTGCGCGACGCGATGCGGGAGGCGGCCGGGCGCATCGAGGCCTTCCACAAGGCGGGCATGGCGCAGCCTTATGCAATGGAAACAGCACCGGGCGTGGTCTGCGAACGTGTGATCCGGCCGATTCCGCGCGTGGGCCTTTACGTGCCTGCAGGTACGGCCCCGCTGCCGTCCACGGCGTTGATGCTGGGCGTGCCGGCGCGGCTGGCAGGTTGTCGCGAGGTCGTGCTGTGCACGCCGCCGCGCAAGGACGGAACGGCCGATCCCGCCGTGCTGGTCGCCGCGCAGATGACCGGCGTACGGCGCGTATTCAAGCTGGGCGGCGCGCAGGCGATCGCCGCGATGGCCTTCGGCACGGACAGCGTGCCGAAGTGCGACAAGTTGTTCGGCCCCGGTAACAGCTACGTCACCGAGGCCAAGCAGCAGGTGGCGCAACGTGGCGCAGCTGCGATCGACATGCCGGCCGGGCCGTCCGAAGTGCTGGTGATCGCCGATGCCGGCGCCGATGCCGCCTTCGTCGCGGCGGATCTGCTGTCGCAGGCCGAGCACGGTCCGGATTCGCAGGTAATTCTGCTGAGTGACGACGATGCACTGATCGCGCGCGTGCAGGACGAACTCGCCACGCAGCTCGCCGCGTTGGGCCGTGCTGATATCGCGCGCCAGGCCTTGGCTGCGTCGCGGTTGATCAAGGTGTCGAAGCTGGACGAGGCCTTCGCCATCAGCAACCGCTACGCACCCGAGCACCTGATCCTGGCGTTGCGCGAGCCGCGCGCGTGGCTCGAACGCGTTGAAGCGGCGGGCTCGGTGTTCCTTGGCGACTACACGCCGGAAGCGTTGGGCGATTACTGCAGCGGCACCAACCACGTGCTGCCGACGGCAGGTGCTGCGCGGGCCTACAGCGGCGTCAGCGTGGCGAGCTTCCAGAACTTCGTCAGCGTGCAGTCGGCCAGTCGTGCCGGCATCGCGGCCATCGGCGCGTGCGCGTTGACGCTGGCGCGGGCGGAAGGCCTGGATGCGCACGCCCATGCCGTTGCGCTGCGACTGAGTGGGGTGGCCGCATGAGTGGGTTGCTCTCGCTGGTACGCCCGGACATGCGCGATTTCGCCGGTTACAAGTCGGCACGCAGCGAAGCGCTGCGCGGCGACGTATGGCTGAACGCCAACGAGTCGGCCTGGGCCAATTCCGCCGATGGGGAAGGGCGCAGTCGCCGCTATCCGGATCCGCAGCCACCGGCCCTGCGTGCGCGCCTTGCCGAGCTGTACGGCGTCGCGCCCGCCGCGCTGCTGGTGGGGCGCGGTAGTGATGAAGCCATCGATTTGCTCGTGCGCGCGCTGTGCGTACCGGGACAGGACGCGGTCGTGGTCACGCCCCCGGTCTTCGGCATGTATGCGGTGTGCGCGCGCCTGCAGGGTGCTGCCTTGGTCGAGGTTCCGCTCGTGGACGATGCCGCGGGCTTCTCCGCCGACCTAGATGCGATCCGCGACGCCGCACTGACGCGCCGTGCGAAGCTGGTGTTCCTGTGTTCGCCCTCCAATCCCGCGGGGGCCGCCATTCCGCTCGACGCGATCGCGTCGCTCGCCCGTGCATTGGAGGGGAAGGCGCTGGTGGTAGTGGACGAGGCTTATGGCGAGTTCGCCGATGGCCCTTCTGCCACGACGCTCCTGCCCACGCAGTCGAACATCGCCGTGCTGCGGACGCTGTCCAAGGCGCACGCACTGGCCGCCGCGCGGATCGGCGTGGTGATCGGCGACGAGGAACTGATTGCCGTCCTGCAGCGCTGCCAGGCGCCTTACCCGGTGCCAACGCCTTGTGCCGACCTGGCGTTGGCGGGACTGTCCGACGCGGCGCTGGCGCAGACGCGCGAACGGGTCGCGCTGGTGCGGGACGAGCGGAGCCGCTTGGCCGACGCGCTGGCGCGGACGCCGGGCGTGCGTCGCGTCTATGCGTCCCAGGGCAATTATCTGCTGGTGCGTTTCGATGATGCGGAAAGGGCGTTCCGTGCATTGCTGGCTACCGGCGTGGTGGTCCGCGACCAGCGGGCGGCACCGCAACTGGGCGATGCCCTGCGCATCACCGTCGGCTCGCCGGCCCAGAATGACCGCGTGATCGCGGCCCTCGGCGCCCGGGAGCAGGCGGCATGACGCCCATCCTCTTCATCGACCGCGACGGCACCCTCATCGAGGAGCCGGAAGACTTCCAGATCGATGCTTACGAGAAGTTGCGCTTCGTCGCCGGCGTCATCCCTGCGCTGCTGAGACTGCGCGATGCGGGCTACCAGTTCGTGATGGTCAGCAACCAGGACGGCCTGGGTTCGGACCAGTATCCGCGCGCCACGTTCGACGGCCCGCACGACCTGATGATGCAGGTGTTCGAAAGCCAGGGCATCCGCTTCCGCGACGTCTTGATCGATGAGAGCTGGCCGCACGAGAACAAGCCCACGCGCAAGCCCGGCATCGGCCTGGTCATCCCGTACCTGCAGGACCGAAGCATCGATTGGTCGCGCTCGGCGATGGTCGGCGACCGGCCGACCGACAACCAGTTTGCCGACAACCTCAAGATCCGTGCGTTCCAGTTGAAGACCGCGCAATTCGGCGGCGAGTGGGATTGGGCCGGCATCGCGCACGAACTGGCGGACGCACCGCGTCGCGCCGTCGTCCAGCGCAACACCAAGGAAACGAAGATCCGTGTCGAGGTCGACCTGGATCGCGTCGCCGAGCCCGTGGCGAAGACCGGTCTGCCGTTCTTCGACCACATGCTGGAACAGATCGGCAAGCACGGTGGCTTCGCCCTCGACGTCCGTGCCGACGGCGATCTGCATATCGACGAACATCACACGGTCGAGGATACGGGTCTTGCATTGGGTCAAGCGTTGAAGGAGGCGTTGGGCGACAAGCGCGGCATCGGACGCTACGGCTTCACCTTGCCGATGGACGAGACCCTGGCCAGCGCCGCGCTGGACTTCAGCGGCCGGCCGTACTTCGTCTTCGACGGCGAGTTCAAGCGCGAACGCGTGGGCGATCTGCCGACCGAGCTGGTGCCGCATTTCTTCCGTTCGCTGTGCGATGCGTCGGGTCTGAACCTCAACCTGAAGGTGCACGGCGACAACGACCACCACAAGGTCGAAGCCAGTTTCAAGGCGCTCGCGCGTGCGTTGCGGCAGGCCATCAAGCGCGAAGGCGCGGAGCTGCCTTCCACCAAGGGTGCGCTCTGATGCGCGTCGTACTCGTCGATGCCGGCGGCTCCAACATCGGCTCGGTGCGTTACGCCCTGCAGCGGCTCGGTGTCGAAGCGGAGCTGACCGGCGACGTCGCGGCGATTCGCGCCGCAGACCGGGTCATCCTGCCGGGCGTGGGTGCCGCGGCGGTGTGCATGGCGCGCCTGCGGGAGCTGGCGCTGGTCGACACGCTGCGCACGCTGGAGTCGCCATTGCTCGGCGTCTGCGTCGGCGTGCAGTTGTTGTTCGCCCACTCGGAAGAAGACGACACGCCGTGCCTCGGCCTGTTGCCGGGCCGGGTCCGCAAGCTGCCGGTGTCGCCCGGCATCCGGGTGCCGCACATGGGCTGGAACACGCTGCAACGGCATCGCGACAGCGCGCTGATGGAAGGCATCAGCGAAGGCGACCACGCCTACTTCGTCCATAGCTACGCGGCGCCGGTCGACGACGACTGTCTGTGCAGCAGTGAGCACGGGGAGCGTTTCGCTGCCGTCGTGCAGCGTGGCCGGGTCGCCGGCGCCCAGTTCCATCCCGAGCGCTCGGCCGGTGTGGGCGCGAGATTGCTCAGGAATTTCATCGAGTACGGATTGCAATGACAGGCTTCACCGTTTATCCCGCCATCGATGTTCGCGACGGCCGCGTGGTGCGCCTGGCGCAGGGCGACTACGCGCGCGAGACCCGTTACGAAGGCTCGCCGTCCGAGGTGGCCGCGCGCTATGCGGCGCAAGGTGCCGAGTGGCTGCACCTCGTTGACCTGGACGCCGCGCGCGCGGGCGGTTACACGCTGGAGCCGCTGCTGCAGGAGATTGCGCGCACGACCTCGCTCCGCGTGCAGACGGGCGGTGGTGTCCGGGAGCGCGATGACGTGGCGAAGTTGCTCGACGCCGGGGCGCAGCGCGTGGTGATCGGCTCGCTTTCCGTACGCGCGCCCGACACCGTGCTGGCGTGGCTTGCCGAGTTCGGCAGCGAGCGCATCACCGTGGCGCTCGACACGCGTCGCGATGAGGATGGCGTCTGGCGTCTTCCCGTGCATGGCTGGACGGAAACCGCTGCCGAAACACTGGATTCCCTGGCTACGCGCTATGCCGAAGCCGGCCTGCGTCATCTACTGTGCACCGATATCGCCCGCGACGGCATGCTGACCGGGCCGAACCTGGACTTGTATGCGTATCTGCGCGGCATCGTGCCTGCGCTGGCCGTACAGGCCTCCGGTGGCGTGAGCGCCATCGCCGACGTCAGTGGGGCGCGCGAAGCCGGCTGCGCAGGCATCGTGCTGGGTCGGGCTCTGCTTGAAGGACGCTTCGCGCTGCCGGAAGCGCTTGCATGCTGAGCCGGCGCATCATCCCGTGCCTCGACGTCCGCGAGGGCCGTGTGGTCAAGGGCGTGAAGTTCCGCGACCACGTCGACGTGGGCGACATCGCTGAATTGGCCTTGCGATATCGCGACGAAGGCGCGGACGAACTGGTTTTCTACGACATCGGCGCCAGTCCGGAAGGCCGCTCCGTCGACTACGCGTGGATCGAACGCGTATCGCGGCTGCTGGACATCCCGTTCTGCGTGGCGGGTGGCATCCGCGACGTGGAGACGGCGCGTCGCGTGCTGTACAGCGGGGCCGACAAGGTCTCGGTCAATACACCGGCGCTGGAACGGCCGGCGCTGATCGGCGAACTGGCGCAGGCGTTCGGCGTGCAATGCGTGGTAGTCGGTGTGGACTCCATCCTGGAAGCCGATGGCGAATGGCGCGTGCGCCGCTACACGGGCGATCCGTCGAAGATGCGGGGCGCCGGTTTGCGTACGCTGGATTGGGTGGTGCAGGCCCAACGCTTGGGCGCCGGCGAGATCGTGCTGAATTGCATGGACCAGGACGGCGTTCGTCGGGGTTACGACCTGGTGCAGTTGCAGGCGGTCCGTGCGATCTGCGAGGTGCCGCTCATCGCGTCGGGTGGTGCCGGCGAAGTTGGGCATTTCAGTGATGTATTCCGGTACGCGGACGTGGACGGGGCGTTGGCCGCGAGTGTCTTCCACAGTGGGCACATCGCGATCCCCGCGTTGAAGCAGGTGTTGGATGGGCAGGGCATCGAGGTGCGACGTGGCAACTGAAACCCGTGGGCAAGCGATCGATCCAGCACGGCTGGACTGGGCAAAGGGGGAAGGGCTGCTTCCCGCCATCGTCCAGGACGCGGCGACGCTCCGCGTGCTGATGCTGGGCTACATGAATCGCGATGCGTTGGATGCGACGCTGGCCAGTCGCCGGGTGACGTTTTTCAGCCGCAGCAAGCAACGCTTGTGGACCAAGGGCGAGAGTTCGGGCCACGTGCTGGAGCTGGTGTCGGTGGACGTCGACTGCGACGACGACAGCCTGCTGGTGCTCGCACATCCGCGCGGACCGACCTGCCACCTGCAGCGTGCCAGTTGTTTCCCGGACGCGCCCGGTGCGTTCCTCGCCGAGCTCGATACGGTGATCGCACGACGCGAGCGCGAGCGACCGACCGACAGCTACACCACCCGCCTGTTCGATGCCGGCGTGCGCCGCATCGCGCAGAAAGTCGGCGAGGAGGGCGTGGAGACCGCGCTCGCGGCGGTCGCCCAGGACGATGCCGCGCTCCTCGGCGAGAGCGCAGACCTGCTGTACCACCTGATCGTCCTGCTGCGCGTGCGGGGCCTCTCCCTCGATGATGCGGTCGCCGTCCTCGTCCAGCGGCACGCACGCTGACCGCATCGGCCACCTCGGGTCATAATCCGGCGGTCGCCCCCGCTGGAGTCGCCGTGCGCGCTTCGCTGACCGCTTGCTTCCTGGCTTGCCTCGCCATTCCTGCCCACGCACTGCCGCCGCCCTGCAGTTGGGGGCAGGTATTCGAGGACCGCAACGGCAACGGGGTCCGAGATAACGGCGAACCGGGCCTGCCGGGTATCAAGGTGTCCAACGGCATCGATGTCGCCACCAGCAACGCGCAGGGCGAGTACACCCTCGATTACGCGGACGGCCGCACCGTGTTCGTCATCAAGCCGCCTGGTTACGACCTCGCGGTACGACGGGATGGCTTGCCGGCCCGTTGGCGGAACCTGCAGTACCACACCGCGCCCGCGCTCAAGTACGGCGGCATCCCGCAGCGCCAGCCGGACTGCACGCATTTCGCGCTGAGGCCGAAGCCGGCGGTACAGGGTGGCCTCGACGTGCTGCTGTTCGCCGACAGCCAGACGTCGTCGGTGAAGGATGTGGACTACTACTGGCGCGACATCGTGCAGCCGCTCGTGGGCAAGCACGGCGCTGCACTGGGCCTGACGCTGGGCGATGTGACCAACGACGATCTGTCGCTGTACCCGGAGATCCTGCGCACGACGATGAGCCTGCAGGTGCCGTGGCTTTTCATTCCCGGCAACCATGACCTCGATTTCGATGCGACCAGCGATGAAGAATCGCTGCGCACGTTCCGTCATCACCTGGGGCCGGACACGTTCGCTTGGGAAGAGGAGGCCGCGACGTTCATCGGCCTGGATGACGTGATCTACCAGCCGGGCAAGTCGCCGGCCTACTTCGGCGGGTTGCGCGAAGACCAGTTCGCCTTCCTGCAGGCCTACCTGCCCACGGTACGGAAGGACCGGCTGCTGGTGATCGGCGTGCATATCCCCTTCTACGAGCCCGGTGCGCGTGGCTTCCGTGCGGCGGATCGTGAGCGCCTGTTCGCGATGCTGAAGGACTTCCCGCACGTGCTGCTGCTCAGCGGCCACACGCACACGCAGCGCCACTGGTATCACGATGCCTCCACCGGCTGGCAGGGCCTCCAGCCGTTGCATGAGTACAACGTCGGTGCCGCGTGCGGCGCCTATTGGTCGGGCGTCAAGGATGCCGAGGGTATCCCCGATACGACCATGGCCGATGGCACGCCCAACGGTTACGCCAGGCTGCGCGTGCGTGCAGGCGGCGACTATGCGCTGTCGTGGCATTCCGCCCGCAGTGAGAACGACAGCGGTATCGGACTCCACGCACCGCGCGTGCTGCGGAAGGGCGCGTACCCCGCGTGGGGTGTGTTCGCCAACGTCTACATGGGCGATGCCGGGACGCACGTGGAGTACCGCGTCGATGAGGGCGCGTGGAAGCCGATGAAGCGCGTCGAACAACCCGATCCGCGCTTGCTGGCGGAGAACATGCGCGACGACGCGGCCGGTGCGCTGCGCGGCTACGACCGCTCGCCCGAAGCCGAAGCGTCCCAGCACTTGTGGCGGGGCGCGCTGCCTACCGATCTGGATGTAGGCGAACATGCCGTCGAGGTGCGCGTGTTCGACCGCTGGCGTGGTGAGCAGTCGGCGAAGACGTCGTATCGGCTGCAGGTCGGGGAGCCTTGATCGTGGCGACCGCGGAACTTCCCATCGAACACTTCGCGGACGCGTCCGCGTGGGAGCGCTGGCTGGAGCGCCATCCGGCCTCCATGGGCGTCTGGCTGAAGATCGCGAAGAAGGAGTCGGGCGTCGCCTCGGTCAGTTATGCCGAAGCACTCGACGTGGCGCTTTGCCACGGATGGATCGACGGCCAGAAGAAGGGGTTCGACGCGCAATTCTTCCTGCAGCGTTTTACGCCGCGGCGCGCGCGCAGCACCTGGTCGAAGATCAACGTCGCCAAGATCGAAACCCTGGTGGCAGCGGGGCGGATGCGGCCTGCGGGGCAACGCGAGGTCGATGCGGCCAAGGCCGACGGGCGCTGGGAGGCGGCCTACGATGGCGCCAAGTCGATGGAGGTGCCGGTGGAACTCGCGAAGGCGCTGGCGAAGAACCGCAAGGCCAAGGCGTTCTTCGACGCGCTCGACAAGACCAACCGGTATGCGGTGTGCTGGCGCGTGCAGACGGCGGTGAAGCCAGAGACCCGCCTCGCGCGGATCGAGAAGCTGGTCGGCATGCTCGCGCGCGGCGAGAAGATCCACGGCGCCTGAAACGGAAACGCCTCCCGAAGGAGGCGTCCTGGAACCTGGCGGGCGAGCGGAGGCTGGCGGGCGAGGCTGACGTGGCTGGCTGGCGAAGGCTGGCGGGCGACGTGGCGCGCAGTCTAGGCAAATCGCACGAGGCGTGTAGAAACGCGAATCGCTCTCATCGAGCAGCGCGGCTGGATCGCACGCTGAGCCACGCGCCGATCAGCAGCAGCGCGATTGCGACCGCCTGGATCCAGTGCGGCTCCGCACGACCCGAGACGACCAACAGCAACGTCGACAACAAGGGCGCGAGATAGGACAGGCTGCCCAGCAAGGCAATGTCGCCACGCTTGGTGCCGTGGTCCCAGAGCCAGAACGCGGCGCCCACGGGGCCGATGCCCATCACGACCAGCACCACCCACTGCGTGGCATCCGGGACGACGGTGCGCTCAAACAGCAGATGCGCAATGCCGCCCAGGATCGCGACGCCGGCGCAGGCCACCGTGATGGCAGCGGTCGGGACGTCGGCGAAGCGCCGGTTGAGGACGGAGTAGGCCGCCCAGATCACCGCAGCACTGAGCGCGGCAACGTATCCGGGAACGTGCGCAGGATCGACCTGCAGCCCTCGGCCGCGCGTCACCAGCAGGACGGCGGCGATCAAGCCCAGCAGCGTGCCCACCCACTGCCCGCCGCGCACCGCGACCCCACCGAGCAGCCCGGCGAATACCACGATCAACAGCGGCCACATGTAGTTCAGCAGGTTCGCTTCGACAGCGGGCGCGCGCTTCAATGCGATGAAGTAGAGCGCGTGGTACCCGAACAGGGCCAGCGTGGCCAGCGCCAGGGCCGCCCAGGGCTGGCGTAGTTCACGCCAACCAGATCCCCCTCGAAGCGCCGCACGTGCGAGCCCGAGGAGCGCGGCCACGCCGAAGCTGATCGCCAAGACCTGGAAGGGCGGCAGCGTGCCGGTCGCCGTCGTGAGCACTGCCAGCGAAGCCCACAGCAGGATGGCCGCCAACCCGATCAGCGTGGCCGTGCGTTGCGATGCCATGCTGAGATTCAGCGCGGAAGTTCGATCGCGTCGAACGTGGTGGCGCGCAGGTGGCCGTGCACCGCGTCGCCTTCGCGCGGCACGGGATAGTCGTCCAGTCGGTCGATCAGGCGTGTCTGCAGGCCGGCCTCGCGCGCGGCATCCAGCTCTTCGACCACATCCGACAGGAACAGGATTTTTTCCGCCGGCACGCCGATCCGAGCGGCGATCACGCGATAGCTGCCGGCTTCGCGCTTGCCGCCGACTTCAGTATCGAACCAGCCCGAGAACATCGGCGTCAGATCGCCTGCGTCGGTGTGCCCGAAGAGCAGCTTCTGCGCCGGCACCGAGCCGGACGAATACACGTACAACGGATAACCCTGGTCGTACCACGCACGCAGAGCGGGCGCGGTGTCGGGATACACATGCGCCGTGAAATCGGCATCGCGGTAGCCCGCTTCCCAGATCAGTCCCTGCAGTGCCTTCAGCGCGGTGTGCTTGCGGTCCTGGTCGATCCAGCCCTGCAGCGTCTCCACGATGACGTCATCGCTGCAGATGCTGCCGTGTTCGGTAGCCACCACGTCCAGCCAGCGACGGACCTCCGGCCCATCGCCGTGCTCACGGACGAACCCGGGCAGGGCGCGGCGCGCATAAGGGAACAGCACGTCCTTGACGAACGAGATGCTGCTGGTGGTGCCTTCGATGTCGGTGAGGATGGCGGAAACGGGCATGGTGCTTGGTCGTGAGTGTCGGTGAGCGGGGGCTCAGTGGCCCTGGGTCAGGCCTTCATAGCGCGGGAAATCCCTCGCAATGGTGGTGCCGGTGAAATGACCGACCCAGCCATCCGGCTCGGTGAAGAAGCGGATCGCGACGAACCGCGGTTCCGGGCCCATGTCGAACCAGTGCAGCGTGCTGTCCGGTACGCCGATCAGGTCGTCCTGCACGCATTCGATCTCGTAGACCTTGCCGTCCACGTGCAGCGTGAACAGGCCGGAGCCGGCCACGAAGAAGCGCACTTCGTCTTCCTTGTGGTAATGCTCGTCGAGGAACTTCGCGCGCATCGCCTCGCGCTGCGGGTTGTCCGGCGCGATGCTGACCACGTCGACGGTCTTGAAGCCGCGTTCGGCGATCAGGCGGTCGATGTCGGCGCGGTAGGCATCCATCACATCGTCGGGCGAGGCGCCCGGTTCGATGGCCTTGTTCGCTTTCCAGCGCTCGAAGGTCACGCCGATCTTCTTCAGCTCGGTGGCGATGAAGTCGGGATCGTAGCTGGCGAACTCCGGGGTAGCCGGATCGGATTCCTTGAAGATGCGCAGGCGGCTCATGGCGATGGCGTGAGGCGGCGAGGGGGGACGCTAGGGTAGCAAACCCGGTTCCCGCGCCCTGTTGCGGAAACGGAACGCTGCGATAACCGGCGGTTATCAGCGACGGCAGCCGAGCTTGCGCAGCTCCAACTCGGCGGCGAACAGGAATTCGAAGGCCTCCAGGTGCCGGCGGGCCTCGGCCATGGTGCGGCCCCACGCGTACAGGCCGTGGCCGTCGATCAGGTAGCCCCACAGCGGCTGGCGGTCGAGCAGGGCATCGACCTGGGCGGCCAGGGTCGGCATGTCCTGCGTGTTCGCGAACACCGGCACGTCGATCGCCATTTCGTGCGTCTGGTTGCCCTGGAAGGCCTTCAGCAGTTCGAACCCTTCCAGTCGGACGTGGCCGGCACCGGCGAACAGCCGCGAGGCCACTGTCTGCACCAGCGAATGCGTGTGCAGCACGCAGCCGATCTCCGGGTAACGGCGATACAGCTGGGTGTGCAGCAGGGTTTCCGCCGACGGTCGGTGGTCGCTGCCGACGGCCTTGCCCTCGAAGTCGACAACCATGATGTCGTTTTCGACCAGCCGGCCCTTGTCGCGGCCGGACACGGTGATGGCAGCATGCCGCTCGTCCAGGCGCTCGGAGAAGTTGCTGCTGGTCGCCGGCGTCCAGCCGAGCTGCGACAGCTCGCGCACGTTGCTGATGATCGAGTGCGCGCGGTCGCGCAGCTGGTCGGCGTCGTAGGGGAGGGCGGCGTTCATGCCGCCCATTCTAGCGCCTGGAGGATTACGGGGCTCGGCCCTGGGCGCGCAGGCGGCTGTGGCGATAGCCGTATCCGAAGTAGATCAGGAAGCCGGCCGCCGTCCACACCGCCATCAGCATCCAGTTGTGCGCAGTCATCGCCGACAGCAGCGCCATGCAGCTCAACACGCCCAGCGAGCAGATCAGCCAGGCGGCGGGAATGCGGAACGGGCGCGGCAGGTCGGGCTGGGTGCGGCGGAGCACCAGCACGCCGATGCATACCGAGGCGAACGCGATCAGCGTGCCCATCGAGGTCAGCTCGCCGAGGATGTCGAGCGGGAACAGCGCCGCCAGCAGGGCGATGCCGATGCCGGTGATGACCGTGTTGATGTGCGGGGTGCGGTATTCCGGATGGATCTTGGTGAACACCGGCGGCAGCAGGCCGTCGCGGCCCATGATCATGAAGATGCGCGGTTGGCCGATGATCATCACCAGCACGACGGACGACAGGCCGATCAGGGCGCCGATTTCCACCGTGATGCGCAGCCAGTCCAGCTCCGGATGGGCGGCCACCGCGGTGACCACCGGTTCGGCAGTGCCCAGTGCGGTGTAAGGCACCAGGCCCGTCATCACGGCGGCCATGGCGATGTAGAGAATGGTGCAGATCACCAGCGACGCCAGCATGCCGATGGGCAGGTCCTTCTGCGGGCGGTGGGATTCCTGCGCCGCGACCGACACCGCCTCGAAGCCGATGTAGGCGAAGAACACCATCGCCGCGCCACGCAGCACGCCATCCCAGCCGAACTTGCCCGGACCTTCGTTGGCGGGGATGAAGGGTTCCCAGTTGCCCGGGTCGACGTACTGCCAGCCGGCGAAGATCACCAGCACGATCAGGCCGGTCTTCAGCACCACCATCGCCATGTTCATGGCCGACGACTTGCGGATGCCGACGTAGCACAGCCAGGTCAGCAGCAACACCAGCACGGCGGCCGGCACGTTGGCGATCGCGCCGGTGGGGCGCAGTTGCGCGTCCAGCGGGGCACTGACGAAGGCCTGTGGCAGATAGATGTTGGCGTGCTCCAGCAGACTCAGCAGGTAGCCGGTCCAGCTGACGGCGACCGCAGAGGCCGACACGCCGTACTCCAGCACCAGCATCCAGCCGATGAACCACGCGGCGAGTTCGCCCAGGGTCGCGTACGTGTAGGTGTAGGCGCTGCCGGATACCGGGACCATCGCGGCGAATTCCGCGTAGGCGAGCGCGCAGAACGTGCAGCAGATCGCGGCGAGCACGAACGACAGCATGATCGCCGGGCCGGCGTGGTTGGCCGCGGCCTGGCCGGTGATCACGAAGATGCCGCCACCGATCACCGCGCCAATGCCGAGCGCGGTCAGCCCCCAGGGGCCGAGGGTGCGACGCAGGCTGAGCCCTTCGGCTTCGTTGTGGGCGGCATGGGGGTGCTTGGTGGCCAGGAGCTGTCGGAGCATCGTGCGTGATCTCGGGACGTTATCGAGGAGTGCAACCAAAAAGGCCGGCGGTGCGCCCGCCGGCCTTGAAGAGGATCAGGCGCGCTGCCTGAGTTTGCTGTTCCAGAAGCCGTAGCTGAAATAGATCACCAGGCCGATCAGGGTCCAGCCGACGAACAGCTTCCAATGCTCGGTGAACGGCTGCCAGAACAGGTAAAGGCAGGCGGCCACGCCGAGCGGGCATACGATGATGGCCGCCGGCACGCGGAACGGGCGCGGGATCTCGGGCTTGGTGAAACGCAGGATCAGCACGCCCGCGCACACGGTGGCGAACGCGAGCAGCGTGCCCATCGAGACCATCTCGCCGAGCAGGCCGATCGGCAGGAAGCCGGCCAGTGCCGAAGCGATGACGCCCACGATGATCGTGCCCACGTACGGCGTCTGGAACTTCGGGTGCACCCTGCCGAAGATCTTCGGCATCAGGCCATCCTTGGACATGCTGTAGAAGATGCGCGGCTGCGCCATCAACATCACCAGGATCACCGACGTCAGGCCAGCGATGGCGCCGATCTCGATCAGTGTCTTCAGCCACAGCAGGCTCGGGTAGGCTTCCAGTGCGGTCGCCACCGGCTTCGCCGTACCCAGCTGGGTATAGGAGATCATGCCGGTCAGCACGGCGCAGACCACGATGTAGATGACGGTGCAGATCGCCAGCGAGCCGAGGATGCCGATGGGCATGTCCCGCTGGGGGTTCTTCGCTTCGCCCGCCGCGGTGGAGACCGCATCGAAGCCGATGTAGGCGAAGAACACGATGGCGGCGGCACGGGTGACGCCTTCGAAACCGAACTTGCCGGGGCCTTCGTTGGCCGGGATGAAGGGCTGCCAGTTGGCCGGATCGATGTATTGCAGGCCGAATGCCACGAACAGCAGGATCACGGTCACCTTGATGGCGACCACGATCGCGTTGACGAACGCGGACTGGGTGATGCCGACGTAGCAGAGGCCACTGACGGCAGCCACGATGAATACGGCAGGCAGGTTGAGGATGGCGCCCGAACGGACGAACTCGCCGTTGGCCACCGTAAACGTGGCGTTGGCCAGTGCGTCCGGCAGCGGAACACCCAGCGTGCCGAGGAAACTGTTGAGATAGCCCGACCAGCCCACTGCGACGGTCGAGGCGGCGAACAGGTACTCGAGGACCAGGCACCAGCCGATGAACCAGGCGACGAACTCGCCGAGCGTGGCGTAGGAGTAGGAGTAGGCGCTGCCGGAGACCGGCATCAGCGCGGAGAACTCCGCATAGCACAGGCCTGCGAGGGCACAGGCGAAACCGGCCATCACGAAGCTCAGCATGATCGCCGGGCCGGCGTGGTTGGCGGCGGCCTGGCCGGTGAGCACGAAGATGCCCGCGCCGATCACCGCGCCTACGCCCAGCATCACAAGATGCTTGGCGGTCAGCGTCCGTTTCAGGGTGGCTTCGCCGTCCAGGCTGCCTTCGAAGGGTTCACCGGCATCGACGTGGCCCGCCGGCGCGACCGGCTTGACCCTGAACAGAGCTTTGAGCATTCGCAGCGTCCCCTTGGATGACGTGAGTGCCGGCGGAAAGACCCGCCGGGCGGTGGCGACTGTCATGGGGACCGTCCCCACGGAAGGCCGTACCTTGCCAAAGCGGGCGGGGGATCACAAGCGCGGTTGCAGCATGGCGGGCGATAATCGCGGCGCCTTCGCCGCACCCTGAAAGGAAAAACCACGCCGTGTCAGCCGCTTACGCACGCCTCCGCGCAGACCTGGCCGACTACGGTCGCCGCTGGCCCGACGAACAGCCGGTGGTGGCGCAATTCCTTGTGCTGCTCGACGACCCGGCCGACCCCTTCGTCCGCGAACGGTTGGAAGGCCATCTGACCGGCGGTGCCTGGCTGGTCAGCGGCGATGGGCGGCGCACCCTGCTGACGCACCATCGCAAGCTCGGGCGCTGGCTGCAGCTGGGCGGACACGCCGATGGCGACATCGACATGGCCCGGGTGGCGCTGAAGGAGGCAGAAGAGGAATCCGGCCTGGTCGATCTCAGCGTGGAGGGCGACATCTTCGACCTGGACCGGCACTGGATCCCGGAACGCAAGGACGTTCCTGGCCACTGGCATTACGACGTGCGCTACGTCGTGCGCGCCGGCGGCAGCGAAGCGTACGTGATCAGTGAGGAGTCGCTGGACCTGGCCTGGCGCGAGATCGCGCCCATCGCCGACGAGCCCGACGAATCGCTCAGCCGCATGGCGCGCAAGTGGCTGGCCCGCGACGCGGGGTGAGCGTCAATACAGCACGCGTACGCGCAGCGTCCCGGGAATGGCCGCCATTGCTTCACGCAGGCTGGTGGTCTGCTCTTCGTCGGCGGTGACATCGATGACCACGTAACCGACTTTGGGATCGGTACGCAGGAACTGGCCGTCGATGTTGATGCCGCGGTCGCGGAAGATGTCGTTGATCTGCGACAGCACGCCCGGCACGTTGCGGTGGATGTGCATGATGCGGCGGCTGCCGTCGTGGCCGGGCAGGGTGACCTCGGGGAAGTTCACCGCCGACAGCGTGCTGCCGTTGTCGCTGTAGCGGACCAGCTTGGCCGCCACTTCGATGCCGATGTTGTCCTGCGCTTCCAGCGTGGAACCGCCGACGTGCGGGGTCAGGATGACGTTGTCCAGCCCGCGCAGCGGCGATTCGAACGATTCGGCGTTGCCCTTGGGCTCCACCGGGAACACATCCACCGCCGCGCCGCCGACCTGGCCGGACTTCAGCGCATCCGCCAGCGCGTCGATGTCGACCACGGTGCCGCGCGAGGCGTTGATCAGGTGGGCACCGCGCTTCATCTTCGCGATCTGCGCCGTACCGAACATGTCCTTGGTCGCCGCTGTTTCCGGCACGTGCAGGGTCACCACGTCGCTCAGCGCCAGCAGGTCGTCCAGGCTGATCGCAGGGCGCGCATTGCCGAGCGAGAGCTTGGTCTCGATGTCGTGGAAGAGCACGTGCATGCCCAGCGACTCGGCAAGCACGCCGACCTGGGTGCCGATATGTCCGTAGCCGATAATGCCCAGCGTCTTGCCGCGCACTTCGTGGCTGCCTGCGGCCGACTTGCTCCAGCCGCCGCGATGGCATTCGGCGTTCTTCTGAGGAATGCCGCGCATCAGCAGGATGGCCTGGGCGATGACCAGCTCGGCCACGCTGCGGGTATTGGAGTAGGGCGCATTGAAGACCGGGATACCGGACAGTTCCGCCGCTTCCAGGTCCACCTGGTTGGTGCCGATGCAGAAGCAGCCCACCGCGATCAGACGGCGCGCCTGCGCCAGGACGTCATCGGTCAGGTGGGTGCGCGACCGGATGCCGACAATGTGGGCTTCGGCGATGCGTTGCTTGAGTTCGGCTTCCGGCAGCGACTTCTCGTGGAATTCGATCTGCGTGTAACCCGCTGCGCGGAAGGTCTCCACGGCCGTCTGGCTGACCCCCTCCAGCAACAGCACGCGGATGTCCTGCTTCGGGTACGAGGTCTTCTTGTTCGACATTGCCGGAAGGTCGCAAACGGGAGTGGGAAAGGGTCGCCACTATGCCAGATGCCGGCGCGCGATGCTGCAGCGCGGAATGGAATGCTCGGTTGCCGTTTTTCCGGCTTGGTTGCCCGTGAAACGACCTGCTCGTCGGCTGGACGCAGCGCAGCATCGCTGGCACCCTGAGCGCCCCCGAAAATCCACCTGTGCAATGAGCGATCCGCGCCTGCAAGCCCTGCTCGACGCCGCCCCCGGGCTGCGCCTGAAGACCGATCCCGCCGACCTCGAACATTACGGTCGCGACTGGACCCGGCGCTGGACGCCGGCCCCGCTGGCGATCGCGTTGCCGGCCACCGTCGAAGACGTGCAGACCGTCGTGCAGTGGGCGAACGAGCATCATGTCGCCGTCGTGCCTTCGGGCGGTCGCACCGGGCTGTCCGGCGGCGCTGTCGCGGCGAACGGAGAACTGGTGCTCAGCCTGGAGCGCATGAACCAGGCGCTGGATTTCAATGCCGTGGACCGCACCCTCACCGTGCAGGCCGGCATGCCGCTGGAAGCCGTGCACAACGCGGCGCGCGAGCACGGTCTTGTCTATCCCGTGGATTTCGCCGCGCGTGGCTCCTGCGCCATCGGTGGCAACATCGCGACGAATGCGGGCGGCATCCGGGTGATCCGCTACGGCAACACGCGCGAATGGATCGCCGGGCTCAAGGTGGTGACCGGCGCCGGCGACGTACTGGAACTCAACAAGGCCCTGATCAAGAACTCGAGCGGCTACGACCTGCGCCACCTGTTCATTGGTTCGGAAGGCACGCTCGGCGTGGTCGTCGAAGCCACCGTCCGCCTGACAGATCCGCCGCCGCCGACCAACGTCATGCTGCTGGCGCTGCCGTCGTTCGACGTGCTGATGCAGGTCTTCGCCGCGTTCCGCGAGCGCCTGCAACTGGAAGCCTTCGAGTTCTTCACCGACCGCGCGCTGCACCATGTGCTGGCGCATGGTGCGCAGAAGCCGTTCGACGAGGTGCATCCGTATTATGTGGTCACCGAATTCGCGATCGGCGACGACGCGAAGGAGGCCGCCGCGATGGCAGCTTTCGAAGCCTGCATGGAGCAGGGCTGGGTCAGCGATGGCGTGATCAGCCAGTCCGATGCGCAGGCGGCGCAGCTGTGGCGCCTGCGCGAAGGCATCACCGAGGCGCTGGCGCGCTACAAGCCCTACAAGAACGACGTGTCGGTGCGCATCTCCGCCATGCCGGCCTTCCTCGCCGAAACCCAGGCGTTGCTGGGCGAGGCGTATCCGCAGTTCGACGTGGTCTGGTTCGGCCACATCGGCGATGGCAACCTGCATATCAACGTGCTGAAGCCCGACGACGTCGGCGACGCCGACTTCGTCACCCAGTGCGAGCAGGTAACCAAGCTGCTGGCGGCATCGCTGCAGCGCCACCGTGGCAGCATTTCGGCGGAACACGGCATCGGCCTGGTGAAGAAGGGCTACCTGGAAAGCACGCGCAGCCCCGAGGAAATCGCGGTGATGCGCGGCGTGAAGCGCGTGCTCGACCCGAACGGCCTGATGAACCCCGGCAAGCTGTTCGACGCGCAAGGGTGATGCGGGTTCATCCTGCACGCGTCGATTGCAGGTAGGCTTTGCGCACCGCGCCGGTGACGGCGTCCCCTCCGGAAACATCCATGTCCCGTTTGATCCTGGCCGGCGTGTTGCTGGCACTTTCCGTCCCGGCCCTGGCCGGCAGCTTCGCCGGCAGTTCCGCGGGCGCCTCGTCCGCCGGTTCGTCGGCATCGTCCGACAGCTCGTCCGGCGACGACAAGATCGTGCTGCAGGCCCGCGAAGACGCGGCCAGCTTCGTCGCCAGCAATGGCCGCATCCGCGGTGCACAGCTGGAAGCCGCGCTGCGCCACCTGCGCGAGACCGATGAAGTCGCGCGCCGCGCCAGCGACATGCAGCTGGCCCAGGCCATCCTGGCGCGTTGATGTTCCCGCGTCGGCCATGGAGCCGACGCATCGGCGTGGCCCTGGCTTTTGCACTGCTGGGCCACGCGCTTCCTGCCTTCGCCCTTCGCGTCGATCCTGCGGGTCTCGACACGGCCCAGGTCGCATCCACGCAGGCGCTCGTCGACGATGTCTTCGCCCGCTTGCCGCGCACGTGGCGAGACGGATTGCCGCCAGACCTCATCCTGGGATGGCGCGCCGATCTTCCGCACGACGTGCAAGGCCGCCGTGTCGGCCACCGGCTGTGGCTCGACCGCGCATTGCTGGATGACGCGCGCGTCCCGGCGGCGCGCAAGGCGCTCGTTCACGAACTCGCGCATGCCTACGATCGCACCCATCGCAACGTGTTGTCCGGGGATGCGCGCCTGCGCGAGCTGGCCGGTTGGCAGCGCAGCGTGTTCCGCGTCGCCGGCCGGCGCAGCCGCAATGATTTCATTGCCCGGAGCCCCGATGCCTACGAGCTGACACGGCCGTCGGAGTTCGTTGCCGTCAATCTCGAACACTTCGTGCTGGACGGCAGTTACGCGTGCCGGCGTCCGGCGCTGTACCGCTATTTCGCATCGCATTTCGGCGAATCGTCCGTCGCGGCCGAGTGCGCGGAGGGACTGCCTTTCCTCGAGGCGGATGCGGCACGTGGCAATGCGTCGCTGTTGGCGCTGGATCCCGCGCGCATCTACGAAGTCGACTACCTGCTCGCCGAGGGCAACAGCGAAGCGATGAGCCGCTGGGGCCACAGCATGCTGCGGCTGGTCGTTTGCGCGCCGGGGCGTGCGCCGGGACCGGATTGCCGGCTGGACCTTGCCCATCATCGCGTGCTGTCGTTCCGCGCGTTCGTCGGCGACGTACAGATTTCGAGCTGGCGGGGACTGACAGGCTCGTATCCGTCGCGCGTGTTCCTGCTGCCGCTGGACCAGGTCATCGAGGAATACACGAAGGTCGAACTGCGCGGCCTGCAATCCATTCCGCTGCGGCTCCAGCGGGACGAGGTCGCCTCGCTGCTGGAGCGCGCCGCGCAACTCCACTGGAGCTATGACGGGCGCTATTACTTCATCAGCAACAACTGCGCCGTGGAAACTTGGAAGCTGCTGCACGATGGCGTGCCGCGGCTTGCCGGTGAGCCATTGGCGAGCATCACGCCGACAGGGCTGCTGAGGAAGCTGGAACGGGCGGGCATCGCGGACCGGCGCGTGCTTGAGGATGGCGAACAGGCGCGCCGTCTCGGCTACTACTTCGAACCGATGAGCGCGCGTTACGAAGCGTTGTATTCCGTCGCCCGGCAGACGCTTGCTCTGCCGCACGCCGATGCGCAGGCATGGTTGGCGCTGTCGCCGACAGAGCGGGCGCCGTGGCTGTCGCAAGCCGACCTGAAGGCGAGCGCGGCTTTGCTCGTGCTCGAGAACGCCGCGCTGCGCCGCCAGCAGGTGCTGTTGCGCGATGAGCTGAAGCGGCGCTACCTCGGCCGCGACGTACCTGCCGCCGCGCCCGCCGTGCAGGCGCTGAAAGCGTGGTTGGGCGATACCAGCTTCGTCAGCCAGCCCGCCGAGCTCGCACCGACAGGGTATGGACTGCCGCAATCGGACGAACGCGAGCGCATCGCTGTCGAGGCACGGGTGCGTGTCGACAAGCTCCGGAGCGAGGATGCGGCCCTGCGGAAGGACCTGGAGCGCTGGCTTCCCGAAGACCAGCGGGAAGCCCTGCGCGGGATCGAATCCAACGTGGATGCGATCGGTACGCGCCTGCGGGCGTTGGCCGCGGCAGGCGCGCCGTAACCGCGGGTCAGTCCGCGCGGCCGCCGAATTCGCCGGTGGTCGTGTTGACCAGGATGCGTTCGCCGTTGGTGATGTACTCGGGCACCATGATCTCGATGCCGGTGCTGAGCCGGGCCGGCTTCGGACGCTTGGTGGCGGTGCCGCCCTTCAGTTCCGGCGGCGTTTCCACCACTTCGAGCGTGACGTGCTGCGGCAGCTGCAGTGCGACCGGCAGTTCGTCGATCACCTGCACGTAGCAACCGCTCAGGCCGTCGGTGATGTAACCGGCATCGTCGCCGATCACGTTCGCGTCGAGGGTGTAAGGCGTGTAGTCCTCGTCGTCGAGGAACACGAAGGCATCGCCGTCCTTGTAGGAGTACGTCGCCTGGCGACGCAGCAGCTCCACTTCGGACAGGTTGTCGTCGGCGTCGAAGCTGGCGTCCAGCTTGTTGCCGCCGGGCACGCTGTACATGATGAAACGGAAGCGCACGTTGCCGCCGCGGCCCTGCGGCGAGCTGCGCTCGATGTCGCGGATCTGGTACACGCCGCCGTTGTGTTCGACGACGTTGCCCTTCTTGATGTCAAAAGCCTTCATGGATGAACCGTCAGTAGGAAAGGAAAGAGGGAAGCGATGGCTTACTTCGGCGCCAGCCGCACGGCGCCGTCCAGGCGGATCGTCTCGCCGTTGAGATAGGGATTGCCCAGGATGTAGGCGACCAGGTCGGCGAACTCTTCCGGCTTGCCGAGGCGGGACGGGAAGGGGATCGACGCGCTGAGCGACTGCTGCACGGCTTCCGGCATGCCATCGACCATCGGGGTCCAGAAGATACCGGGCGCCACGGTCATCACGCGGATGCCGAAGCGCGACAGTTCGCGCGCCATCGGCAGGGTCATGCCGACCACGCCGCCCTTCGAGGCCGAATAGGCCGCCTGGCCGATCTGGCCCTCGTAGGCTGCCACGCTCGCCGTGTTGACGATGACGCCGCGTTCGCCGTCGGCGTTCGGGGTGTTGTGCTGCATCGCGTCCGCGGCCGCCTTGGCCACGTTGAAACTGCCCACCAGGTTCACCATCACCGTGGCCTGGAAGGTCGACAGCGGCATCGGTGCTTCCTTGCCCAGCACGCGTCCGGCACCGAGGATGCCGGCGCAGTTGATCGCGGCATTCAGCCCGCCCAGGAAATTCCTGGCCGCGGCGATGTTCGCCGTAACGCCGGCTTCGTCGGTCACGTCGGTACGCACGTACCGCGCGTTGCCTTCGCCCAGTTCGGCGACGGCAGCGGCGCCTTTCTCATCGTTGACGTCGAACAGGACGGCCTTGCCGCCGTGGCGGACGAGGTGGCGTGCGACGGCCAGCCCCAGGCCGGAGACGCCGCCGGTGATGACGGCACGGGTATCGGAAAGCTGCATGCGGCGGACCTGGTGCGGAAAGGCCGGCATTTTACGCGATGGCGGGTGACGGGCGTCGCACCCGCAGGTGGGCCGGCTGGGCTCAGGCGTGCAGCGCCCGCTCCAGCGGGGTGTCGGCCAGCCGGCGCGCGAACTCGTCCGGCGACAGGCCTGGTGCGAACAGGAAGCCCTGGCCGACCGGGACGCCCAGGTTGAGCAGGAACTGGCGCTGCGCCTCGGATTCCACGCCTTCGGCCACCAGTCCCAGCCCCAGGCTGCGCGCGATCGCCGAGACGGCCTGGCAAACCGCCACGTCCGAGCGATTGTTGGGCACGCCTTCGGTGAACAGTGGGCTGAGTTTCAGACCATGGATCGGCAGCCGGCGCAGGTAGTTGAGCGCGCTGTAGCCCTCGCCGAAATCGTCGATGGTCAGCACCACGCCCAACTGGCGCAGGTCGGCGAAGGTGCGCAGTGTGGCGGGCGCATCCTCGATCAGGACGCGCTCGGTGAATTCCAGTTCCAGCGCAGCGCCCGGCAGGTTGAACTCGGTGAGGATCGCGCGCACGCGGTCGGCGAGATCATCGCCGGCGAACTGGCGGTACGACACGTTGACCGCCACCCGCACGATGCCCAGGCCCTGGTCGCGCCATGCCGCCACCTGGCGGCAGGCCTCGCGCAGCACCCAACTGCCGATCCGCACGATGTCGCCCGTGGTCTCGGCATAGCTGATGAACACGTCCGGGCGCAGTTCGCCCAGTTGGTGGTTCTGCCAGCGGATCAGCGCTTCGGCCGCGATGATGTGGCCGTTGCGCAGGTCGACCTGCGGCTGATAGACGAGGCGGAATTCCTCGTTGTCCACCGCGCGGCGCAGCTGCGTCTCGATCTGCAGGCGGTCCTGCTGCCGCTGCGCGAGCTCCTGGGTAAAGCTCTGCCAGCCGTTGCGGGCGCGATGCTTGCTGTCGTACATCGCGATGTCGGCGTTCTGGATCAGTTGTTGCGGGCGCAGGCCATCGCCTGGCGCGACCGCGAGGCCGATGCTGGCGGTGATGGCGAATTCGTCCTTGCCGAAGCGGAACGAATCAGCGAACGCGCCCAGCACCGCGTGCGCCAGCTGCTCGGGCAATTGCGGGTCGTCGCCGGCATCGCAGATGACCAGGAATTCGTCGCCGCCGAAGCGCGCGATCATGCCGTCGGTGCCCACCGCGCCACGGATGCGGTCGGATGCCTGCACCAGCAGTTCATCGCCCGCGTTGTGGCCCAGCACGTCGTTGACCATCTTGAAGCGGTCGAGGTCGATGTAGAGCACCGCGACCTGTGCACGTTCCGGGTCACTCAGGCGCGCGCCGAGTTCGGTCAGCACGGCATCGCGGTTCATCAGGCCGGTCAGCGGATCGGTACGCGCCTGGATGCGCAGCGTTTCCTCGGCCTGCTTGTCCTGCGAGATGTCCTGCATGGTGCCGGTGATGCGGGACGCGCCGGGATCGCCAGGTTCCGCATCACCGATCACGCGGATCCAGAAGGGGTGGCCGTCGGCCTGCGTGCCCTGGAGTTCCAGGTCGAAGCCCTTGCCGCCCCCGGTGATCAGGTTCAGCGCACCGCGCAGACGCCTGCGGTCGGATTCGCGCAGGCAGGTCAGCACGTCGTCGAGGGTGATCAGCGGGCGCGCGGCGCCGAGGATGCGCTGCGCTTCGTCGGTCAGGTACATGCGGTCGCGCCCGATGTCCCATTCCCAGCCGCCGATGTGGGCCAGCGACTGCGCGCGATCGAACAGTGCGCTGTCGCGCTTGAGCTCGGTGACGTCGCTGAAGAGCGTGGTCACCTGGGAGGGACGGCTCTCGCCGGGGGCGAACTGCGGGACCGACGTGGCCGTGACCCAGATCAGGTGCTTGCGCTCGCGGTGGTACATGCCCAGCAGCACGCTCTCCACCATCTGCCCACTGTCCAGGGCGCGCTGTGCGGGAAGCTCGTGGCGCTGCATCTCGCGGCCATGCTCGTCGACGACATGCCAGCGGTCCAGCGACAGTTCCTGGCCGACGCGCTGATCTTCGCGGATGCCGAAGATGCGCATCGCGGCCCCGTTGCAGTACTGCACGACGAGGTCGCGGTTGTTGACGACGATGCCCTTGTCGATGGTTTCCATCAGCTCGCGGTAGCGCATTTCCGCGAGACGCCGGGAGCTGATGTCGCGTGCCACGGCGACGATGCTCTTGCGGCCGTCGAAGTTGATGTTCGCCGAGTGCACTTCGACCGGGAACCGCGTCCCGTCGCCGCGCATGTTGGTGACTTCGATGACGTAGGTCTCGCCCCGGTTCAGCGTCTCCCACACCGGCATCAGGTGGTCGCGGGGGAGGTCGGGGTTGAGCACGTTGATGTTGCGGCCGACGATCTCTTCAGGCGGCCGCTTGTAGGCCGACATGCCGGCCTTGTTGAGGTCGAGCACCGTGCCGTCCTCGGCGATGATGCTGACCGGGTCGGGGACCGCGTCGAACAGGTTGCGGTAGCGCGAGCGCTCGGTGTCGGCTTCATGTTGCTTGGCAAGCAGCGCGTCGCGGGCCTGCCGCAGCAGCAGGGCGGTGGCGTCGTCCGGGCCGCGCTCGGCGGCAGCGCGTTCCAGCGCGGCGACAAGCGCCGGCAGGTCGAGACCTTCGCTGGCCGCGTCGTGGTTCATGCCGCGGCCGCCAGTGCCTTGCCAACGCGGCTGCCGGTCTCGCGGCCCAGCCGGGTCGCCAGCCAGCGGCCGGTCTCGGCCAGCAGGTCCAGGTCCACGCCGGTGCGCAGGCCCTGGCCGTGCAACAGGTACACCACATCCTCGCTGGCCACGTTTCCGCTGGCACCCTTGGCGTAGGGACAACCGCCCGCGCCGGACACCGCGGCGTCGACGACGCGCACGCCCACGTCCAGGCAGGCCAGCAGGTTCGCGAGTGCCTGGCCGTAGGTGTCGTGGAAATGCACCGCCAGCGCCGGCATCGGGACTTCCGCGGCGACGGCTTTCAGCATCTCCGCCGCCTTGCGCGGCGTGCCCACGCCGATGGTGTCGCCGAGGGAAATTTCATAACAGCCCAGGGCATGCAGCTGCTTCGCCACGCGTACCACGTCCGCCAGCGGCACGTCGCCCTGGTAGGGGCAGCCGAGCACGGTGGACACGTAGCCGCGGACCCTCACGCCGTCGCTCGCTGCGCGGGCCAGCACCGGACGGAAGCGCTCGATGGATTCGTCGATCGAGGCGTTGATGTTCTTCTGGTTGAAGGCTTCGGAGGCCGCCGTGAACACGGCGACTTCCTCCACGCCCACGGCGCGCGCGCGGTCGTAACCCGTTTCGTTCGGAACGAGCACCGGATAGGCCGTGCCCGGCCGCCGGTGGATGGCCGAGAACACCTCGGCGGCATCGGCGAGCTGCGGGACCCATTTCGGGCTGACGAAGCTCGTGGCCTCGATGCTCAGCAGGCCGGTGCGCGTCAGGCGGTCGATCAGCTCCACCTTGTCGGCGGTCGCGACCTGCGTCTTTTCGTTCTGCAGGCCATCACGCGGGCCCACTTCGACGATGCGGACGAAGTCTCCGCCGGGAGACGGCGTGGGCAGGGTCATGTGCCCGCCTTTGCGCGACGCATGCGCAGCGTCTTGGCCTTGCCGTCGAACGCTTCGAAGAGTTCCGGATGCTTGCGCAGCAGGTCGCGCAGCTGGGCGGGACTGCCTTCGAACAGGTACGTGCTGGCGTCGGTCTCGCGCGCCTTGAGGCCGCCCTGTTGGACCCGCTGCATGATGGTCACCGTGTCGAGCATCGCGATCTGCAGCGTATCGTCGTGGATGCGGTATTTCAGCAACGTGACGGCACCCGCGGGCATGCCTTTCGGAATCGGCGGCGCGGCGGCCTTCCCGGTGCCGAACAGGCCTTCCAGCTCCTTGAAGCCGAGGGCCAGGTAGCGATCACCGTCCACCTCGAAGCCGAGTGCATCGAAGCCCGGTTCGTCCTGGCGATTGTTGTCGCGGAGGCGGACGTGGCATTGGGCATCGACGTCCGCGTAATCGTCCTTGCCGAGCGGCACCCGGTCCTGCGGGCTGTCGGGCAAGGGAATCCAGCGTCCGACCAGGGCCGCATCGCAGGCGAGTGGGGCAGGGGCTTGTTCGAACATGACGCAGCCGGTCAACAGGCTGGCCGCCAGCAGCAGGACGGTCAACGGACGCAGCGACGTCATGGCGGCCCTCATTCCAGCGCCACGAGGACGGTATCGGCCTCGACGAAGTCGCCCGCCGCGGCGCGCACTTCAGCCACCACGCCATCGCGCGGTGCCTTGACGGCAAGCTCCATTTTCATCGCTTCCACCACCAGCAACTCCTGTCCGGCCACCACCGCATCCCCGGGCCGCGCCTTCACCAGCACCACGCGTCCCGGCATCGGCGCGACGATCTTCCCGCTGCCCGACGCCTCGGTCGCATCCGCGCGCCGGTAGGCAGGCACCGTCTCCACCGTCGTCCGTTGTTCCCCATCGTGCAGCGTCAGGCGGGTGCCATGCCGCAGGACGCGGAATCGCCGCGCCTGTCCATGAATACGCAAACCGAGCAGGCCGCCGGTCAGCTGGGCGGCCTCCACGTCATGCTGGCCGTCGTCGAGGTCGACCCGGTAACGACCCCCGTGGCCGTGCGCCCGGCCTTCCCAGGCTTCTCCCCGGTGCTGGAAGGCCAGCGGCCGTGCGCCCGCATGACCCAGCCGCCAGCCGTCGGTGACCGCCCAGGGCGAGCCGGGGTCGCTGCTGCGCGCGGCGGTGGCCTGGGCCTCGGTTTCCTGGCGCAGCAACTCGGCTACGGCGATGGCGACGCGATGTCCGGTCGGCAACGTCGGCGACGGCATGAACTCGTCCAGATGCCGGTCGAGGTAGCCGGTTTCGATCCGGCCTTCGATGACGGCAGGGTGGCGCGTGAGCCGTTCCAGGAAGGCGATGTTGGATTTGGGGCCCGCGATATCGCACTGGGCCAGCGCCTCGCGCAGGCGACCGAGGGCTTCGGGGCGGTCGGCGCCGTGGACGATGAGCTTGGCGATCATCGGGTCGTAGAAGATCGTCACCGTGTCGCCTTCCACCACGCCGGCATCGATCCGCACGCCCGGCAACGGTGGCGGAAGCGCGAGTCGCTCGAGGCGGCCGGAGCCGGGCAGGAAGCCCGCCTCCGGATCTTCGGCATAAAGGCGTACTTCGATCGCGTGGCCCTGCTGGCGGATATCGTCCTGCGCCAGTGGCAACGGCTCGCCCGCGGCGACGCGCAACTGCCACTCCACCAGGTCGAGGCCGGTGACCAGTTCGGTGACTGGATGCTCCACCTGCAGGCGGGTGTTGATCTCCATGAAGTAGAACTGCCCGTCGGGATCGACGATGAATTCCACCGTGCCCGCGTTGACATAGTCGATCGCTTGCGCGGCCTTCACCGCGGCATCGCCCATCGCGGTGCGCAGCGCCGGGGTCAGGAAGGGCGAGGGCGATTCCTCGAGCACCTTCTGGTAGCGGCGCTGCGCCGAGCATTCGCGTTCGTTGAGATGCAGCGTGTGGCCGTGCGCATCGGCGAATACCTGGATCTCGATGTGGCGCGGCGACGACACGTAGCGCTCCAGCAGCACGCGGTCGCGGCCGAAGGCATTGGTGGCTTCGCGCTGGCAGCTCTCCAACTGGGCGATGAAGTCCTCCAGTCGGTGCACGACGCGCATGCCCTTGCCGCCGCCGCCGTGGGCCGCCTTGATCATCAACGGGAAACCGATGCGTGCCGCTTCGCGCGACAGCGTGTTCGGCGTCTGGTCCTCGCCGGTGTAGCCCGGCACCACGGGTACGCCTGCCGCCGCCATCAGTTCCTTCGCGCCGGCCTTGCTGCCCATCTTGCGCATCGATGTCCCGGAAGGACCGATGAACACCAGGCCTGCCGCGGCGACGGCGTCGGCAAAGTCCGCGTTCTCGGACAGGAAGCCGTAGCCGGGGTGGATGGCTTGCGCGCCCGCTTCCTTGGCCGCGGCGATGACCGCGTCACCGCGCAGATAGCTGTCTGCCGGTCGCGGGCCGCCGATCAGATAGGCCTCGTCCGCCTGGCGCACGTGTTGCGCGTCGGCGTCGGCCTCGGAATACACGGCCACCGTGGCGATGCCCAGCCGACGACAGGTACGGATGACGCGGCAGGCGATTTCGCCGCGGTTGGCGATCAGGATCTTGGAAAACATCAGGCGTCGGTATCCGCGGGCAGGTGGCAGACGGCTTCGATGTTGTGGCCATCCGGATCGATGGCGAAGGCGCCGTAGTAGTTCGGGTGGTAATGCGCGCGCAGGCCGGGCACGCCGTTGTCGCGTGCGCCGGCGGCCAATGCTTCGGCGTGGAAGGCGTCCACCTGCGCGCGGCTGCCCGCAGTGAACGCGATATGCGATCCACGGCCAGGCTCGCCGCTGCCTTTGCCGACCCAGAAATGCGGGCGGTTGGGCGGACCGAAGCCGCAGCCTTCATAGCCGCCACTCATCTCGTGCGTGACCTCCATGACGACGCCGTAGCCGAGCGTGGCGAGCACGCGCGTGTAGAACGCGCGGCTGCGCGCATAGTCGGCAACTTCAATGCCCAGATGATCGATCATCGATTCATTCCTTGGCCCAACCGGGCGCGCGTTTGTCGAGGAAGGCGGACAGGCCTTCCTGTCCCTCGGGTGAGACCCGCAGGCGGGCAATCAGATCGGCGTTGTCGCTGTCGGCGCGGTCCCGGTCGGTCGTGGACGCGATGCGCGCGACCAGCCGCTTCGCGCCGGCAGCGGCCTGTGGTCCGGCCTTCAGCAAGAGGGCGATCTGCCGCTCGATGGCGGCATCGAGCGCCTCTGCTTCGACGACGTCATGCAGCAGGCCGATCCGCAACGCCGTGGCCGCATCGAAGATCTCCGCCGTCGCGAACCAGCGACGCGCCTCGCGCGCACCGATCGCGGCGATCACGTAGGGCGAGATCACCGCCGGCAGCAGGCCCAGCTTGCTTTCGGTCAGGCCGAACTTCGCCGGCGGCACGCCGATGGCGATATCGCAGCAGGCGACCAGTCCCACGCCGCCGCCGAAAGCCGCGCCGTGCACGCGGGCGATCGTCGGCTTGGGCAGTTCGTCCAGCGTGCGCATGAGGCGGGCGAGGGCGAGGGCGTCCTCGCGGTTCTCGGCCTCGCTGGCCGACGCCATGCCGCGCATCCAGTTCAGGTCGGCACCGGCGGAGAACGAGGCGCCGCTGCCTTCGAGCACGACCACGCGCACCTCGGCGTCGGCCGCCAACTGGTTCAGTGCGGCAGTCAGGTCCGAGATCAGGCCTGCATCGAAGGCGTTGTGGAGGGTGGGGCGGTCCAGCCGGAGACGGGCGATGGCGCCGGTGCGTTCCAGCACGAAGGGGTGTTCCTGCGGGAATTCCGCCATTGCGACCGTTCCTTGCGAAGTCGCTGAATGATAACGGCACGCTGCGTTGCGGCCTTCCTGCACTGCGGCGATGCTACAATGAGAATAGTTCGCATTTGAGAGCCCGGCGTGATCCTGACAGAGCTGCCTTCGCGTACCCCCGCCATCGTCGACACCGTGGAAGACCACGGTCCCCAGGATTCGATCGCCCGTCGCTTGCGCGAACTGGGCTTCGTCAACGGCGAGGAAGTGGAAGTGGTCGCGAAGGGCCCGCTGGGCGCCGAGCCGCTGCTGGTGCAGGTGGGCTTCACCCGCTTCGCGCTGCGCCGCTCCGAAGCCGCGCGCATCCGCCTGCGCAACGGAGCGGGCGTATGAGCGCGGCGGAAGCCTCGACGTTGCGGTTGGCGCTGGTCGGCAACCCGAACTGTGGCAAGACCGCGCTGTTCAACCAGCTGACCGGCAGCCGGCAGAAGGTCGCCAACTACGCCGGCGTGACCGTGGAGCGCAAGGAAGGCCGCCTGCATTCCGCCGCATCCGGCCGCCAGTACGCCGTGCTCGATCTGCCGGGCGCGTACAGCCTGCATGCGGCCAGCCTGGACGAGGCCGTCACCCGCGATGTCTGCCGCGGTTTCTATCCGGGCGAAGCCGCGCCCGACGTGCTCGTCTGCGTCGTCGATGCGACCAACCTGCGCCTGCACCTGCGCTTCGCATTGGAAGTGCGCGAACTCGGCAAGCCGATGATCCTCGCGGTGAACATGATGGATGCCGCGCAGCGTCGCGGCATCGCCATCGACCTCGCCGCGCTGGAGCGCGAACTGGGCGTGCCCGTCGTCGAGACCGTGGCCGTGAAGCACAACGGCGCGCGCGCGCTCATCGAGCAGATCGACCGCACGGCGGCGCGACCGCACGAACCCGCCGCCCGCCTCGCGGAAGGTGCAGACCTGCACGCCGAAACGCGCCGCCTGCTATCGCTGGCGGTCAGCATGCCGACCCGCACCGCGAAGATCGACGATGCGTTGGACCGCTGGTTGCTGCATCCGGTGTTCGGTTTGCTGGCACTGGCGGTGGTGATGTTCCTGATTTTCCAGGCGGTGTTTGCCTGGGCGACGCCGTTCGCCGATGCGATTGATGCGGGCACCGGTTGGTTGCGTGAGGCGGTGGGTGGAGCGTTGCCGGCGGGGCCGCTGACCAGTCTGCTGACCGACGGCATCATTGCCGGCCTGGGCGGAGTAGTCGTGTTTCTTCCCCAGATCCTCATCCTGTTCGCCTTCATTCTCGCGTTGGAAGAGAGTGGCTACCTGCCGCGCGCGGCTTTCCTGTTGGATCGGTTGATGGCATCTGCCGGCTTGTCGGGTCGCTCGTTCATTCCCTTGTTGTCCAGCGTCGCCTGTGCGGTGCCCGGCATCATGGCGACGCGCAGCATCCAGGATCCCCGGGACAGGCTGGCCACGATCCTGGTCGCGCCCCTGATGACCTGTTCCGCGCGTTTGCCGGTCTATACGCTGTTGATCGGAGCCTTCATCCCTGACGGGAAGGTCGGCATCTTCAACCAGCAAGGTCTGGTTCTGTTCAGCCTTTACGCGGCGGGCATCGCCAGCGCGCTGATCGTCTCGTGGGTGATGAAGAAGTGGCGTCGCGACAAGAGCGAGCACGCCCTGTTGTTGGAGCTGCCTTCCTACCGCATCCCGCACCCGCGCGACCTGCTGATCGGCCTGTGGGAGCGCGCGCTGATCTTCCTCAAGCGCGTCGGTGGCATCATCCTGGCGCTGACGATCCTGCTGTGGGTGCTGCTGAGCTTCCCCGCAGCACCGGCGGACGCGGTCGGTCCCGCTATCGACTACAGTTTTGCGGGCCGTATCGGCCACGCGATGGCCGTGTTCTTCTCGCCGCTGGGTTTCAATTGGCAGATCTGCATCGCCCTGATTCCGGGCATGGGCGCGCGCGAAGTGGCGGTGTCCTCGCTCGCGACGATCTATTCGTTGTCCGCCGCAGACGACGATGCGGCGATCCAAGCGTTGACGCCCGTCATTAGCGACGGGTGGTCATTCGCCACGGGTTTGTCGCTGATCGTCTGGTTCATCTACGCCCCGATGTGCATCTCCACGCTGGCAACGATCAAGCGCGAGACTGGTTCCTGGAAACAGATGGGCTTCGCGACGTTCTACCTGTTCGCGCTGGCCTACCTGGCCTCGCTGGTGACCTACCAGGTGGCCAGCGCCCTGGGCGGTGGCTGAGCCATGGATGTCTCGCTCGCACTGCAATACGCCATCATCGCCATCCTGGTGGTGGCCAGCGTGTGGGTGGTGCTGAAGAAGCAGTTCCCCGGTCCGCTGCGCAAGGCACGGATCGCGATGGCGCTGCCGTTGCTGCGCGAAGGGAATGCGAACTGGCAACGCATGCTGGGGCGCTGGATCGCGCCCGCGGGATCATCTGCCAGCGATGCCGCATGTGGCGGCTGCAGCAGTTGCGGGCCAGACAAGAAAAACTGATCCCGCGAGGTCAGTGCCGCGTGCGGCGGCCTGCGGCCTTGCCCGTGGCAGGGTTGAGCTCGACCGACAGGACGAAGCTACGTTGCTCATGCGGTTGCATCGCGCCGACGCCCACGACCTGGCGGGTCACTTCCTCGCCGCGGTCGTTGCGAATGGACAACACGACGCTGTACTCCCAGGCCGCGCCTTCGGCGGGCGGCTGCAGCGTGCCTTCGATGCGTAGCGGAGTGAGCGCAGGCGCCGCGTTGGCGCCCGCGCCCGGTTCGAAGCGCAGGTGGTGGCGGCAGCCGGGACAGACCGCCGCGCTCTCCAGGATGGTCGCCTTGCAGTGCGGGCAGGTGCGGGTGGCGCCGGCACTGCCAGGGCGGGGTTGGCTCATGCGGCCGCGCCGGACTCCGTACCGCCGGACTTGCCGCCCTTGCTGGCGACTTCGTCCCAGCCGAAATCGGCCTGGCCGCGCATCCGCGAACCCGCGGCGACCGTGAGCGAACCGGCCTTGACGTCGCCGATCAGCACGCCGGAGGCGAGCAGTTCGACGCGCGCGGCCGATTCGATGTTGCCCTCGAGTTCGCCGGCGATGGTGACCTTCTTCGCCCGCACGCCGCCATTGAGCTTGGCGCCGGTCTCGATGGTCAGGTCGCCCTGCACGTTGACGTCGCCCTTGAACTTGCCGGCGATGCGGATGTGGCCCGTACCCTCGATCTTGCCTTCGATGGTCAGGTCGGAGGCGATCAACGATTCCTTCAACGCCTCCTGTGGTGCCCGCTCGGGCGCGCGCGTGCCGGGGGGAGCGGTCACCGTGGGCGAGAAGTCGGCGACGGCCGGCGCCTCACGCACAGCGGCGGGCGTGGGCTCGGGGAGGGGCGGCGTGGCCTCTTTTTTCGCGGGGCCTTGGTCTTTCCAGATGGACATGCAGGGGATGCTCCGGGTGACGTGGACACTGGACTATCGCCAATGGCGGGCCCCTCACGTTGTGATCACGCCTGCCAAACGGCAATGCCACATCGCCCGCGTCGCACCGGTTCACCTGCCAGCCGGAGTTGTCGACGCGCCTCTCACATGTCTGAAGTGGGGGGCGAGACTCAGCGCCCGCCGGCGACGTCGATGAAGGTGCCCGTCGAATACGCCGCCTGCGGGGAGAGCAGCCACAGGATGGCTTCGGCCACTTCCTCGGGCTGGCCGCCGCGCCGCATCGGCACGAAGGCCTTGACCCGCTCCACCCGTCCAGGTTCGCCACCGTCGGCGTGCATACCGGTGTAGATGAAGCCCGGTCGGACCGCGTTGACGCGTATCCCTTCCTGCGCGACTTCCTGCGCCAGGCCCACGGTCAATGAGTCCATTGCGCCCTTGGATGCGGCGTAGTCGACGTACTCGCCCGGCGAGCCGGTCTTCGCCGCGACCGACGATACGTTGACGATCGCACCGCCCAGGCCGCCGTGACGGGTGGACATCCGTCGCACGGCTTCGCGGCAGCAGAGCAGGGTGCCGGTGACGTTGGTGGCAAGGATGCGGCCAATGCGGGCGGCGTCCATCGCGTCCACGCGCATCTGCGTTTCCAGGATGCCGGCGTTGTTGACCAGTGCGGTCACCGGCCCCAGCGTCTCATCCAGCCGAGCGAACATGGCGACCACGTCCGCTTCGTCCGACACATCGGCGCGCAGGGCGACGGCGCGGCCACCTGCCTCGGTGATCCGCTGCACGATGGAAGCCGCCGCATCCGCATCGAGGCGATAGTTGACCCCGACGGCATAGCCGCGTTCCGCGGCCAGCACGGCGGTTGCCGCGCCGATGCCGCGACTTCCTCCGGTGACGAGAACCACCTGCGATGCCATCGACTACATCCGGAACACGCCGAACTTCGCCGGCTCGATCGGCGCGTTGAGCGACGCCGAGATGCCCAGCCCCAGCACGCGACGCGTGTCGGCGGGGTCAATGATGCCGTCGTCCCACAAGCGGGCCGTGGCGTACCACGGGCTACCCTGGCTTTCGTATTGCTCGCGGATCGGGGCCTTGAACGCGTCCTCGTCCTCTGGCGACCACGTCTTGCCTGCGGCCTCGATGCCGTCGCGCTTTACGGTGGCCAGCACGCTGGCGGCCTGTTCGCCGCCCATCACGCTGATACGCGCATTGGGCCACATCCACAGGAAGCGCGCGCCATAGGCACGCCCGCACATCGCGTAATTGCCGGCGCCGAAACTGCCACCAATGACGACGGTGAACTTGGGTACGGACGAGCACGCGACTGCGGTGACCATCTTGGCCCCGTCCTTGGCGATGCCGGCGTTCTCATACTTGCGGCCGACCATGAAGCCGGTGATGTTCTGCAGGAACACCAGCGGAATGCCGCGCTGGTTGCACAGCTCGATGAAGTGCGCGCCCTTGAGCGCGCTCTCGCCGAACAGGATGCCGTTGTTGGCGATGATGCCGACGGGATAGCCGTGCAGGTGCGCGAAACCGGTGACCAGCGTCTTGCCGTAGCGCGCCTTGAATTCATCCAGCTCGCTGCCGTCGGTGATGCGGGCGATGACCTCGCGGATGTCGAACGGCCGACGCGTGTCCTTCGGCACGATGCCGTAGAGCTCTTCGGCGGCGTAGAGCGGCTCGCGCGCTTCGCGCACGGCGACCGGAACGGATTTGCGCCGGTTGAGATGGCCGATGATGCCGCGCGCGATCTCCAGCGCGTGGCGGTCGTCCTCGGCGAAGTGGTCGGCCACGCCCGATACGCTGGTATGCACGTCGGCGCCACCGAGCGCTTCGGCATCCACCACTTCGCCGGTGGCGGCCTTTACCAATGGTGGGCCGCCGAGGAAGATCGTGCCCTGCTCGCGGACGATGACGCTTTCGTCGCACATCGCCGGCACGTAGGCGCCGCCAGCGGTGCAGCTGCCCATCACCACCGCGACCTGCGGGATGTTCTCCGCGCTGAGCCGTGCCTGGTTGTAGAAGATGCGGCCGAAGTGCTCGCGGTCCGGGAAGACCTCGTCCTGCAGCGGCAGGAACGCGCCGCCGGAGTCGACCAGGTAGATGCAGGGCAGCCGGTTCTCGCGGGCGATCTCCTGCGCGCGCAGGTGCTTCTTCACCGTCATCGGGAAGTAGGTGCCGCCCTTGACGGTGGCGTCGTTGGCGACGACGACCACTTCCAGCCCCATCACGCGGCCAATGCCGCACACCATGCCGGCCGCCGGTGCCGCACCGTCGTACATGTCTTCGGCGGCGAGCGGCGCGATTTCCAGGAACGGCGAACCCGGGTCGAGCAGGGCGGTGATGCGATCACGCGCAAGCAGCTTGCCGCGCTCGGTGTGCTTGCCACGCGCTTTCTCGCCGCCGCCGTCGGCGGCACGCGCGAGCCGGCGGTCCAGTTCCTGCACCAGCACCCGGTGGTAGGCCGCATTGGCGGTGAAGTCGGGCGAGCGCGGATCGAGTTGCGAAGCGATGGCAGGCATGCGGCACGCGAAAGCGGGAAAGGCGGCATCAGACCACAAAGCCCGGCATGCGCCAAACCGCAGTGCAAAAGAAAAGGCCCGCTTGCGCGGGCCTTTTCCGATTCGCGCGAAGGCGAGTCGATTACTTCTTGACTTCTTCAGCCTTGGCTTCGGCCTTGTCGGCCACTTCAGCAGCCTTGTCGGCGGTCGCCTGGGCGGCGTCGGCGGTGGCCGAAGCAGCGGCGGCGGCAGCGTCGGTGGCAGCGGCTTCGGTCGCGGCGGCGGCGTCGCCAGCGGCGGCGGTCGCGGCAGCAGCGGCGTCGGAGGTCGCGGCAGCGGCGGCGTCGCCGGCAGCGGAAGCGGCGTCGCCAGCGGCGGCGGCAGCGTCACCCGCGGCAGCGGCGGCCTGGTCGGCGGCAGCGGCGGCGTCGGCGGCGGCGGCGTCGGTGGACTCGCTCTTCGTGCAGGCGCTCAGAGCCAGGACGGCGGCGACCAGCAGGACGGTGCTCTTGATCTTCATGTGGATCCCCAAATCGGTATGTGTGTGGAAGGTGGCGCCGGGAAGGCGACGTGTTCGTCCGTTGAGGAGGCCGAACCGGGATGCCGGACCCGGATACAGAAAAAGCCGCCAGCGAACTGGCGGCTTCTTCAGTTTAACGCTAAATCAGGCAACCGCCAGCAGATTACTGCTTGGTGGCTTCCTTGGCAGCGTCGGTCGCAGCTTCGGCGGTGTCAGCAGCCTGGGCAGCGGCGTCGGCAGCAGCGTCAGCGGCTTCGCCGGTGGTGGCGGCAGCAGCGTCGGTCGCGGCGGTCGAAGCAGCGTCGGCGGCAGCGGCAGCGGCGTCGGCCGACTGCTGGGCGGCGTCGGCGGTGGCTTCGCCAGCGGCGGCCGAGGCGTCGGCAGCAGCCTGGGCTTCGGTCGAAGCGGCAGCGGCGTCAGCGGCGGCGTCAGCAGCCTGCTCCTGGTTCGAGCACGCAGCCAGGGCGAAACCCAGAGCCAGCGCGATCAGAGCCTTGTTCATGGTCATCTTTGCATTTCCTCGTCGTTAGTTAGGCAACGCGCAATTGCGCGCCTGCAACATGATGACAAGCCCATTACCGCTGTCAAGCGGTTGGCCGGTTATCTTTGTCAATCCGTTGTTAAACACTATGGGGCAAAGGAAAACGCGCACGCCTTCGCCCCAAACTGCGCAAAACCTCAGGCCACCTCGACCGCGATCGCGGTCGCTTCGCCACCGCCGATGCACAGGGTCGCGATGCCGCGCTTGAGGCCACGGACGCGCAGCGCGTTGATCAGGGTCACCACCAGGCGGGCACCGGACGCGCCGATCGGATGGCCCAGCGCACAGGCACCGCCGTTGACGTTGACCTTGGCGTGCGGGATGCCCAGTTCCTTGATCGGCGCCATCGCCACCACGGCGAACGCTTCATTGACTTCGAACAGGTCCACCTGGTCCACGGTCCAGCCGACCTGCTTCAGCAGCTTGTCGATGGCGGCGACCGGCGCGGTGGTGAACCATTCCGGCGCCTGGGAATAGGTGGCATGGCCGACGATCTTCGCCAACGGCTGCAGGCCGCGCTTGGCGGCTTCGTCGGCGCTCAGCAGGACCGTCGCGGCGGCGCCGTCGGAAATGCTGGACGAGCTGGCAGCGGTGACGCTGCCATCCTTCTTGAAGGCGGGCTTGAGGGTCGGGATCTTGGCGATGTCCGACTTGCCCGGCTGCTCGTCGGTGGCCACCTCGACCTCGCCCTTGCGGGTCGCGACCTTGACCGGGACGATCTCGCCGTCGAACGCGCCGGAGGCCTGCGCGGCCTGCGCGCGGGTCACCGATTCGATGGAGTAGGCATCCTGCTCCTCGCGGGTGAAGCCGAACTTGGCCACGGTGGCTTCGGCGAACACGCCCATCGGCTGGCCGTCGTACGGGCTGGTCAGGCCGTCCCACGCCATGTGGTCCACCGCCTGGAAGTTGCCGTAGCGGTTGCCAGTGCGCGAGTTCGGGATCAGGTGCGGGGCATTGCTCATCGATTCCATGCCGCCGGCGACCACGATGCTGGCCGACCCGGCCTTGATCAGGTCATGGCCCAGCATGATGGCCTTCATGCCCGAGCCGCAGACCTTGTTGATGGTCGTGGCGCCCGCGGCGTCGGGGATGCCGGCCGCGCGCGAGGCCTGGCGCGCGGGGGCCTGGCCGAGATTGGCCGGCAACACGCAGCCCATGATGACCTCGGACACGTCCGCGGCCGGGATGCCCGACTGTTCCAGCGCCGCCGCGATGGCGGCCGCGCCCAGCGTAGGAGTGGGAACGCCGTTGAACTGGCCAAGGAACGAACCGATGGCGGTGCGCTTGGCGGCGGCGATGACGATGTCGGACATGGGGGACTTCCCGCGTGGAGTGAGATCCCGATTATCCCGCCCCGGCCCGACGGCGGGCAAATCGGCCGTTCGTACAGGGTCGCATGCCCCGGCGCGGCGTATGCTCGGGCCGGAGGGGAGAGCTATATGTCAGAAGAACCGTCCGCAGACGCGGTACCGCGCGCCTTTGTCGTGCCCTGCGCGACCCTGGACGCGGGCGCTCCATGGCGCTGGCTGCGCGCCGGCTGGCGAGACCTGCGCCTGGCGCCGGGCCTGTCGCTGCTGTTCGGCGGGGTGATCGTGCTGGTAAGCGCCGGCATCTCGTGGCTGGCCTTCGCGCTGGGCCGGTTCGCGCTGCTGGCGACGCTGCTGTCGGGATTCGTGTTCGTCGCGCCGCTGATCTGCGTGGGCCTGTATTGCGTGAGCCGTGCGCTGGAGCAAGGGCACACGCCGCGCCTGCGCGATTCGTTCGTGCTCGCCCGTCGCGTGCTGGGGCAGGCGGGCGTATTCGCGCTGGGGCAGGGGGTGATCATCCTGCTGTGGTCGCGCGCCGGGATGATGGTCAGCGCGTTCTTCCCGTTCGATGGAAGCGATCCGGGCGCGTTCTGGGAATTCCTGGCGCTGGGCTCGGCCATCGGCGCGGTGTTCGCCGCGCTGACGTTCGCGGTGACCGCGTTCTCGCTGCCGATGATCGCCGACCGCGACGTCGACATGGTCACGGCGGCCGTCTCCAGCGTGCACGCGGTGATGCGCAACAAGGGCGCGATGGCCGTGTGGGGCCTGGTGCTGGTGACCCTGACCGCGATCGGCTTCGCCACCGCGCTACTCGGGCTGGCGATCCTGATGCCCTGGCTGGCCTACGCCAGTTGGCACGCCTATCGGGAAACGCTGGATGCGACTTCGTGGCCAGCCCTGGAAGGGGCTGGCGCGCGGTAGGGCGGGCTTCAACCCGCGATCACTATCCATGAAGACGGTGGGCCATGGCCCACCCTGCGACGACGGGAGGATCAACCCCGCCCGTCGAACAGCTCCCGCCCGATCAGCATGCGGCGGATTTCATTGGTCCCGGCGCCGATGGCGTAGAGCTTCGCATCGCGCAACAGGCGGCCGGCGGGGTACTCGTTGATGTAGCCGTTGCCACCCAGCGACTGGATCGCTTCCAGCGTCACCTGCACGGCGGCTTCCGACGCGTGCAGCAGGCAGCCTGCCGCCGCGGCGCGCGAACCCTGGCCTTCGTCGAAGCCGCGCGCCACCTGGTAGGCGAAGGCGCGGCTGGACTGCAGCGCGGTGTACATGTCGGCCAGCTTGCCCTGCATCAGGCCGAACGTACCGATGGCCGCGTCGAACTGCTTGCGCTCGCGCACGTAGGGCAGGGTGATGTCGAGCGCGGCCTGCATCAGGCCGATGGGTCCGCCGCTCAGCACCAACCGCTCGGTGTTCAGGCCGCTCATCAGCACGCGCACGCCCTGGTTGACCTCGCCCAGCACGTTCTCGGCGGGGATCTCGCAGTTCTCGAACACCAGTTCGCAGGTGTTGCTGCCGCGCATGCCCAGCTTGTCGAGCTTCTGCGCGGTAGAGAAGCCCTTCATGCCGCGCTCGACGATGAAGGCGGTCATGCACTTGCTGCCCGCATCCTTGCCGGCGGTGCGCATGTAGACCAGCAGCACGTCGGCTTCCGGCCCGTTGGTGATCCACATCTTGTTGCCGTTGGCGACCCAGATACCGTCCCTGAGCTCGGCACGGCAGCTCATCGAACCGACCACGTCGGAGCCGGCGCCCGGTTCGCTCATCGCGAGCGCGCCTTTCCACTCGCCGCTGGACAGCTTCGGCAGGTACTTCGCGCGTTGCGCGGCGTTGCCGTTGAGGTAGAGATTGGACACGCACAGGTTGGAGTGCGCGCCGTAACTCAGGCCGACCGAACCCGACGCCCGCGAGATTTCCTCCATCGCGACCAGGTGGGCCAGATAGCCCATGCCGCTGCCGCCGAACTCGGGGTCGACGGTGATGCCCAGCAGGCCCAGCTCGCCCAGCTTGGGCCACAGGTCCTGCGGGAACGCATTGTCGTGGTCGATCTGCGCCGCACGCGGCGCGATCTCGGTCTGCGCGAACCGCTGCACGGCCTCGCGCAGCGCATCCAACTCTTCGCCCAGCGGAAACCCGCTGACGGTATCCGGTCGCATTCGGTCCTCCCTCCTCCGCGGCCCAACTTCCAGGTTTTCGGTAACGCCTTCGGTCTCAGTGCTCGCCGCGCAGGTGGCCCATGAAGCGCGGCGCGGTGCGGCCCAGCGGCAGCTTCAACTTGCCGATGGCCTTCATGCGCGCCTCGGCGATCTGGTCGGCCGCGTATTGCGGCGCGATGCCTTCCTTCTCGGCCAGGTCGAAGATCTTGCCGACCGTGTGGTAGATCGTCCGCATCATGCGCATCGCGCGTTCGCGGTTGTAGCCGTCGATCTCCAGCGATACGTTCATCACGCCGCCCGCGTTCACCGCGTAGTCCGGCGCGTACAGGATGCCGCGCTTGGCCGCTTCCACGCCGGTCACGTGCGACATCTGGTTGTTCGCGGTGCCGCAGATCACCTTCGCCTTCAGGCGGGGCAGGGTCTGTTCGTTGATCGCGTACTCCAGCGCGCAGGGGCTGAACACGTCCACCGGCAGGTCGTAGATCTCGTCCGGCTTCACCGCTTCGGCGCCGTATTCCTCCACCGCGTGCTCGACCAGTGCCGGGTTGAGGTCGGTGACGAACAGCTTGGCACCGCGCTCCTTCAGCAGCTTCACGAACTCCATGCCGATGTGGCCCAGGCCCTGCACGGCATAGCTGTACTTGCCGATCTCTTCGTTGCCGAACTTGCGGTTCAGCGTGGCCATCAGGCCCTGCAGTGCACCGTAGGCGGTGAACGGGGCCGGGTCGCCCGAGCCGCCGTGCACCTGGTGCACGCCGACCACGTATTCGGTCTCGCGGTAGACGTTTTCCATGTCGTTGACGTCGGTGCCGACGTCCTCGGCGGTGATGTAGCGGCCGCCCAGCGAGTCCACGTAGCGGCCGAAGGAGCGGAATAGCACCTCGGTCTTGTCCTGGCTGCTGTCGCCGATGATCACGGCCTTGCCGCCGCCGACGTTCAGGCCGGCCAGCGCGTTCTTGTAGGTCATGGTGCGGCTCAGCCGCAGCGCATCGGTCAGTGCCAGCGCGCTGTCGGCGTAGGGCCGCATGCGCACGCCGCCCAGCGCCGGGCCGAGCACGGTGCTGTGGATGGCGATGATGGCCTTCAGCCCGGCATCCGGGTTGTGGCAGAAGATGACCTGTTCGTGGCCGGAGGTGTCGAGCGTTTCGAAAATCATGGGTGGGCTCCGGTGCGCGGGTGGAACCGGCGCGGGCTTGCCTTCACGGCTAACGGGTTGTCAGAAAAGAAAAAAGCGACGTTTCCGGATTCCGCCGTGGTCGTCGCTGGGCGCCAGTTTAATCCAATCGTCCTCCGGCGAGATGACAGCCGCCTGGGGGCGGGGTGACCTCCGGCCTATTGTGAGAAGCGAACGACCGTGCTATTTCTGTCGCCATGAGTCCCCAGGCCGCCACCCACAAAGGCAATGCCACCCGCGAGATGATCGTCGCGCGGGCCTACGACATCGCTGCCCGGCACGGGCTGGAAGGCTTGTCGATCGGTGAGCTGGCCACGGCCGCCGGCATGTCGAAGAGCGGCGTCTTCGCCCACTTCGGCTCCCGCGAAGACCTGCAGCTGACCGTGCTGGAGTGGACGGCCGAGCGCTACGCACGCGCCGTGATCGGCCCGGCCATCAGCCAGCCGCGCGGCCTGCCGCGCCTGCGCGCCATCATGGAACACTGGTTCCAGTGGGTCTGCGACAACCCGGATGGCTGCGTCATCCTGGCCGCCGCCCACGAGTACGACGCCCGCCCGGGCCTGCTGCGCGACCGCATCGTCGATTGGCTGCTCCAGCTGCGCCAGCAATTGGTCAAGGCGATCAGCATGTGCATCGACACCGGTGAGCTGTCGCCGAAGACCGATCCGGTCCTGCTTGCGTTCGAACTGTTCGCCGTCGCCCAGGGCCTGCACGACGCCCGGCTCTACGACGCCGAACAGGCACCGTTGCTCGCCCGCCGTTCCCTGGACCGCCTGCTGGCGTCCTACGGCGCCCCCGCTGTCTCCACCCCCGCCTGACGCCCCCGAGGTCCACCGCCATGGCCGCTGTCACTGTCCGTCAAAATAGCACGACCGTTCGTAAACCCCTCGCGCTGCGCCTGCTGAGCGCCCGTCTCGCCGTCGGCAGCTGGCTCGCCCCGCGCAGCACACTGACCCGGGCGTTCCAGTTGTTCTGCACGCCGATGCCCGGTGCCCGCACGCGGGCCAGGCAGGCCGATACCGGCGGCGCGCGGCTGGGCGAACTGGCCTTCGGCCGCGAACGCCTGGCCACCTATACCTGGGGCGATCCGGCCCGCGAACCGACCGTGCTGCTGGCCCATGGCTGGTCCAGTTTCGGCCTGCGCTTCCTGCCGTGGGTGGAACCGCTGCGTCGCGCCGGCTATGCCGTGGTGACGTTCGACCAGCCCGCGCATGGCCGCAGCAGCGGACGCCGCGCCACGCTGCCGATGTTCGCCGAAGCGATCGCCCGGGTCGCCGACCACACCGGTCCGCTGGCCGCCGTCGTCGGTCATTCGCTCGGCGGCGCCGCGAGCGCGATCGCGATGGCGCGCGGGCTGCAGGCCGAGCGCGTGATCCTGCTGGCGCCGGCCGCCGATCCCTTCGATGCCGCGCGCCGTTTCGGCGGCATGGTGGGGCTGGCGCAGTTCCTCAGCCGGCGTCTGTTCGACGAGTACCAGGAACTCACCGCGCACGACATCCGCGACCTGCACGCGCAGGCCACCGCGCCGCAGATCGCGCGGCCCGGCCTGGTCGTGCACGACCTGGAGGACACCGACGTGCCGTGGTGCGAAGGCGAGCGTTATGCGCGCTACTGGCCGCAGGCCACGCTGCTCAGCACGAACGGGCTCGGCCACCATCGCGTGACCATCGCGCCGGAAACGCTCGATGCCGCCTTGCGCTTCCTGCGTGGCGAAACCGTCGGCCAGCGCGTGGTGTCCACGCGCGAGCTGCCGTTCGGCCTGTGCTGATGCGAATGGCGTGACCGCACGCCACCGTAGGGTGCGCGTGCGGTGTCCACTGGTGTGCAATTGGTGAGGTGATCACGCGCGAGCGGCTACAATCCCGCGTCTGTCCGTCCTGCAAGTGAGCACGCGTGAGTACACCCGCCAGCCAGTTCCCCGCCACCCAGGCCGACGCCACGCCGCTGCGCTTCGTCACCGCCGCCAGCCTGTTCGACGGGCACGACGCGGCCATCAACATCATGCGCCGCCTGATCCAGGGCGAGGGCGCGGAAGTGATCCACCTGGGCCATAACCGCAGCGTCGAGGACGTCGTCCGCGCCGCGCTGCAGGAAGACGCCGACGGCATCGCGCTGTCCAGCTACCAGGGCGGGCACGTCGAGTACTTCAAGTACATGGTCGACATGTTGAAGGAGCGCGGCGCCGGCCACGTGCGTGTGTTCGGCGGTGGCGGCGGCACCATCACGCCGGAAGAGATCGCCGAACTGCAGGCCTACGGCGTGGAGCGCATCTACCACCCGAACGACGGCATGAAGATGGGCCTGGTCGAAATGATCCAGGACGTGGTCAAGCGCGCCGAGGAAGGCCGCGTGCAGGTCGCCGCCGATCGCGACGCCGCGCCCGCGCAGCCCAAGCTCACCGACGAGGCCGGCATCGGCCGCGTGCTCAGTGCCATCGAGGACGGCCGCTATTCCGACGCCGACCTGGAGAAGCTGCGCGCGCAGTGGGCCAAGGGCCCGCATGCGCCGTTCCCCGCGCGGCCCACGCCGGTGGTCGGCATCACCGGCACCGGCGGCGCCGGCAAGTCGTCGGTCACCGACGAACTGATGAACCGCTTCCTGTCCTGCTTCCCGCAGATGCATATCGCGGTGATCTCGGTCGATCCCACCCGTCGCCGCACTGGCGGCGCGCTGCTCGGCGACCGCATCCGCATGAACGCGCTGCGCAGCGACCGCATCTACATGCGCTCGATGGCCACGCGCCGCCAGCACGTGGCGACCAATGCGGTGTTGAAGGACTGCATCGCGTTCCTGAAGTCGCTGGGCTTCGACCTGGTGATCGTCGAGACTGCCGGCATCGGCCAGAGCGATTCGGAAATCGTCGACCTGGTCGACTTCCCGATGTACGTGATGACCAGCGACTACGGCGCGGCCAGCCAGCTGGAGAAGATCGACATGATCGACTTCGCCGAGCTGATCGTGCTGAACAAGTACGACAAGCGCGGCGCCGAAGACGCGCTGCGCGACGTGCGCAAGCAGTGGAAGCGCAACCGCGTGGCGTTCCAGACGCCGGACGCCGACGTGCCGGTGTATCCCACCATCGCCAGCCAGTTCAACGACCCCGGCGTCAGCTGGATGTTCGCCAACCTGTGCCGCCTGCTGCGCGAGAAGCTGCAGCTGCCGGCCGAGAAGTGGACGCCCGCGCTCGATACCGAACTGAAGGAACCGCGCGCCACCGTGCTGATTCCCGGCAGCCGCGTGCGTTACCTGGCCGAAATTGCGGAGCAGGGCCGCGGCATCAACCGCCGCATCGAGACCGAAGCCGAGACCGCCAGCCGCGCGCAGCATTACTGGAACGCGCTGAAGGACCTCGGCGACGCCGCACTGCTGAAGGCGCTGGAGCTGTATGCCAACGACGATCTCGTAGGACGGGCCTCGGCCCGCCATCCGGAGGCGGGCGAGGTCAACGATGGCGGGCCAGGGCCCGCCCTACAGGTGGATCGTTCGCTGCTGACCTTGCGTCAGCGCTACAACGATGCGATCCAGTCGTTGTCGTCCGATGCATTGAAGCTGCTGCGCGAGTGGCCGGCCCGGCACAAGGCCGTGACCGATCCGGTCAACGAGTACCAGGTGCGCGGCAAGACCATCCGCATCGAGAACTACCGCGAATCGCTCAGCCACCAGCAGATCCCGAAGATCGCGCCGCCGCCGTACCAGGGCTGGGGCGAACTGCTGACGTTCCTGCAGAAAGAGAATCTGCCCGGCAGCTATCCGTACACCGGCGGCGTGTATCCGTACCGCCGCACCGGCGAGGACCCCATCCGCATGTTCGCCGGCGAAGGCACGCCGGAGCGCACCAACCGCCGCTTCCATTACCTGTCGGTCGGCCAGCCGGCCGCGCGCCTGTCCACCGCCTTCGACAGCGTCACGCTGTACGGCGAAGACCCGGCGCCGCGCCCGGACATCTACGGCAAGATCGGCAACTCCGGCGTCAACATCCCCACGCTGGACGACATGAAGAAGCTGTACTCCGGCTTCGACCTGTGCGCGCCGACCACGTCGGTGTCGATGACGATCAACGGCCCGGCGCCGATCATCCTGGCGATGTTCATGAACACCGCCGTCGACCAGCAGGTGGAGAAGTACCTGAAGGCCGACGACGCGCGCTGGGCCGAAGCGAGCGCGAAGATCGATGCGTTCTTCGAGGGTCGCGCGCGTCCGCAGTACCACGGCGAACTGCCGCCGACCAACAACGGCCTCGGCCTGGGGCTGCTCGGCATCACCGGCGACCAGCTGGTCGATGAAGACACCTACACCCGCATCAAGACCGAGACACTGGCCACCGTGCGCGGCACCGTGCAGGCCGACATCCTCAAGGAAGACCAGGCGCAGAACACCTGCATCTTCAGCACGGAGTTCGCCCTGCGCATGATGGGCGACATCCAGCAGTACTTCGTCGATCACGCGGTGCGCAATTTCTACTCGGTGTCGATTTCGGGCTACCACATCGCCGAGGCCGGGGCGAACCCGATCAGCCAGCTCGCTTTCACGCTGTCCAACGGCTTCACCATCGTGGAGTACTACCTGGCGCGCGGCATGAAGATCGACGACTTCGCGCCCAACCTGTCGTTCTTCTTCAGCAACGGCATGGACCCGGAGTACACCGTCATCGGCCGCGTCGCCCGCCGCATCTGGGCACGCGCCATGCGCGAGCGCTACGGCGCCAACGAGCGCAGCCAGATGATGAAGTACCACATCCAGACCTCCGGCCGGTCGCTGCACGCGCAGGAAATCCAGTTCAACGACATCCGCACCACGCTGCAGGCGCTGTACGCGTTGTTCGACAACTGCAACAGCCTGCACACCAACGCCTACGACGAGGCGATCACCACGCCGACCGAAGAAAGCGTGCGCCGCGCGGTCGCCATCCAGATGATCATCAACAAGGAGCTGGGGCTGAACTTCAACGAGAACCCCTGGCAGGGCAGCTTCGTCGTCGACCAGCTGACCGACATCGTGGAAGAGGCGGTCTACAAGGAATTCGAAGCCATCAGCGAGCGCGGCGGCGTGCTGGGTGCGATGGACACCATGTACCAGCGCGGCAAGATCCAGGAAGAGTCGCTGTACTACGAGCACAAGAAGCACGACGGCAGCCTGCCGCTGGTGGGCGTGAACACCTTCCTGCCGCGCGAGCACGGCGGCGAGATCGCCACCGAGATCGAGCTGATCCGCTCGACCGAAGAAGAGAAGGGCCAGCAGATCGCCAACGTCCGCGCCTGGCAGGCCTCGCGCAACGGGCTGGCGCCGGAAGGCGAGACCGACCACAGCCACGCCACCGCGCTGGAAGAACACGCCGATCCGGAAATCCACGACGGCCACGGCCTGGCCTACCTGCAACGCACCGCCCGCGAGCGCCGCAACGTGTTCGCCGCCCTGGTCGAAGCGGTCAAGACGCACAGCCTGGGGCAGATCAGCCACGCCTTGTACGACGTGGGTGGCGAGTACCGGCGGAACATGTAAGCCGCAGAAAACGAACCCCGCTTCGGCGGGGTTTTTTCTTGGGTGCTGGCTGCAGGGCTGACGTGTCACGTGCGGTCGCTTATAGTCCCCGGCCATCGGGGAGGCCGCGGGGAGGCCGACATGGAAATCAGCCAGAAGAAGTACTCCAACCAGGTGCGCTACGTCTTCGGGGACGAGGAGCTGGACTACTACGTGCAGGACAGCTCCGGCAGCCGGTCGTTCTCGGTGCCGTACTCGGCGATCAGTCGCGACCGGCAGACGCTGGTCGAGCGCAACCAGTGGCTGCGCAACGTGGGTCTGCTGTGGATCGTGCTCGGCACGGTGACCACCGGCCTCAGCCTGACCGGCGACCAGGGGTTGAAGATCTCGTTCTGGATCTGGGTGGGCCTGGCCTGCTACGGCGCCTATCACCTGTTCTCCACGCGCTTCACGATCATCCCGACCGAGGCCGGCAATCTGCTGGTCATCGATGGGCCCGAGGGTCAGCGCATCCTCGACGAGATCGTCTCCCGCCGCGCCGCGTACATGCGCGAGGAATACGACTTCATGCCGGAGAACGATTCGCCCGAGCAGCACCGCAGCCGTTTCAAGTGGCTGCATCGCGAAGGCGTGCTGAGCGACGATGAACTGAAGCAGCGCCTCGCCGTCGTCGATGCGATGGACCCCGCACGCGCCGTGCCCGGCCCCGAGCCGGGCGCACGGCTCAACTGAGGCATACGCCGGTCGACGAAAAACCCCGCCTCGGCGGGGTTTTTCTTTGCACGCAACCGACGTCGCTTCACGTAGGGCGGGCTCAAGCCCGCCGTCATGGCGTGCGATGGCGGGCTTGAGCCCGCCCTACGGCTTCACGGGGTCGACGCTTACCGGTACGCCCCCGGCCCGCGCCAGATCAGTTCGCCTCGGCGATAGACGCGTTCGACGGTGACCACGTCGCGGGCGTCGCCGATGCCGGCCATGGCGGGGTCGTTCGGTTGCACCAGGCGGCAGCCGCCGGAGCCGCGGCGGGCGACGATCTCCAGCGGGCAGACCATGTATTCGCGGCGGCCGGGCAAGGGGAAGGAGAGTTCGGTCATGCCGCGGGCCTGCCATTCCTGCACGCGGATCTCGTTGCGCAGGTCGTAATAGATCTGGTGGCCGTCCACATCCATGCTGGGGCTGGCGGCGTTGTCCTGGCCACGGCCTTCGCTGCGGCCGGTGCCGGTGGTGTAGCCGCGGTTCTCGGGGGCGGTGTCCTGGCTGAGCATGCCGGGCGGTTGGCCCCATTGGGCGGAGCGGCGCCACGCCGGTTGGCTGGCGGGCGGCCGGGTCTGGGGTTGGGGCAGGGCTTGTTCGGAGGAGGTCGGCTGGGGCGCGGCTTCTTCTTCGGCCACGGGGTTCTCGGCCTCGGTCACGCGGGTGGCGTCGACGGGCGAGGTGACGGGGGTGGTCACCAGGGGTTTGAGGGGCTTGGGGCGTTCGCGCGGGGCCTGGACGCCGGTCGGCGGGACGGGCGGGCGCTGGTCGTCGCGGTCGGTCTCGCCCAGGAAGTCCACTTTGACGCGCGCGCCACCACTGCTGCTGCCCTCGGGCGGGGCCAGTTCCAGCTGGGAGGTGTACAGCAGGGCCAGCACGAACAGGACGTGCACCAACAGGCTGACCAGAACGCCGATCCGGCGTTCCTTCTGTTTGATGTAGACGTCTTCCCTGTCCAGCGGGTGGAGCAACGCCGCCCGGGTGCGGCTTGGCGCAGGGGTCATGCGGGTTGGGAGGCGACGGGGGTAGGGGAGATCATGGGGGCGGTACTGGTAAAGATGGGCACATTAGCGGCTGCGTTTGACGATGGCTATCAATGACCGGTAGAGGTTCGATCATGAGACGGCATAAGAGTTCAATAGTCGGTGCTAATGCAAGAGTGCGCTCAATCTGGCTTCTAGCCGCTATTAAAGGCGTCGCCCCTCATTACGCCACCCTGCTTCTTGGGGTTTCTTGCTTGCAGCTCGGGTCTCGCTGGAGGTAAAACGCTAGGGGTGCATTCACGGATGCATCAAGTCCAAGATGAATCCACTAACTGTCAGAAAAACATCAAGTCAAGGAAGAGGCTATGGTTGATTTCTCTAAGTTGAATAATTCAGCCGCACAAGCTAAAGCGGCTTCACTTCAAGAGACCTTCCTTCGTCTCGATAGGAAGGTCTCGCATGTGGAGCTGCGGCCATCACAGGTTGCTCTTTTTGCGAAGATCGATGAGGTGGTCGAGCGGCGCGACTTGGTTGTAAAGCTAAACACTGGCGGCGGTAAGACGACCACCGGCCTGATCTATCTAAAGCACCTCATGGATCGCTACAAGGAGGTCGGTGTTTTTCTAGTGCCGACCACACAGCTCGCGGAGCAAGTTATTGATGAGGGCGTAAAGATCGGCTTGAAGGTTGTTTCATGGAATGCGAAAGAGAGCCATCCACCGGAGGCCGCGACACGATGTGAAGCGGTCATGGTCTGTACGTACGATAAGTTCTTTAATGGAAAGTCTACGTTCGCTAGATATGACGTGCGTCTGATACCTTGCGCCCTGGTGCTGGACGACGTTCATGCGGGAATTGAATCAATCAAGAAGTGTTTTAGCGCTGAACTTTCAGAAGAGGCACGGCTTGAGCTGTTGGGGCTTCTTGGCTCTGCGCTCAGTGAGGCTGAGCCTGGAAACTGGGCGAGGGTCGAGTCCGGTGATCCCGCGGGGATTGTCGAGGTCCCTCACTGGATACTCGCCGACAACATAGCGCCAATCAGGACGGTTCTTGGTCGTCATTCCGGCGAAGCGCCCCTACTTTTCTCCTGGCCCTACTTGTCAAGAGATCTTGAGCTTGCTCGGTTGGTTATAGGTGGGCGAGGTGCTGCGATCGCATTGGATCCGCCTTTGGTCGCTCATGTTGAACACTACGAGCGAGCGAAACATCGTCTCTTCATGTCTGCGTCTATCCATGACGGCGCTCCGCTTATTCGTGAGCTTGGCTGTGACCCTGTAGCTGCAGAGAATCCCATCGAGATTCCGGGGGAGGCGGCAGTCGGCGAGCGAATGGTGCTGGTCCCGTCACTGATCGATTCAGAATTCAGTAGGCAGCAGGTGTGCGCCGTGGTTAGGCAGTTTGTGCCGAGCTCGAATGTGGTCGTGCTTGTGCCCTCAGAAGCGGCGGCGCGATTCTGGATAGATAATGGTGCATCCATTGCGGTTGGTGATGATTTCAGTGGGAGCGTAGCTAAGCTTAAGTCCACTACGTCAGGAAACTTTGTCGTATTCGTGAATCGCTACGATGGCATAGATCTTCCCGATGCTGCCTGCCGAGTTCTGGTTATAGATGGTCTTCCCTCGGGCGAAGGAATTATTGATCGATTGGACAATGAGAACGCTGGTGGCGTAGTTGGTATGCGCGGAAAGCTTGCCAATCGAGTTGAGCAAGGTTTGGGGCGTGCCGTTAGGTCGAGCTCCGACTATTGCGCTGTCATTCTTGCAGGCCAAGACATCGCAAACTTTGTATCCAGAAAGGTAGTACTAGAGAGCTTCTCGCCCAATGCAGTTCGACAGATTGAGATGGGTAGAGAGGTGTCAAAGGCAATTTCGTCAGAATCAGACAGGGTCGTTGGAGCAGCGAATGCGCTGCGTCAGCTGCTCAGTAGAGATCAGAATTGGCGCGAGTACTACACCTCTCAAATGAGAGTGTCATCCGAGCTTTCGCTTCAAGTTCCGCATGAGGCAGAACTTAGAAGGAAGGTTGCGGCTGCTGAGCGACGTGCTGCTAGTGCGGCTCAAGCAAGAGACTATTCTGCTTCATCTCGTGAGCTTAGGGCGGCTGCGAACCTGCTTGAAAAAGACAGGTACATAAGAGGCGTCATCAAGCAGAGTGGCGCAAAGGTCATGTATTTGCATGACAAAGTTGGGGCCATGGATCTGCAGGGTTCTGCGTTCTCCGACAACTATAACCTCTCGCGTCCTCCTGTTCTTCCTTCAGCGGCCCAGAGGAGAGTAAGTGGCCAGGCGGAGGCGATGGCGGAATGGTTGCATGAGTTTGCGGACAAGAACGGTGCTTTGGTCGAAATTGATGCTTTGCTCGCAAAATTGAACTACTCCAGTGGTGCGTCAACGGTCGAGGCTGCGATGCTCGAGTTGGGGAGGTTCTTAGGCGCTACTTCAAGCCGTCCGGAGAAGGAATGCGGGCGTGGCCCAGACAATCTTTGGATCTTTGGAGATCGTGCATTCTGCATAGAGATGAAGAGCGACAAGTATTCAAAACTATGGAAGAGTGATGCTGGCCAGATTTCTGTGAGTGAGCGATGGGTCAGGGACAACAATCCGGGGTTAGCGGAGATCTATTCCTTCATTGGTAGTGATGTGGTGGATGCGGATCACGCGCCTGACTTCCCGGTTGGTGTCAGGGTCATGACCAGTGGGGTTGTTGGGGATATCGTGATGCGCCTGCGTGGGATGCTTGTCGGTTTCGCAAATCATGGGCCGCTTTTCGCCGAGGATGCGGCAAATATTCAGAAGCAACTTGGTTTACACGGCTTGTTGCCTCAGCAGTTAGCGGGTTATGGAGTTCACATTCGATGAGCACGTAAGGTGGGCTTAAGCCCGCCCCACGTGCGGTGGTGCGGGTGGGTGCGGTGCATGGGGTGTGTAACCCGTAAGGCGGGCTTGAGCCCGCCCTACGCTGGATGGGATAGCGGGGCGCGTTGGGCGGTGATGGATGGCGTAGGGTGGGCCCTGGCCCACCGGCGTGCGGCTTACGCGGGTCGGACTTCTCCCATATGGATGGGGGATCTGTGGCGACGGTGATCGCGTGATGCATCCGGCACGCTGCCGCCATGTCGAATTACCGCCGCGTCTGGGTGCCGGGCGGCACCTACTTCTTCACCGTGAACCTGCTGGAGCGTCGCCGCGACTTGCTCATCGAACACATCGACCTGCTGCGCGATGCATTCCGGGCGGCGAGGGCGGTGCGACCGTTCCATCTGCTGGCCATCGTGGTGTTGCCCGACCACCTGCATTGCGTGTGGCGGTTGCCTGATGGCGATGCCGACAATGCCAACCGCTGGGCGCAGATCAAATCCGGTTTCAGCCGGGCGTTGCCCATCCACGAACGCCGATCATCGCGGCGTATCGCCCGCCGGGAGCGGGGCATCTGGCAGCGACGCTATTGGGAGCACCTGGTGTGTGACGACGACGATCTCCGCCGCGTTGTCGACTACGTACACATCAATCCCGTGAAGCACGGGTATGTCGCGCGTGCCGCCGATTGGCCTTACTCCTCGTTCCGGCGATGGGCCGCTGCGGGCGTCTATCCCTTGGATTTGGCGGTGGAGCCGGTGGTCTTGGAGGGGATGGGGGAGCGATAGGCGGGCGGGGCTTTGTGGCGGGCTTGAGCCCGCCCTACGAAGCTCCGAGCGTGTTTCTTCTAGCACTTGAGGTGTTTCTTCTCCCACTAAGATCCAACGTTCGACCTAAAAGAGTGTTTCTTCTCTCACTAAGGTCAAACGTTCCGCCTAAAAGGGTGTTTCTTCTCACACTAAGATCCAACGTTCCATCTAAATGGGTGTTTCTTCTCACACTAAGGTCCAACGTTCCATGTAGAACGGTGTTTCTTCTCACGCTAACGGTGTCGCGACACCGAAAAACATCCAACGTTTCACCAAATAGGTGCATGCGTCAGGGAAATAGGGTGGTTCTACACACACATAGGCTGGCGCATGAGCCGAAATGCCTGGGTGCGGTGTCGGGCGGGTCGCGTGCTTCGGTCGTGTCGCGCCCAGCTGGGTTTGCAACCCAGCCTACGGAGCCGCGAACCTCCGATCACCGCGACGTCCTCCGGCGCCGTAGCATGGGGTAACGCGGGTCGGGAGGGATTCTGGATGCGTATCTTGATCGTGGTGGTGGTGTTGAGCGTGGGTGCATGCACAGGGCTCGGTGCCGAGACCTCAGGTATCCGTGCCGCGTCGGTCACACCGCAGGATGTTTCGGAGGCGCCAACCGTCGGCGCGCTCGCCGGTGAATGGGAGGCGTGCGAAGGCACGACTTCGCCAGAAGAGTGCAGCCGCTACCGCCTGTTGCAACGCGGCGACCGCATCTGCGGAACCTGGTTCTATTTCGCTTCCGGAAAGGCGTACGCAGGCCGAGTCATCGCGCACGCGATCTCCTCCACCGACGCCAGGCGCACGCACATCTGTGGTCGTCCGGGTTCCGAGACCGACACCGAATGCGAAGGCGGGTGGCAGCGCATCGACAAGCCGCTGCAGCTCTGTGAGGGCGGGCTCTCCGACCTCACGCGTGCGGACGGATCTTGCTTTCCCTATTACCGGGCCGTGCCCATGGCGGATGACCAGCGGGACGCGCTGCTGGCGGAGCCCTGGATGCAAGCCTGCCTATCACGCGACCCCTGACGACCACGTACGAGGGGCTTCACCGCATGCCCCTCACGCCCCCGACACCCGCGCCTTGTTCCGCAACGACAGGCAGTACGCCACCGTCACTCCGATACCCAGCAGCACCGCCAGCGTGCCGCCGATCACCGCCACGTCCTTCGGCGCCGCGATCCAGAACCCCGCATAGACCAGGCCGCTGAGCGCCATCGACCAACCGGCGACGCGCTGCGCCTGACGCGCCCGCGCACTGGGTACGAACCGCTTCGGCATCTGGTTGCCGAACCACGCCACCATCAACCCGATCGCCCCCATCACGATGCGGTCGACCATCTCGCTATCGATCACGCCTTGCTTGCGGGCGAACGTCGCGCACAGCGCCAGCACCACGATGCCGATGCCCCACGCCAGACTGGTAGCCACTTCTCTGTTCATCGCGACGACTCCTTCTTGGCTTTCGGCGCGGCCTTGCCCGCACCGAACGAATGGACGAAACCGAGCAGCGCGTCTTCCAGCACCGACAGCTTCAAGTGATAGATCACCGACTTGCCGACCTTTTCCGCATGCACCAGGTCGGCCTCCTTCAACACCGCGAAATGCGCCGACATCGTCGGCTTCGACACATCGAACTGATCGCTCAACTCGCCCGCACTCATCGGGCCCTGGCGCAGCAACTGCAGCACCTGCCGGCGGGTGGGATCGGAAAGGGCGCGGAAGACCTGGCTCATGATGCGATAGTTAGCTAACTATCGAAATGTGTCAAGCGCCGTTGGTCGGCGAGACCCCATGGTCACTCTCGCGTGCAACCGTAGGCTGGGTTGCAAACCCAGCAGAGCGCAGACCTATCCCAAGCGCTGGGTTTGGCAACCCAGCCTACGGAGCCACCGGCGCCGTTGGACTCAACGGCGCCGGTCGTGCGTTGACGTGCGCTCAGCTATGCAGCGGTTCGAAACCGCCATCGCGTCCGGGACGATTCGGGTCCGGCGGCGGGGGCGGTGCGCTGACCGGACACACGCGCACCAGCAGGTTGAATTCGGTCAGGGTGAAGTCGTGCACCTTGTACGGCGGCGAGCGGCCCTGATTGAACTCGGCGAGGGCGGTGTTCATGCCGGCCTGCACCTGGTCGCGCAGTTGCCGCGCGATGGCCGGGCCGATGAAGCCGTCGAAGAACCCGTCGCAGGCCGCTTCCAGCGCCTTCGCCACCGCCGACGAGCAACCGCCGGAGAGGATGGCCGACGCGGTGCCGAACGACACGTTGGTCCGCGCGAACCCGTAGCGCGCCGCCACCCGCCCGTCCACCGGGAATACCTCGAAGCCCAGCGTCATGTCGATGTCGGCGTCGAACCAGTTCGGCACGTCCGCCGTCAGCGGGATATCGACGACAAAACTGTTGATGCCGAAATCCACGCCGATCTCGCTGCCGCGCAACGTCACCTGGCCCGATGACGGGAAGGCGCGGCGCACTTCTTCGCGGATGAGGTCGCGGATCACGTCGCTGCGTTGCGGCAGCTCGAAGCACGCACCGAAATCGATGCCCAGCGTCACCTGTCCCATCATCCGCACCGCCAGCGGCGTGCGCAGCGACAGCGTGTAGGTGGTCTCGTTGTAAGGCCGCGCCGGCCGCGTGCCCTGCGCCGGCACGATCTGCTCGCCTTCGCCGAACAACACCGCTTCCACGTGCACGCCGGGCAGGAAGGTGGTGGGCATCGTCACGTCCCACGCCAGTGTCGACCATCCCCACGGCGTGCGCGGATTGGGCGACGCCGCGAAGTTGACCAGCACCGCTTCGTTGAGCAGCTGGATATGCCGGAAGCGTTCCGGATCGATCGGCGGCGGCAGCACCTCGCCATCGATGGCGGGATCGCCGAAGCGGTTGCCAAAAGTACCGCCGGGAAAACGGGGACGGTCGGCCATGATGCGACTCCTTCGGCGACATGCCGTGCATTCGGTCCAACGCCCCGCTTGCGGCACGACGGCCAACCGTACGTCGTGCGCGCGCGATGTTCACTTCGTCGTAACAGCGGCGCGCATGAAGCGTGGCCTACAGCACCGGCCACCACATGAACGCGATCGCCGCCGCGCTGCCCGCCACGGTGAGCAGCGCGAGCAGCCAGAGCAGGGCGCCCATCGCGACCTTCACGCCTGCGTGGCGCGAACGCTCGGCGCCGAAATACAGCGTCAGCACCGCCAGCGGCAGCAGCCAGCTGCCGAAACTGACCAGGATGAAGGGCGCGCCGGTGTAGTCGATGGTGATGCCCAGCGGCGTGAGTACCAGCCCGGCCAGCATGATGCCGATGCGCAGGAACCACACCCCGTTGACCAGCAGGTAGGCGCGCAGCGCGTGGCGGCGATGGGTGGCGAGGTCCTTCGCCCGCGCACTGCGCCAGGCCAGCAGCGCGAAGACCACGATCAGCAACCCGTTCAACGAAATGGACAGGTTGCTGGCCGGCCCCAGCTGGGAGCCGCGCACCCAGACCAGATAGAAGCCGGTCAGCGTGACCACCAGGGCGACCGACAGGAAGACGCGGCCGTTCCAGCGGTGCAGCGCTGGCCAGCGCCGGCGCAGCGCCGGCACCAACTGCCACGCGCCGGCGAAGGTCACCAGCCCGGCCAGCAGCGCATGGCCGACGAACTGCAGGTTGCCCACGACATCGCCGGGCACGTAGCCGGTGACGTGCGGCTTGGCGTTGAGGGGCGACAGATCGCCGCCGAGCACCGGCCCGCCGAAGAACAGCACGATGAACGCGACGAAGGCCCATTGCCCGAACGTGGCGGCGATGAACCAGGCGGTGGCGCCGGAAGAGAGAACGCGGGGTGGGGCGGGCAGGGAACGCGGGACGGGCATGGTGGAGGCTCCGGTGGGGACAGCGCGCACGATGCGCAGCGCCGGCCAAGGGCGTCTCGCCGATTCGGAATTCGGCCAGCCGGATCGCGCGTGGCGATTCGGCATGCGGCCGCGCGGCCATGACCGATGGCGCTTGGCCGGGCAGGGCGGGTGCCGCACCCTGTTCCGGGACCCGCGAGGAAGACACCATGCAAGGCTGGCAGGCAGGCGCAACCGGAGTGGCCGTCGCGGTGGCGGTGGTGTCGTTGCTGGCGCTGCTGTGGCAGCGACCGAAGCGCGATATCGACGTGATCTTCGCCGTGGTCAGCGGCTCGATGGCGCTCTCGCTGATGTCGCCGTGGATGGACGGCGCGCCAACCTGGATGCGGTGGGCGGTCGCCATCGGTGGCAGCGCGACCTGCAATGGCTTCTGGCTGGTGTCGCGGGCGCTGTTTCGTGGCGAAGGCGGCGTGGGCCGGGTGCATGTGCTCGTCGCGGCCGGCGTGGCCCTGCTGATCGCCGGCTACCGCGGTGCGACGCTGGGCGTGCATGGTGCGGTGTCGCCGTGGGCCTCCGGCCTGGACAGCCTGCTGACGCTGGCCAGTTCCACCTTGCTGGTGTTGACGTTCCTGGAAGCGTTGCGCGGTGGCTTCGCATCGTTGCCGCACCCCGAACGCCGGCTGCGCGTCGCCTTCCTGCTGCTGTTCGCCGGCTGTGTGCTGACCACCACGCTGATGGGCGCGCTGGCCGGCACCTGGCCGTGGCTCGCCTCGGTGCGCGGCGGGGTGATCCCGGTGTGCGCGATGGCGATGATCCTGTTCACCCATGCCGCGCTGTGGCAACGCCGCCGCCTGCCGGTGGCGACGGTGGACGCGGCACCGGAGACGCGTGCGACGCCCGGCCCGCTCGGCGACGAGGACGCGCGCCTGGCGCGTGCCTTGCGGCGCCAACTCGACACGCTGCAGGTGTACCGCGAGCCGGAGCTGAAGGTGGCCGATCTCGCCCATCGCCTGGGCACCGCAGAACACAAACTCAGCCGCCTGCTCACGCAGGGGTTGGGCGAGAAGAACTTCAACCAGATGATCAACCGCCACCGCATCGCCTATGCCTGTGCGCGCCTGGCGGATGCGGACGACGAGGCGACCATCCTCGACATCAGCGGCGATGCCGGCTTCGCTTCGCTGGGTCCGTTCAATCGCGCGTTCAAGGCCGCGATGGCATGCACGCCGACGGCCTATCGCGCGGCGCATCGTGCGACCGCCCGCGCGTTGGAACTGTCATAGCGGGACGCGTTGTCCACGGTGCGCGAATGAGGGGTGTCGTGCCTGCATTTCGCCTCACATTTTCAGCTGCAATCGTGACTTGAAGTATCCCCGATCTGCGTGGAATCGCGTGCTAGATTCCGCGCGGAAAACGGTCGTTTCAAGGATTGAGGCATGGCCCCGCATCACTCGGTCGCAACATCGACCGCCGCGCACCATCGCGCTCAAGGAATGCCATCGTGCTGATCACAGCGAGCATCGTCCGCTGGATGCACGTGCGTCGACGCGCGTGGTTTCCGCTGGCATCGGGAACGCTCGGGCAGGCGTGGTGGATGCTGGTCGTGTTCGCCATCGCACTCGGATTGATCGGCCTGCCCTGGTACGGTCGGTTGCTGATGTGGTGCGGCATGATCGGCCTGGTCATCGGCGCCGCGCAGGTGCACGGCGGTCGCTGGGGGCCGTGGTGGGCGCTGGCCGTGGCGCACGCGTTGTTCGTCGCGGGTGCGTTCGTGCAGGCGGGTACCGATGAAGCGGGTACGTCGGCGGCGGGCCTGACCGCCGCGGACTTCTTCTACACGCTGGCGACTGCGATGTTCGCGTGGGCCTTGCTCGGCTTCATCCGCGACCGGAAGGCGGGCGTGATCCCGTGGCGCGGTGCGCTGGACGGCGCGGTCATCCTGCTCTGCGCCGGATTGGTGGGGTGGTGGGTGTTCGTCCAGCCGACGCTGGACGGGGCGCCGGCGTTTCCGTCACCGCAACGGTTCCGCATGCTGTTTCCGGTGGCCGACCTCGTGCTGCTGGCGCTGGCTGCATGGCTCGCGAGTGCACCGGAAACGCGTTCTCCCTCGCTGACGTTGCTGGTGCTGGGGCTGGTGTTCTGGACGGCGGGCGACGCGCTGTACCACGCCATGAGTTTCGGCGTGGAGACCCCGGTGGAGCCGTTGTTGCTGATGTGGCTGTTCTCCTACGTCAGCTGGGGCGCGGCGGCGCTGCATCCCTCGCGCCATCGATTGCTCGCGATCCGCGATGCCGCACGCGTGCATGGCACGGCGGGGCGGCTGTCACTGGTCGCGCTGGTCCTGCTCGCCACGCCGGTGAGCCTGTTGGCACCGGCGCGGCCCGATGCGCTGACTGCGACCCTGGCCGCCGTGCTGATCACCGGCGTGGCTGCGCTCCTGTTGGGGTGGCGCCTGCGCGGACTGCGCGGCAGCGTCGAGCGCGAGCGTGATGCGCTTGCGCTGGTCGCCGACCTCGATCCGCTGACGGGCCTGCCCAACCAGCGGCGGATCGAGGAAGTGATCGCGCAGGCCTTGGATGCCGGTGCGTCGGTCGGCGTGCTGGTGATCGATGTCGACCGCTTCGGCGCCGTCAACGAGGCCTACGGACACCACGCGGGCGACGCGGTACTGTGCGAACTCGCGACACGATGGCGGGGCCTGTTGCCGGCCCGGTATGCCATCGCGCATCTGGGCGCCGATGCGTTCTGCGTGGTGATGCCGTCGGTCTTCGACGAGGCGCACATGCTGGCGCTCGCACGGCGGCTGCAGGACGGCTTGCGTGAGCCGCTGTGGATAGCGGGGGAGGCGCTCAGGGTGTCGGCCAGCATGGGCTTTTCGCTCGCCCCGCAGGACGGCCACGACCCATGGAGCCTGGTGCAGCAGGCGACCGTCCCCATGCAGGGCGCGCGCCAGCACCCGGGCAAGGTGTTGCGCTTCACCCCGGCCTTGCGGCGCGACGACCCGCGCACGCTGTTGTTGCTCAACGACCTGCGCGATGCGATTCCGCAGGGGCAGTTGTGGTTGCAGTACCAGCCGAAGGTCAGGCTGCGCGACATGCGGGTGATCGGCGTGGAAGCCTTGCTGCGCTGGCAGCATCCGGTGAAGGGGCTGGTGCCGCCGGGCGACTTCATTCCGTTGATCGAGCGCACCGACCTGATGGGCGAGGTAACGCGGCACGTGCTGGACCTCGCGCTCCGGCAATGCGCGGCGTGGCAGCGCGAGGGCATGGGGCTGACCGTCGCGGTGAATCTGTCGATGTGCAGCCTGCTCGATGTCGCCTTGCCGGCCGACGTGGGTACGCGGCTCGCCCGCGCGAAGGTGTCGCCGCGGCGGCTGGCGCTGGAGATCACCGAATCGGCCGCAATGCTGGACCCACGCACGAGCCTGGACACGCTACGGGCGCTGTCGGCCTCGGGCGTGCACCTGTCGATCGACGACTACGGCACCGGCCACAGTTCGCTGGCTTACCTGCAGGAGATGCCGGTGGAGGAGCTGAAGCTGGACAAGAGCTTCATCGGCAAGCTGGTGCGTCACGATGCCAGCGCCGCCATCGTCGGCTCGACGATCCGGCTGGCCCGCAGGCTGGGCATGTACGTGGTGGCCGAAGGCGTGGAAGACGCCGGCACCGCGGCGGCGTTGCGGCGCATGAACTGCTTCGCCGCGCAGGGCTACTGGTTCTCCCCGCCGGTGGACGCAGGCGCGTTGCCGGACGTGATCGCCGAGATCGAGCGGCGTCCCGCGCTGGCGGGATGAGCGAGGGCCCGCAGGTGGCGGGCCGCTAACTACTGTCGCCGCGTACGCGCTCCACGCGCTGGCGGTAGGCGCTGACGTTGTCGCCGTCGATACCGCTGCGCTGGGTGCCGCGGATCTCGTCGATCTTGCGGTCCGCGCCGGTGACCGGCTTGGCGACGACGTCCGTCTCGCGCTCGAACGCGTGCGACTTGTCGGTGTTGCGGTAATACCGGTACAGCGCCCAGTACAGCGCGCTGGCACCCGCGGGGCCCAGTGCCAGCAGCCATAGACCGTTGTCGTCGCTCATGCGCCCGCCCAGATGATCGCGAGGGCGATGCCCTCGAGGAAGGTGCCCACCGTCAGCGCCGCCAGCAGCAGCTTCCAGTGCTGCACGGGCACGCTGCCCATCGTTTCGCCGGTGCGGCCGTTAACGGCGATGTAATGCAGCATGCCGCCGTTGCGGCCCGGCTGGTGGTACGAGTACAGCCACACCGGCAGGTACATCGACACCCAGCGGGTGCCGTGCACGTCCAGGCGCTCGCGTTCCCAGCGTACGCCGCGGTCGTAGCGGTTCACCGAATCCTCGACCTGCGACCGTGCGATCGACAGCAACTGGTCTTCCAGCCGCGGCCGCAACTGCTCCACGTCGGTATCGCGCTTCTCGGAGGTGAAGCCGGACAGGTACGAGGCGTTCCACTTCACCGCGTTCTTGGTGTCGAACGGCAGGATGGTGTTGATGATGTTCTGCGTGTTGACGGCGGTGTCGAGGTTGCCGCGCTCGCGCGAGGATTCCAGCGGCAGGTCGTCGACGGTGAAGTCCACCTGGCGTTCGACCTGATAGAGGTCGGCGTCGTAGTAGGTCTTCTTGTTCTTCTCGGTGCCGCGGGTGTAGCGGCGGATCAGGATCTCGCCCTTGCCCGACACCTCGGCGCTCGCGTTGCCGTCCACGATCATGTAGGGCAGGTACACGCCGACGACGTTCTCGGGCGTGAACTGGTCCTTGAATTCCTTCAGTGCGAACAGCCGGCGCTTGTCGACGAACTGGCGGATCCGCGCGACCGCATCGTCCTTCTTGATATGGAAGGGCAGCACCGCGTCGGGCACCGCACCGTTGGCGATCTGTTCGTTCACGCCGAACACGTGGCGGCACCAGTGGCAGCGCGCCGTCATCGCGTTCTCGGTGTTGACCGTGACCTCGGCGCCGCAGCCGGTGCATTTGAAGGTCATCAGCGCCGCGACATCGGCGTCGATGTCCTTCGCGCCCGAGGCGACGACGGTGCCGCGCAGATCGGCATGGCCCGTGCCGAAGCCGAAGGCTTCCTCGACGCGCGCGCCGTCCCACTCGTTGCGGCAGTACAGGCAGACCAGCAGGTCGGTGCCGGGCTTGTGGCGGATGTCGGTGGCGCCGCACTTCGGGCAGCGGTTCTGCCCGTCGCGCAGTTCGGCCGACGCGGTATCGATGGCGACCGGATCGGGCGCCTGCAGCTCGTCGCGGATGGCGTCGGGCAGGGTGGCGGGATCGACCGGGAACGTGCCGGGCAGCGGCGGCACGTCCTGCGGTGAGCCGGGCCCCACGGGTGGGGCCGGCGGCAACGGCGGGGGCGCCGGACGGTTCGGGTTGGACATGGGCGGTGTGCGGATTACAGGCCCAGTGCCTTCGCCTTCAGCGCGTCGTAATCGGCCTGGGTGATCAGGCCGAGGTCGAGCATCTGCTTGGCCTTCTGCAGCTTGGCGACCGGATCTTCGGCGGCGGGCGCGGCCGGCGTGGCCGGCTGCTGCAGCGCGCCGAGGCCACCCACCATGCCCGAGGCCATGCCCACGCCGACCAGGCCGGCGGCACCGCCGGTTTCGCCGGCGGACTGGATGCCCTGCGCGACGCTGGCCTGCAGGTTGGAATTGCCGCGCGACCCGACCAGCGCATCGGCGCGCTGCACGGTCTTCAGCAGTTCACGGGTGTTGGCGTCGTACTCGATGGAGACGATGGCGGTCTTGACGATGGCCAGGCCGCGGTCGGACTTCCACTGGTAACCCTGTTCCACCGCCGCCGACAGGCTCTGCGCGAAGCCGAGCGAATCCTGCTGGATCTTGGTGATGCGGTTGCCCTTGGACGGATCGTTCGTATACAGGCTGAAAGCGGGCGCCAGCGAACCGACGACTTCGTTGAACAGCTGGCCGGCGGCCGCGTTGTCCAGGTCGGTGAAGTCGAACACCTTTCCCGGCTGCAGGTAGGCGGCGGGCACGAAGTTCTTCACGAACAGGATCGGGTCGACGATCTTCAGCGTGTACGAGCCGCGGGTGACCGCGCCGACCTGGGTGTTGAGGAAGCCGTCGTCCCAGTAGATCTCGGACTGGGTGCCGAAGCGGTTCTCCGGCAGCTCCTTCAGCGAGACGAAGAAGGCCGCCTGCTGCGAGCCCGGCTGGCCGCCGAACTTGAAGCGCTCCCAGCTCTGGGTGATGAAGGTCGAGACGATGCCGTCGCCAGCGAAGATCGACTTCGAGTTGATGTCGTCCGAACGCCACTCATAGCCACCCGGCTCGGCGACGAACGCGGTGATCGCGCCGTCCTGCATCAGCAGCAGGCCGTAGCCCTCGGGCACGACGATCTTCGAGCCGTTGGTGATGATGTTGTTCGAGCCGCTGGTGTTGGAACCGCGCCCGGCATTGGTGCCGCGCGGCACCGCCGCGAACAGCGCCGCCGTCGCCGGCAGGCCATCCGGCACGGTGTAGAAATCCTTCCACTGGTCGCCCAACACGCCGCCGACCGCACCCACCACCGCCTGTACAAGACCCATGACATCGCTCCGTGATTCAAAGGCGGGAAGGGGTACCCGCCGTGCACTGCCGAGTATACAGAGCGATACGCAGCGTCCATGGCGCAGAGGTCATGGACGCGGGATGCGGGAGAACGTTGCAAAAACGTTACGGCGCGCGCGGTGGCGAAGACACCGGATGCGGCTACCATGCGGCATGCCTGCCCACGATGCCGACGTCTTCAAAGCCGACCTGCCGCTGGTGCGCCGCGAGTTCCCGTGGCCGATCCGCGTGGGTTGCGTCGCTGCCGGCGCGTTCGCCATCGTCATGCCGCTGTGGGAGCTGGGCCGTGGCCTGTGGCCGTTGAACTTCGCCACGCCGTTTTTCGCGGTCATCGTGGGCGGTGCGGCTTACGTGGGGTTGCAGTTCATCCGCGCCGGGCTGTCCGGTTGGGGCGACCACTGGACCTATCCGCCGCACACGGTGCTCGTCCAGCGCAGAGCCTGGGGCCGGCAGACGATCACGCGCCTGACCACGACGAACGTGGCGGCCATCGAGGTGCGCAGGAGCGAGGATGCCGACCACGACGACGCGCCCTGGCAGGTCGTCATCGTGCCGCGGCCAACCTTCTCCGGGCTGGCGGAGGCGGCCGGCGCCGGCGGTGTGTTCGATGCCGGGCGTTACGGATCGCAGGACTACGCCGAACGCGTGCGCCTGGCCCTGCGCGACCACCTGGGGCTCTGACCGCCCGGTCTGCTGCAACGCATGGTGCAGACGGCGCCGGTTCGCGTATCGTGCGCGTGCAGCGCGGGGGTGCTGCCTGTCGTGCCGGTGGGGACCGGATGTCCGGTGGTCGGCGCCAGGGGGTTTTTCTTCGACGAACCGACATGCGTTGGGCGCGCTCCATGCGGCGCGCGCGATGCCGCATCTCGGCCACGTCCGTCATCTACATCACTCAGGGGAAGGGAATCATGTTGAAGCGCGTAGGCGTACTGCTGTGGGCGTTGTCGTGGTCCGGCCTGTGCCTGGCGGCGAAGCCGATCGAGCTGCCGATGCCGCTCGGCGAATCGTTGCCGGTCGAGATCGTCGAGGCGCAACAGGAACTCGGGGTGGTCGTGCCGGCCACGGCCCAGAACATGGGCATGCAGTTCGGCCTGATTGGCGCGCTGATCGGCAGCGCGGTGCAGAACTCGCAGGTGAAGAACGCCGAGGAAGCGGTGGTGCCGCTGCGCGACCTGCTTGTGGGCTATCCGTTCAACCAGAAGATGCAGGACGCACTGCGCGCCAAGCTGGTGTCCGAGGGCATTTCGCCGAACCCGCAGGTGACGGTGATGCCCTCCACGTGGGAAGCCTACGATGCGCAGCAGAAGGCGCAGCTGCCGCCACAGGCGTTGGTGCTGACGCCGAGCTATTCGGTGGACAGCCAGTTCACCCAGCTGACGGTGCTGGTGCATGCGCAGTTCGTCGAGCGCAGCGTCAAGTCGAACGGTAAGATCAAGGTGGTGCCGCGCCTCACGCGCGACTACAGCTATCAGTTCCCGATGTCCGGCGCGCGCAGCCCGGAGCCGATCCAGGACTGGGTGGCGTTGGGTGCGCCCGGTCTGGCGGCGGTGGTGGACCGTGGCATCCAGCAGTCGGTCGACATGCTGGTGAACGACTTCACGGCCGAGAGCCGTGCGGCGTGGAACGCCAAGGTGAAGGCGGAAGCGGTCAACCTGTCGGGCATGCGCTACTCCGGCGTACCGGTGCGCCAGGGCGAAGGCTGGTCGTGGCTGCGCATGGGCCGTGGCCACATGCAGACCCTGCTGGGCCTGGAGCCGCTGCTGGCCGGTGCGCCGTTGCCCGCGGCGTTCGTGCCGCCGGCCGCGCCGACGATGGTGGCCGCGGCGGAGAGCGTGACCGGCGAAACACCGGCGGAGGCGATCGCCACCGGCGCCGTGGACGCTGCGGCGCCCGCGCCGGCGGCCGAACCTGCCACGCAGGCGGCACCGGACGCCGCACCGGCGACCACGCCGGCCGACGCCGCACCTGCGACCGCGCCGGTCGGAGGTTGAGCATGGCGCGTGCGACGTGGGGCGCGCTGGCCGTCGGCCTGGCGGCCACGATGCTGGGCGGCTGTGCGATGAAGGTGAACCGCGTGCAGATGGATCCCACGCGGCTGGCAGGCAAGGTCGAGCGCAAGGTGGCGTGCGCGTACCGGCAGGGCGAGGTGGTGGATGCGCGCCCATCGACCGGACGTGCCGGCGGGCTGAGCGAGCACCTGTTCCTGGTGGACGATGCCGCCGCCATCGTGCGTGGGCGGATGACCGCCGTCGGCATCGCGCTGCAGGGCGAGGGCGACACGGTCGACGTGAAGGTCCTGCACATGTACATGACGCAGAACCTGGGCACCAAGATTCCGGTCGTGGTGTTGAGCGCGACCGCGGGGCAGCAGCCGGCGTTCACCTTGCGTTCGCAGAAGCCCTCGATGAACTGGAACGGCACCGAGGATGAAGCCTACGCAGGGTATGCCCGTGCGCTCGACGATGCGATGGCGCAGTTGGTCGCGCGACTGGACGCAGGCTGCCGGAAAGGCTGATCCACCGCGCATTGCATCGGGCAACAAACGTCCGGGCATGCGATGCATGTCCGGACGTGTCGCGTGACCGACGTCAACGGGCCGGCAGGGCCCGGTTCCGTCCTTCGCCCTTGGCCCGGTAGAGCGCCGCATCGGCGGCATGCAGCAACGCATCGGGCGTATCGCCCTGCGCCGGGCGCAGGCTGGCCGCACCGATACTGACGGTGACGATGTTCGCCACGCTCGACGCCCGGTGCGGCAGGGCGAGGTGTTGCACGTCCTCCACCAGCTGTCGGGCAAGGGCGAGGGCCGTTTCGGCGTCGCAGTCCGGGAGCAGCACGGCGAACTCTTCGCCGCCGTAGCGCGCCGCCAGGTCGTCGTCGCTGCGCAGGCTCGCGGCCAGGTGGGTGGCGATGGTGGCCAGCGCGGTATCGCCACCGAGGTGGCCATAACTGTCGTTGTAGGCCTTGAATTCATCCACGTCGACGAGCAGCACCGCCAGCGGTGCATCGCGAAGCGCGTGATCGTCCCAGGCCAGTTGCAGGCAACGGGTGAATTCGCGCCGGTTGGCGATGCCGGTAAGCGCATCGCTGGCCGCCAGCAGTTGCAGCCGCGCATTGGCTTCGCGCAGCGCATCGGTGCGCTGGGCCACTTCGTGGGTGAGGGCGCGTTCGCGGGCGCGTGCGGCGCGCAGTCGCAACCGCACCAGCGCGGCCAGCAGGCCCAGCACCATCAGCGTCGCCAGCGTGCGCAGCCACCAGGTCTGGTGCCATTGCGGCAGCAGGGTGAAGCGCAGCTGCGCGCCTCGCTCGTTCCATACGCCGTCGTTGTTGCTGGCCATCACCCGGAACACGTAATCACCGGGCGGCAGGTTGGTGTAGTAGGCAGCGCGGCCGGTGCCGGACTCGCTCCACGCGCGGTCGAAGCCCTCCAGCTTGTAGCGGTAGCGCACGGCCGAGGGTGCCACGTAGCTCATCGCCGCGAAGTGCAGCTCCAAGCGCTCCACGCCCGGGCCCAGCCGGGCGGCGCGCGACGGATCCACGTCCGCGCCATCCACGAGCAAGCGCTCGATGGCGACCGGCGGCGGCTGCGGATTGCCCTGCATGCGGTCGGGGTCGACGATCACCACGCCCTTGGCCGTGCCGAACCAGAGCCGCCCATCCTCGCTGCGGTCCGCTGGCGTCTGCGAGGCGCCGTTGCCCTGCGCGTTGAGCATGCCGTCGCTGGTGCCGTACCAGTGCGGTTCGATCTGCTGAACGTCGCCACGATCCAGCGCGGCGAAGCCGGCGTTGGACAGTCGGCCGATGCCGCGGTTCGAACTGAACCACAGGTTGCCGCGCCCGTCGTCCAGCAACGCGAACACCGCATCGCCATGGAAGCCGGCGCGCTGCAGATAGCGGGTGACCTTGCCCGCGTGGACCCGCACGATGCCTACGCTGGTGCCCAGCCACAGGGCGCCGTCGGCGGCGCGGTGGAAGGCGAACACGCTGGTGCCGGGGAGGCCGTCGGTGCCGCACGTATCCACCACGCCGCGCGACAGGCAGCGCAGGCCGCTGCGCAGGCCGATCCACAGGCGGCCGTCGGGGTCTTCGTACAGCGCACGGGTGTCGTCGCCGCGGGTGCCTTCCACGACGTCGACCTGCGTGCCGTCGATACGCGCGACACCCTGCAGCGTGCCGGTCCACATGCCGCCGTCGCGGGCCGGCGCGAAGGCGAACACGATCGTGCCCGGCAGGCCTTCGGCCAGGCTGAAGGTGCGTGCGCGACCAGCGGCATCGAATCGGGTGACGCCCTCGGTGCCGGCGACCCACAGTTGGCCGCGGTCGTCGGAGCGGATCGCGCGGATCAGTTGGCTGGGAAGTTGCCGGTTGTAGTCCGCAGCCGGTTGCAGCACCGCGCCGTCGTACCGCGACAATCCAGCGCCGTCGGTGCCCACCCAAAGCGCCCCATCGGGCGCCTGGTGCACGGCACGCACGGCGTTGGAGACCATCTGTCCGGTCACCGTGACCAGCTTGGACGGGCTCAACCGGTGCAGGCCGCTGGAGGTCGTTCCGATCCACAGGTTGCCTTCGCGATCCTCGAACATCGACCGCACGGTCTCGCCCTGCAGACCGGCCAACGTGTTGTCGCAACTGAAGTGGCCGGCCACGAGCCGGCACAGCCCCATGTCCAGCGGAGCGAACCACACGCTGCCGTCGCGGTCGCCGTACAGGCTGTAGATGCGCCGGCCGTCGAGCGCGGCGGCGCGCGGGTCACGTTGGAAGCGGCCGTCGCGGAAGAACGCCGGGCCCGCCTGGGTACCGACCCATGCGGTGCCGGCGGCATCGATGGCGAGGCTGTAGACCGCGTTGCTGGGCAGGCCGTCCGCTTCGTCGTAGAGCTGCGCCTTTCCCTCCAGCCAATGGACCACGCCGACGCCGTCGGCCGCGATCCAGATGCCGCCGTTGCGGTCGGCGACGATGGCCCGGTAGAAGCCACGCGGCGGGAAGCCATCGGCGTCGCCCAGCAGGCGAGGCCGTCCATTGGCCATCCGCACCACGCCCGCGTTGGTGGTCAACCACAGGCCGCCAGTGGTATCGCTGACGATGCCGAACACGCTTTCGATGCCGTCGGGCAGCGGTACCGGATCCAGAGAGCGCCCTTGCCGGTGATAGAGGCCGCCGTTGAGCGTGCCGACCCACACGCCGCCGGCGCGATCGGCGCTGACCGCGGTGATGGCCGAGCTCTTCAGCGCCGGTGCGACGCGCGGGTCGATCGTTTCGAAGCCATCGCCGCTATGGCGCGCCAGGCCGCCATAGGTCGCCAACCAGATCGCCCCGTCGGCCTGCTGGGCGATGGACAGTACGGTGCCTTGGGGCAGCTCGTTCTCGTACCAGGCATGGGTGAACTGGCCGATCGCCCGACGCGGCTCCAGCGCATGGGCGGGGAGCAGGAGGAGCGCGCACAGCACGAAAGCCAGCAGGGCGCAGGTGCGCCGTACGTCAGGAAACATGCGGAATTCGAGGCATCGGTCCCCCACCGGTGTCGCTTCATGCTACCAGCTGATAGCGGCACCGGTGGCGTGGAATTGAGGGCCAAGACCCCGGGTGGGACGGGTTCATCCCCGGACGGCAGCCTCGATCTTCGCGATGTCGATCTTGCGCATTTCCATCATCGCCTCGAATGCGCGCTTGGCGACACCCTTGTCCGGGCTGGTGAACGCGTCGGTCAGCACGCGGGGCGTGATCTGCCAGTTGAGGCCCCATTTGTCCTTGCACCAGCCGCACGCGCTCTCCGCACCGCCGTTGCCGACGATCGCATTCCACAGGCGGTCGGTCTCTTCCTGGTCGTCGGTGGCGACCTGGAACGAGAACGCCTCGGTCTGCTTGAACGCCTTGCCGCCATTGAGGCCCACGCAGGGAATGCCGAGCACGGTGAACTCCACGGTCAGTACGTCGCCTTCCTTGCCGGAGGGGAAATCCGCCGGCGCACGATGCACCGCGCCCACGGTGCTGTCGGGAAAGATCTTTGCGTAGAACGTGGCGGCGTCGAGCGCATCGGTGTCGTACCAGAGGCAGATGGTGTTCTTGGGAATCATGGGAAGCTCCATTGTCGATCGTGAAGGCGCGCGAAGGACACAGCATCCGGTTCGCGTGGGAAGGCACGGTGAAACTGCCGGAGGGGAGGCGGTTCAGTCGTCGCCGAACGAACCGGTGCGGACATCGCCGTCGCGGAGATAGCGACTGACGATCACGCCCGTGGATGTGGTGCGCGAACCCAACAACCGGAACGCCGTCGGCTGCGCACTGTCGTCGAACAGGCGCTTGCCCCGGCCGAGCAGCACCGGGTAGACCAACAGCCGCAGTTCGTCGACGACGTCGCTCGCGAGCAGTTGATTCAGCAGGTCGCTGCTGCCCTGGGTCACCAGGTCGGGGCCGTCTTGCTGTTTGAGCGTGCGTAACGCACCGACTACGTCCTTGCCGAGCGCTTTGCTGTTCGCCCAGGCCAGCGTGTCCGCATGATGCGTGGCGACGTGCTTGGTGGCGGCATTGAACGCATCGGCGATGGCGCCGTGCGGCGCGTCGCTGGACACCTTCGGCCAGTAGCCGGCGAAGATGTCGTAGGTGCGGCGGCCCAGCACCAGCGCGAAGGGATGCGTAAACAGGCCGTCCATCGCTTCGCCATCGCTGGCGTACGGCCAGGCCCAGCCGCCGAGGGCGAAGCCGCCACTGCGGTCTTCGTCGGGGCCACCGGGGCCCTGGATGACGCCGTCGAGACTGACCATGACGGCGACGATGAGCTTGCGCATGTGGTGTTCCTCGCTGGCGGTACCTCCGCCTTTTCGCCAGCGACGAACGGATCACGGCGGAATCGACACGGTGCGCGCGCGATCGTTCAGGAAGGCGCGCCGGGCTTGTTAAGCTGGGGCCGGTTCCCTACGACAGGCGGTGACATGCGCAGGCGGAATTTCCTCGGAACAGCGGCGTTGGCCGCCACGACCCTGATGCTGCCGCTGGCGGCCGGCCCGAATGCATTCGCCGCCGCGCCGCGCAAGCGATTGCTGCCGGTGGCCTTGAATCCCGGCGATACGGTCGGGCTGGTCAGTCCTTCCGCGGCCACCGACGAGCCGCTCGACCTGCAGCTGGCACAGGAGGCGATGGAAGCACTGGGCCTGAAGGTCAAGGTGGCCCCGCACCTCGCATCGCGTCGCGGCCATCTGGCGGGCACCGATGCCGAGCGGGCCGGCGACCTCAACGCGATGTTCGCCGACCGCGAGGTCAAGGCGATCGTCTGCGCGCGCGGCGGGTCCGGCGCGGCGCGCCTGTTGCCGCTGCTCGACTACGCGGCGATCCGCCGCAATCCGAAGATCTTGCTGGGCTACTCCGACATCACCGCGCTGCACAACGCGTTGCTGTCGCAGGCAGGCTTGGTGAGTTTCCATGGGCCCATCGGCATCGGCAGCTGGAATGCCTTCAACGCGGACCAGTTCCGCCGGGTGTTCTTCCAGCGCGAGCAGATGGAATACCGCAACAGCGCCGACAAGGGCGACGAGCTCGTCCAGCGGCGCAACCGCACCGTCACCCTCACCGGTGGCAAGGCGCAGGGTGAGCTGGTGGGTGGCAACCTGTCGGTGCTGGTGGCGCTGGCGGGTTCGCCGTACCTGCCGGATTTCCGCGGCAAGATCCTGTTCCTCGAAGATGTCTCCGAGGCGCCGTACCGCATCGATCGCATGCTCAGCACGCTGCGCCTGATGGGTGCGTTGGACCAAGTGGCCGGCGTGATCTTCGGCGAATGCACCGACTGCGATCCCGGCAACGGCTACGGCTCGCTGACGCTGCCGGAAATCTTCGATGACTACTTCAAACCGTTGAAGGTGCCGACCTACCGCGGCGCGATGATTGGCCACATCCGCCAGCAGTTCATCGTGCCCGTCGGCGGCCGGGTGGAGATGGATGCGGATGCCGGCACGTTCCGGATGCTGGAGCCGGTGTTCCAGGGGTGAGAACCCGGTAAGCTCTGGCGGTCCGCGAGGCATCGGCCGGCGGCACAAGGAAAGGGGAGGCGCGCGGGTGGGACCGCGCGCCGGGTCATCAAGAAGGGGGAGTGCATGGCGACGCGTCTTCTCAAGCGTGGCATGGCCGCGCTGCTGGTTCTCGTGGCGGTACTGGCAGGCGCACCAGCGCAGGCTCGCCTGATCAAGCCAGGGACCGTGCCGACGCTCGCCGCCGGCGAGGGTCTGCTGGTGGTCGGCATCGACAGCAACATGCCGCTGGTGCGGGTGAAGGTGCGCAAGGACAACGCCACCTTCGGCGGTGGCGACATGAAGGACCTGCCGGAAGGCCGCAGCCTGCGCCTCTACGCGCTGCCGGCGGGCCGTTACGAATGGTCCCAGCTCAGGCCGCTGCGTTATTTGAACTACGACCTGCGCCGGGATCCCGAGTTCGAGTTCGTCATCGAGCCCGGCAGGATCAACTACGCCGGTGATCTCCAGTTCCGCGCCAAGACCGTGCGCGACAGCACCTTCCACATCGCCAATCGCAGCCTGGGCGTGATCGACTGGCTGAAGAAGGAGCATCCGCATGTCTATGCCGCGTATGCGCTGACTTACACGGGCCACTATCCGGATCCGTTCCCCGCGTTCTACCGCGACGTGGTGGAGAAGGTGGGAACCGAGCCCGCGCGCGACCTGGCCCTGTCGCCGCCGCCGAAGCCCGGCGCGCTGCCACTCGCGGTGCGCGCCCTGTGGAAAGAAGACCGGGTGCTGCGTGCACGGATCAATCCGGCCGGGAACCTGGTCGCCGTCCACGTGAAGGCCGCGGAAAAGCGCTGGGACGTGGAACTGGTGGATCTGGTCGCCGGCAGTGCCACCCGGCTGGCCACGAGCAACGCGGCGTTCGGCGACATCGCGTGGGCGAACGACCGTGTCGTGCTGTTGCCGGTCAGCGCCGACGGCATGGAGGAGATCCACGTCGCCCGCATCGGCGACCCAGTCGCAGGCAAGCGCCCAGTCGAGCAGTACACGCTGCCGCGCAAGGGGTTTGTGGTGGACACGCTGCCGAAGGACGAGGACGACATCCTGTTCGGCAGCATCGGTTCGCGCGGCGAACTGCTGGTGCACCGCATGGATGTGGGCAGTGCCGCGGCCGTGAAGCGCTACCGTTTCGAAGCGCGCGATCGCGTCAACCTGGGGGTAAAGGACGACGTCTGGTGGTTCACGGACGGCGAGGGCCAGCTCCGCCTCGCCATCGCGCTGAAAGAGGACACCGGGCCTCGCAAGAAGGACGAGGATGGCGAAGAGGAACGTCCTTCGACCAAGCATGTCCTGATGTACGGCGCGCACGGCACGTACCGGGAGGTGATGGAGATCGCCAGCGACGAGGAGGAGCAGTTCGATCCCGAAGGTGTTTCGGCCGACGGCGCCTTGATCTATGGCATTACCGAGAAGGACCGCGCGCAGAAGGAACTGGTCGCCTTCGATCCGGCGACGAAGTCCATCGTGCGTACCGTCTTCAGCAAACCGGGCATCGACGTCGTCACCGCGCTATTCGACGATGCGCACAATCTCATCGGTGCCGCCTATTACCAGGGCGGCTTGTTCGTCAGCGAGTACTTCGATGCCGCGGCGAACGCGCAGGCGCGCCTGCTGACCGACGCCTTCCCGGGCAAGACCGTGGTGGTGGGCGATCGGAGCCGGGATGGCCGCCAGTGGCTGGTCTGGGTGGAAGCGGGCGACCAGCCCGCACAGCTCTACCACCTGGATGCGGTGAAGCGCGAGGCCGCGCTGATCGACGAGACCAAGCCAGACCTGCCATCCCGCGTGTTGGCCCCCAGCACGGCCTTCAGCTTCAAAGGCATCGACGGTACGCCGCTGGAAGCGTTCATCACCCTGCCGCGTACGCGCGGCCCGCATCCGCTGGTGGTGGCGCCTCACGGCGGCCCGATCGGGATCAGCGACAAGCTGCACTACGATCCGGAAGTGCAGTTCCTCGCTTCGCTGGGTTATGCGGTGTTGCGGGTGAATTTCCGTGGCTCGGAGGGATACGGCAAAGCTTTCCGCGAAAAGGGCCATCGCAACTATGGCACCGCCATCGAGGACGACATCGATGCGGCGATCCGCGTCGCGATCGCCGACTATCCGATCGACGCCGCGCGCATGTGCGCCGTTGGGACCAGCTACGGCGGTTACTCGTCGATGATCATGGCGATCCGCTGGCCGCAGCGGTTCCGCTGCGCGGTCACCATCGCGGGGGTCAGCGACCGCATCCTATTCTTCACTGCGAGCGACGGCGGCCGTGCCAAGGCCGGGCGCGAGGTGATGGAGAAGCTGATCGGCAACCCGCATACTGACCTGGCGGCCATGCAGGCGTCGTCGCCGATCTACCAGTACCGCGACCTCAAGGTGCCGGTGATGATCGTGCACGGCACTGAAGACGTCCGCGTGGACCTTGAGCATGCACGCCGGCTCCAGCGCATGCTGGAGATCGATGGGCGCCCGCCGGTTGGCCTAGTGTTCGAGAAAGAGGGCCATGGCATCGACAAGATCGACAACGTCGAGGCGATGTGGACCGGCATCGCCGGTTTCCTCCAGACCCACCTGGGCGCGTCGCCGGCCCCTGCCACGAAAACCGCTGCGCCCTGAGCGCAGCCGCGTTCGCATGGCGTGAACGCGGTGGACCTCATTCTCCGGACACACGGCGACCGAGACGGTCGCCCTTGCCTGCAAGGAGCACCCAATGACCACCGCCCCGAAGGACACCAGCGACGCGTCGCGCCGCATCGACGCGCGCATCGATGAGCTGCGCGACTGGCGGGGCGATGTGCTGGCGCGCGTGCGCGCCCTGATCCACGACGCCGATCCGGACGTCGTGGAAGACGTGAAATGGGTCAAGCCGACCAACCCGCATGGCGTGCCGACGTGGTCGCACAACGGGCTGGTGTGCACCGGCGAGGTCTACAAGGCCTACGTGAAGCTGACCTTCGCGCACGGCGCGAAGCTGGACGATCCCGACGATCTCTTCAACGCCAGCCTGGACGGCGGTACGCGCCGCGCCATCGACGTGCGCGAGCGCGATGTGCTGGATTCGGCGGCCTTCAAGGCGCTGTTCCTGCGCGCGGTGACGTTCAACAAGGCCAAGAAGGCCAAGGCCTGAGATGGCGACGAAAAAGGCCGCCGCGAAGAAAGTGCCTGCGAAGACGCTTGCGAAGAAGACGTCGTCAGCGCCGCGCCTGCTGTCTGGTGGCAATCCGCAGATTCCGAAGGGCGAGGGCGATGCACCGGTGCGCGCTTACCTGGCCGCAGTGCCTGGATGGAAGAAGACCGTCGCCAAGCGCCTTGATGCGCTGATCGACGCAACCGTGCCCGGCGTGCGCAAGGCGGTGAAGTGGAACTCGCCCTTCTACGGCGCTCCCGGCGCGGAGGGATGGTTCCTCTCGTTCCATTGCTTCGAACGCTATCTCAAGGTGACCTTCTTCCGCGGCCAATCGCTGACGCCGGTACCGCCGGAAGCCTCGAAGGTGGCCGACGTCCGCTACGCCCACCTGCGCGAAGGCGAGGCGTTCGACGAAGTGCAGCTGGCGGACTGGATCGCGCAGGCGAGTGGGTTGCCTGGCGAGAAGATGTAGGCGCTGCCGCTACATCAGCAGGCAATCGATCCCGTCCAGCACGATGTGGATCAACAGGCCGATGGCGAACCAACGGGTCTTCTTCGGCACGGTCAGGCCCGCATACACCGCGATGGCGGGCCAGGTGTGCAGTGGGTGGAAGCCGATGCTGCAGCGCCCAGGGGCGTAGATCGGGTCGGCCAGCAAGTGGTCGAGGTCGATCACCCAGGCAGCAAGCATCCACAGCGCGACCCGTTTCCAGTGTGCGGGCCAGAACAGGCGGGCCACCACCAGCGGCACGATGACGTGCAGCACGAGGTGGAAGGCAGGGCGGAACTCGAATTCCGGCATCGCGACCTCAGCGTCGCGATGCCAGCCAGCGATCCAGCTGGTTGGCGAACGCCTGCCGGTCGCGCGCGTTGAAGGCCGCCGGGCCACCGGTCTGCACGCCGGCCCCACGCAGCTCGTCCATGAAGTTCCGCATCGACAGCCGTTCGGCGATGTTGTCCGGCGTGAACCGCTCGCCGCGCGGATTGATCGCCTGAGCGCCGTTGGCCAGCACGCGTGCCGCCAACGGGATGTCCTGGGTGACGACGAGGTCGCCGCTGCGCGCGCGTTCGGCGATGGCGTCATCGGCCACGTCGAAGCCGCCCTGCACCTGCAAGGCGAGGATGAAACGCGAGGGCGGGGTGCGCAACCACTGGTTGGCGATCAGGGTCACCTGAACCTGCGCACGTTCGGCGGCGCGGAACAGGATCTCCTTCACCGGCCCGGGGCATGCATCGGCATCCACCCACACTTGCGGCGGTGCCGCGGCGTCACTCATTCCGGCGTGTCGGCCGGGGCATCCTCGGTGCCGTTATCGGTCCGGGCGGCGTCGCGCTCGGCGCGCTTCTTGGCGTCTTTCTCTTCTTTCTTCTTCTTCTTGGCCAGCTCGCGCTGTCGTTTCTCGAAGGAGTAGTTGGGCGTAGGCATGCAGGGGGTCCAGGTGAGGGAAGGGGCCCGCCGGTGGCGGTCCGTACCCTCACACGATAGCCCGCGGGCGCGGTTGCTGGCTAATACGGACCGTTTCCGGCTCGCCGCGCCACCGGCCCTGCGATACCATCGGGTCGTCGGCCGCCTCCGGGGACTGGGGCGGTCAGGACGTCCTTCCATGGGGTGAAGAATGCGGCGGATCCTCTGCCTGGTGCTGGCGGCCTTGGTGCTGGCTGGCTGTTCGAAGCGCGTCGTCCACGAATTGCCGCCGCCTCCGCCGGAGGAGACGCCGGTGCCGCCTCCACCCCCGCCTCCGCCGCCTCCGCCGCCGCCCAGCAGCGCCGCGGAAGCGGCTGCACGCGCCGAAGCCCAGCGACGTGCCGCCGCCGCCGAGGCCGAAGCACGCGCCCGCCAGCAGCGGGATGCGACCGCGCGGGAAGCCGCCGAGCGTGCCGCACGCGCCCGTGAGGCGGCGCAGTCTGGCAAGCCGCCGGAGAAGGATTTCGTCAACGTCGACGTGTTCTACGCCACCAACCGGGTGCCGGCGGCGGCGTTCGCTTCGCTGCCGCCGGGCGACCGCTTCACGTCGTCGCTGGCGCGCCAGCTCACTTACGGCACCGCGCGGATCAGCATTCCGAAGTCGCATGTGGCGGGCGAGCTCGAGTCGCCGCGCTGGTACCTGCTTGAGTTCAAGGAAGACGCCAAGCAGCACGTCATCCTGCAGGACGTCGGGCGGCTGGAGAAATCGCCGTTCTTCGCGCGGCTGTACGGCCGCGTCGGCGAATCGCACGGCAGCAATGCGTTCGTGTTCGTGCACGGGTACAACGTCAGCTTCCGCGACGCCGCCCGGCGTACGGCGCAGCTTGCTTACGACTTGCGCTTCGACGGTGCGCCGGTGTTCTACAGCTGGCCTTCGCAGGCCGCCCTGTCGGGCTACTTCACCGACGAGCAGAGCATCGCGCGCTCGGTGCCGTACATCGAGAACTTCCTGTCGGACCTCGCCGACCGTTCCGGCGCGCAGAACCTGTACGTGATCGGGCACAGCATGGGCACGCGCGGGCTGACCCAGGCGGTGCGCAACCTGGTCACCCGGCGACCGGAGCTGCGCGGGCGCTTCCGCGGCATCATCCTGGCCGCACCGGATATCGACGCGAAAGTGTTCCGCACCGAACTGGCGCCCGCGCTGCAGCGGGCGAGTGGCCGGGTCACGCTCTACGCATCATCGGAGGACCTGGCGCTGAAGGCGTCCAAGCAGGTCAACCGCGGGCCGCGCGCCGGCGACACCAGCGAAGGCGTCGTGCTGGTTTCCGGCGTGGACACCATCGACGTCTCCGGCGTGGACCAGAGCGTGCTGGCGCACTCCTACTTCATGGAGTCGGACAAGGTGATGGGCGACATCCGCGAGATGTTTCGCGCCAACCAGCCCGCCGCGCAGCGCAAGCCGCTGCAATCGGTGAAGCTGGGCGCGGGCATGTTCTGGAAGATCCTGCCGCCGCCGTGACGCGTTCCAGGCATCACCCCGTGGCGGAAAGCGCTGCGGGCGTGCGGGCCGTGGCGACCACGAACTCGCCCGGCATGCGGTAGCCCTGGCCGACGCGCCACGGCCGGATCGCCTGCAGGTAACGCGCGCGGACGCGCCGGCGGGTCGTTTCGTCGAAGCGCGACCAGGCCATCGCCACCGGACCACCGACGAAGGCGGCATCGCAGGCCTCCTCGTCATCGGCGTAAGCCAGCACGGCTTCGACGCGGTGTTCTTCCGCATCGACGAAACCGGCGCGCGCACAGAGCTCGGTGAGCATCCCCTCGTGGCCGAGTTGGAAGAACAGCGGACAAACGTCGCTGGCGACCTCTTCATCGACGATCGGAAACACCGGCGACCAGCCGCAGCGGGCGCGCTGGCCCCAGACCGCGACCGCGACGCGGCCTCCCGGACGCAGCGCGCCGTGGATGCCGCGCATCGCCTGGTCGGGGTCGGGCATGTACATCAGGCCCAACGCGCAGTACGCAAGGTCGAAACCGACGCCGGAGGTGTCCAGCGCTTCGCCGTCCATGCGCAGGAAGCGCGCATGGTGCAGCCCGCGCGCCCGCGCCTGAGCGTTGGCTTCGCCGACCATGCGCTCTGCGATGTCCACGCCGACCACGCGACCGCTGGTACCGACCGCTTCCGCCGCCGCCAGCGCCATCACGCCGGTGCCGCAGGCGACGTCGAGCACGGATTCGCCCGCGGCTGCTGGCGCCAACGCCAGCAACCGACGGTGCGCGTCCGACAGCTGCGCCTGCCACAGCGCGTCGTAGCGGGAGGCGGCGAGGTCCCAGCCGTAGCGCTGGACCCGCCGCTGCAGTCGCGCATGGTCCTTCACCGGCGCACGACCACGATTTCGAGGTACTCGCTGGGGATGACCAGGCCGTTGCCGTTGCCGCGGTCCATGCGGTCCATCAGCGCGTGCAGGTCCTGTTCGAGTTCGGCCGCCTTTTCGGCAGGCAATGCCTGGAAAGCCTTCTGCACCGGTCCGTACCAGGTGCGGAACACGTCGATCATGTGCGCCGCATCGCGGTAGCGGAAATTGAACATGCGCGCGGTGACGCCGATGGCGCCGGCGCGGTCGCCGAACAGCGACTGCACGTGCGCGGTGGTGCCCCACAGCGAGGGTGGCTGCACGCCGGCCGGCGGTGCGAGGTGGCGGCCGAGCACCTTGAACATCTGGCCGATGAAGCCCTCCGGCGTCCAGTTGGCGAGGCCGATGCGGCCGCCGGGACGGCAGACGCGCGCCAGTTCGCCCGCCGCGCGCGCGTGGTCCGGGGTGAACATCACGCCAAACGTGGACAGCACCACATCGAAACTCGCATCGGCGAAGGGCAGGGCCTCGGCATCGGCTTCGGCGAACGCGACGTGCAGCTGTTCGGCATCGGCGCGCGCCTGGCCCAGGTCGAGCAGGGTGGGCACGTAGTCGGTGGACACGACCTGGCCGCCGCGACGTGCCGCCGCCAGTGTCGCGTTGCCGTTGCCGGCGGCGACGTCGAGCACGCGCTCGTCCCAGCGCAGGTCGACGGCTTCGGCCAGGCGCTCGCCGACGATCTGCAGGGTGGTGCCGACCACGGCGTAGTTGCCGCTGGACCAGGCGGCCTGCTGGCGTTGCTTGATGGCGTTCAGGTCGGGCGGGGTGGGGAGGGAGACGGCAACGGCGTTCATGCGGGGGAAACTCCAGGGATTGGGAGGTGCGCAGCGTCGCCGTCGCGCGGGGTCGCCGTCCTGACGGGGCGTCTGCCGGAGCTGGCCGGGCGTCCGGCGTCGGTGGCGCGGTTTCCCCGGCTTCCGCGATTCCTTGCCGATCGTCCGGCGGCTGGCCGCGCGGGCTCCCGGCCCGCGTTGTTGCGCTCAGAATCCGGCTGCCCTGCCGTTCGATGGAGTCCCCCGTCCCATGAGTACCCCCCAAGACATCGCCCAGGCGATGCAACGCGCCGTCAGCGTGTTCGCCCGCCGGCCCGACATGGGCCTGCACGACGACGCGGCGGCCCGCGCGTCGTGGCAGCACGGGGCGCGGATCGTGGCGGCGCACGCCAGCGGCACGCGCATCGAATCCGACATGCCGGTGGAGCTGGGCGGTACCGGCGACCGGCCATCGCCGGGCTGGTTCTTCCGGGCGGGCATCGCGGCGTGCACGGCCACCGCGATCGCGATGGTCGCCGCCGAGCAAGGCATTGCACTCGACCATCTCGAAGTGGACGTCGGCAGCCGCTCCGATACGCGCGGCCTGCTCGGCATGCGCGATGCCGAGGGTGCCCCGATCGGTGCCTGCCCCGCGTCGATGCACGTGGACGTGGTGCTGCACGCGCAGGACGTCGAAGACGACCGACTGCATGCCGTCGTGCAGGAAGCAATGCGCCGCTCGCCGATGCAGGGTGCACTGCTCGGCCAGCCGCCATTGACCGTCGATGTGGCGACGACACCCGCGCGAGCGGCCTGAGCGCATGGATGCGTTGTCGGAAATCCTGCGCGTGGTGCAGATGTCGGGCGCGTTCTTCGTCAACGCGCGTTTCAGTGCGCCCTGGTGCTACCAGTCGCCGAAGGCCGCATTGGCGGCGCCGTGGCTCGACCCGACGGCCGAACAGGTGGTGATCTTCCATCTGGTCACCGAAGGCGAATGCCTGGTGGAGATGGAAGGCATGCCGCCGCTGGCCGTGCGCGAGGGCGACGTGGTGATGTTCCCCGGTGGTGCGGCGCATCGCATGGCATCCGCACCGGGTCTGCCGCCCCCACGCGGCGCGGCCGATCTCAAGAAGCTGTTCTCGAGCCGTCCACGACGGTTGGCGTATGGCGGTGGCGGCGCGCCGACCCGCATCGTCTGCGGCTACCTGGCCTGCGATACCCGGCTCGCGCGCTTGCTGCTGGATGGTCTGCCGCCCGTGGTGCGGATCAGCCTGCGCGATTCCGATGCCGGCGCTTGGCTGGAATCGTCCGTGCGCTACGCGCTGGCCGAAGCCCGCACGCCGCGTCCTGGCGGGGCCAGCCTGCTGTCGCGTCTGGCGGAGCTGTTGTTCATCGAAGTGCTGCGTCGCTACGTGCACCAGCATGAGGGCCACGCTGGTTGGCTCGCGGGCCTGGGCGACCGCGTTGTCGGCATGGCGCTGAATGCGCTGCACCAGCAGCCGTGTCGCGAGTGGACGCTCGCCGACCTCGCGCGCGTCGCCGGTACATCGCGGTCGGTGCTGGCCGAGCGCTTCCAGCAGTTGGTCGGCACCTCGCCCATGCAGTACCTGACCCAGTGGCGGATGCTGATGGCGGCCAACCTGTTACGCCGCAGCAATGCGCCGCTGTCGCGGGTGGCCGAAGAGGTGGGCTACCAGAACGACACGTCCTTCAGTCGCGCGTTCCGTCGCGAATACGGGCAGCCGCCGGCCGCCTGGCGGCGCAACCTGGCCGAGGCCGGCCAGGCCACGCACGCCTGATCCACACAACGGTCAAGGCCGCCGCTTGTAGGTGATCTCCATCATTTTCGTTTCCTTGCCATCCGGGCCCGGGCCGTACATTTCGAGGACCTCGGTGTTCTTGTCGGTCCAGCGTGTGGTCATCCGGCTGCTCTGCGGCTTCTTCGTCACCGCGTCGTTGTGGGTACCGGTGTAGGTGCAGCTGAGCTGCGCGTCGCAGGTGCCTTCGCTGACCATCAGCCCCGTGCTCATGCTGTCGTTCCAGGTGCCCCAGTACTTGCCGGTGACGTTGTCGAACCCATGCAGGCCCTGCCCACTGAAGGGCTGGCCCATCATCTGCGAGGTCACTTCCTCCAGCATCACGCGATTGCCGAGGATCATCTTGCGCGTGGCGGTGCCGCCATCGGTGCTGGGCGGTGCGCCGGGCGCGTACCAGCTCTTCACGACCAGATCGTAGGTGCCGGCCATCGACGCCAGCCTGCCGTGCTCCATGCCCGGCGTGCCGGCCTTCTGGTAGGCCTCCATCATGGCCTGCATCTCCGGCGTCATCGCCGGCGGCTTGTCCTGGGCAGTCGCGGAACCTGCGAGGAGCAGGGCGGAAACTGAAACGGTCAACAGGATGACGCGGTGCATGGCGGCCCCTCCCGGGCGTGGCGGTGGCGCCGTTGTGCGCCTCGTCGCGCTCAGTTGGCGTGAAGACCGATGCGGCCGCCGTCAGCGGCGCAGGCCGACGACGCCGTCCAATGCGCGCTGTGCCTTGAAGCCCGCCTTCTCCAGCCGCTTGGCGACTTCCCCCGGCACGTCACGACCGCTGGTGAGCTTGTTGGGGCTGCCGGTGTAGTGGAAGAGCTTGCCGCCGCGACGCAATACGCGCGCAAGTTGGTCGTAGAACGCCTGCGAATACAGCTCGCCGGCGATGCCGAAGCGCGGCGGGTCGTGCAGCACGGCATCGACGGACGCATCCTCGATGTCGGCGATGGCGCGGGACACGTCTGCATGCATGAGTTCGAGGCGGCCGCCGTGCTCGGGAGCTTCAGGGTCCGGCGACCATGGGTTGAGGGTGCGCAGCCACAACACGTCTTCGTTCTTTTCGAACGAGCGGATGCGCGCCGCGCCCGCCGCCAGGCAGCAGGCGGCGAAATAGCCCAGTCCGCCGCAGGTATCCAGCACCACCTTGCCGCGTGGTTCCACCAGCGCGACCTTGCGCTGCGCGTCGTCCAACGGCGATTCCTTCGACGTGGGCAGCATCTTGATGCCGTCGATCTCGAAGGTCGGCACGCCCCATTCCGTGGGTACGAGCTTGATCAGCGAACCGGCGAAGCGCGAGATCGGCGCGAATTCCTCGCCATCCCAGTGGTACAGCGTGCGGTCCTTCAGGCCGTCCGGATACGGATAGGCCGCGTCCTTCCACTGCCAGGCATCCGCGCCCAACCGGGCTTCGTCCTGCGTGCGGCCGAGGTCGAGCGAACCCTGCCAGGTGCTGTCGCCACGATCGCGCGCGGCGCGCAGCGCGTTCGCCGCGTCGCGGGTGAGGAGGGGGCCGGTGTAGTGGGGCATGCGGGGAGTCCGGACTTGCCGCCTTCATGGACGGCCTGGGATTTCGAGGGCGCTATTGGACGCGGTTGGCGCGCCACTGACAACTGCTACCATCGCGACCGGACAGCACAGGGAGGCACGCATGGGGATGCGTCAGTGGTGCATGGCAGCGTTGCTGCTGCTCAGCGGGGGTGGAGTTGCGCATGCGGAGACGGTGCTGCCGGCGTCGGGATCTGCACCGGTGCCGGATCACGATGTCGCGGTCGAAGCAGTGACGAACGCGAAGGAGGCGGCTTATCGCGAAATGCTGGCCCGCTTCGATGCATCCGAATCTTCGGGCGCCGCTGCGTTGATCGCCCGGTGTCGATTCATCGGAAATTACACCGAAGAAGATTATGGCGACTGGATCGCGTCGGCGTCCGAGGACTACGAGGCTTGCCTCGAACGTCTCCGCCAGCGCTGGGCAAGCAGGCCTGAGGCGCAGTTGTTCCTCTACCAGCAGATGTGGGGCGAGGACGCGGTCGAAGAAGGGGCTGCGCTGATCGAGCGGTCGAACGCATGGCCGGCTGCCCTGCGCGCCGACCTGTACGCCCGCCAGTCGAAGTTGCTGGAAGGCCTTCACGAAAAGGAGAAAGCCCAGGAGATGGCCTTGCGGGCGGCCCGTCTCGGCAACCCGGAGAGCGTGCCGCTGGCGGTCGAGGGCCTCCTGGCGAAGCAGGACGTGGCCGCTGCCACCCGCTTGTTGCGCGACTCGCCCGCGGCGACCGATGCCTGGCGCGCCGACCAGCGCTTGGCGGCGGCCTTGAAGTTCAAGGATGCGCGCGTCGCCCAAGGGGAACTGAAGCGCTACGACGGCAAGAATCTCGACCTGGATGCTGCACTGGTCGCACGCACGCATCTCAATGCCGGCGACCTGGCGGCAGCCCATCGCGCGCTGGAGAAGGCAGGTGAGGGCGACGATGAAGTCCGCGCGCGCTTCGACCTCGCGCTGGCGCAGGCGGACATCCCGGCGGCGGTCGCGCAGATCGATGTTACCGACACCGGCGAGATTGCGACCCACCTGGAGCGCTTCGCCGTACTGGCGAACCAGCATCCTGCTTCCATCTTCCGCCTCCCGATGCTCGGCATGGCCCTGATGTCCGGCGGCATCCTGCTGGTCCTGGCCTTGTTGCCGCTGATGCTCCTTGTTCCCGTGCACTACCGGGGACTGGCGCGACGCGTGCAGGGCCGCGCGCCCGTGGCACTGTTCCCGGGCATCGGGTTGCGACACGCGTGGTGGGGCATGGCGCTCATGCTGGCGTTGCCGTTCCTGATTGCCGGCGTGGTCGAGCCACGTTCGATTGCCAGCCTTTTTTCCGGGGATGCTCTGCCGGACGCCAATGCGTTCGCGAGGATCAATTTCTGGAGTTCGTTCGCAAGCCTGGCGCTGCTGGTGCCTGTCGCCTGGTGCCTGGGACGAGAGGGTTTCAGCGGCCGCATCACCTGGTGGCGGCAGGCGGCCTGGCTGCTCGCTGCGCTGGTGATGCTGTCCGCGGTGATCTACCTGCAAGGCGCCTGGCTCCAGTGGCGTGCGGAAGACAGTCGCACCGGGCAGACGGAAGCGATCGAACGCCTCCTCACGGGCGGGCAGTCGATCTATGGGCCCGTCCTGACGTTCCTGCTGATCGCGATACTGGGGCCCATCGTCGAGGAACTGATGTTCCGGGGCATGCTGCTCGGAGGCATGGCGCGCCATATCAGTTTCGGGTGGTCCAACGTCCTCCAGGCGTTGTTGTTCGCCGCCGTTCACAACGACCTGCCGCGCTTCTTCTTCTATTTCGCCATGGGATTGTTGGCGGGAATGCTCGTTCGCAGGACAGGGTCGCTCGTGCCGGCGATCCTGCTGCATGCCATCAACAATGGAGTGTTCTTCCTGTTGGCCACCTAGGCGTCGTTCGTGTCCGCGCGAATCGGGTTGTTATAGTGCGTGCCCCGTTCCGGACCCATTGCCATGCACACGATCGAACGTTTCCACCCCATCGGTACGCCGGGCACGCCTTGGGGCGCGGGGGAGAAAGCCGCATGGCGCGCGCAGCAGCGCGTGCGGCGGCGTTATGCGGACGACGTGGTGGTGTCGCTCGATCGCCTGCGCGAGCGTTTCGACGTGGACACGTATGGTGAGCTCGACTACGGTCCGGGCGAGCGCTATCCGCTGTACGCGGTGCGCAGCCGCGACTGGAACGATGCGCTGCCGCTGATGCTCGTCACCGGCGGCGTGCATGGCTACGAGACCAGTGGCGTGCACGGTGCGCTGCAGTTCCTCGAACAGCGCGCCGTCGAGTACGCCGGCCGTGCCAACCTGTTGGTGGTGCCGTGCGTGAGCCCGTGGGGCTACGAGCGCATCCATCGATGGAACGCCGATGCGCTGGACCCGAACCGCTCCTTCCGCGCAGATAGCCCCGCGCAGGAATCCGCGGCCCTGATCGCACTGGTGGCGCCGGTGAAGGACCGCGTGCTGATGCACATCGACCTGCACGAAACCACCGACAGCGACGAGACCGAGTTCCGGCCCGCGCTCGCTGCGCGCGATGGCAAGCCGTTCGAGCCCGGCGAGATTCCCGACGGCTTCTACCTGGTGGACGACAGCGAGAACCGGCAGCCCGTATTCCAGCAGGCGGTGATCGCCGCGGTGGCGCGAGTGACCCACATCGCACCCGCCGACGCCCAGGGCGAGATCATCGGGTCGCCGGTGGTCGCCGAAGGCGTCATCGAATATCCGGTGAAGTCGCTGGGCCTGTGCACCGGCATCACCGACGCGCGCTACACCACCATCACCGAGGTCTATCCCGATAGTCCGAAGGCTACCCCGGTGCAGTGCAACGACGCGCAGGTCGCGGCCGTGGTCGCCGCGATCGACTACGCGCTGGCCCATCCGTGAGGACGGGCCAGCCCTCGCTCATTTGACGGCCGGCAGCAGCTTCTCGGTGATCAGGCGGAAGGTCAGCCTCGGCGCGTTCTGCACCTGGTAGTTGGTGGTCGTGACGACGACCACCAGCTTCTGTTCCGGGAACACCCGCACGGTATTGCCACCCGTGCCGTTCATCGCGTACGAATCGAACGTGCGGCCGCCACTGGTCTCGTGGTGCAGCCACCACAGGTAGCCGTAGTCGATCCCGTCCTCGATGCGCGCATGCGGGCGGATCGAATCGGCGACCCAGGCGGCAGGCACGATCTGCTTGCCCTGCCAGCGTCCGCCGTTGCGGTACAGCTCGCCGAGTGCGAGCAGGTCCCGGCTGCGCAAACCCAACCCGCCGCCGGCCTGTGCCAGTCCCTGTGGCGAGAACTGCCACGCCGGTGCGGCGATGCCGAGCGGATCGAACAGCCTGCGTTGCGCGAAGCTGGCCAGCGGTTCGCCCGCGGCGGACTGGACGACCGCACCGAGCGTGGTGACGCCGGCAGTGCAGTAGCGGAAGCTGCGGCCGTACGGGGCATCCTTGGGCGGGGTCATCCAGGCGGCGTAGCCCTGGATGGGCAGATCGAGGTAGAAGCCCACCCAGTCCTCGATCAGGTACATGCGCTCTTCATTGCCGCGCGACCAGGTATTCCAGTCATCGCATTCCAGCGAAGAAGACATCGTCATCAGGTCTTCGACGGTGATCGCATCCTTGCGCGGGTCGGGCAGCGCCGGCGATGGGCGCTTGAGCAGCGGCAGGATCCGCGCCTGTGCGCCTTCCAGCTTGCCTTGGCCCACTGCGATGCCGGCCAGCATGCCGGCCACGGTCTTGGTGGCCGAGCGGGTGTTGCGCCGTGCCTCGGGACCCGCTTCGTCGAAGTAGCGCTCGTACACCAGCACGCCATCGCGGGCGATGAGCACGCTGGTCACCTGCTTGAACTCGCCGGCGGCGACGACGCGCTCCATCTCGGCGAGTGCGGCGGCATCCAGGCCGTGGTCGGCCGGCGCTCCCCGTCGCCAGTCCGCGGCATGGACCGGCGGAGCGAGCAGGGCGCACGACAGCAACAACGGCGTTATCAGGTGACGCATGGGCAGGTCCTTTGAGTGAAGAAGGGGGCACGATGACGAAGCGCGCAGGTGATGGCTTGCACGCGGGCAACGTGTTCGTTCAGAGAGTCGAGCGGAAGGCCGTGGGCGGCATCCGGTAGGCACGGACGAACAGGCGATGGAAATGCGCCTGATCGGCGAACCCGCAGTCCGTGGCGATCGTCGCGACGGTGGCGCGTCCTTGCCGGAGCATGCCCGCAGCGCGTGCGATCCGCAGGCGGCGCGAGTACTCCGTCGGCGTGCAGCCGTGGCGGCGACGGAACACGCGCGCCAGGTGCACGGGGTGCACCTCGCACGCTTGCGCCAGCGTGACCGTGTCGGCGGGCGTGTCGTGATGGTCATGCAGCCAGGCTTCAGCGCGGGCCAGCCAAGCGGGCCAACCACGGCATGCAGGTGCCGGGTTGGCGACGGCGTCGAGCAGCTCGTCGAACAAGGCCTCCGCCAGCAATCCGTCGTCGCCACGCCAATCGGTGCAGGCGTGTGCCAAGCCATGCGCGAAGGCCTGTGCGCGGCGACCCGCACGCACGGCGCCCTGGTCCAGGCCACGCTTCAACACGCCTTCCATCGTGGAAGGCAGTGCAACGGTCATGAATTCGCCGTCCAGGTCGTGGAAACGGTCGCGATGCGTGGTGGCCGGTGGCGTGTAGATGAGCGTGCCTGGGGTGCATTCCGGTGGGCCGCCCGTCGCGGACGTCAGGTAGCGGCCACGCAACAGCAGCACGAGGTGTGCCTCGTCGTGGGTGTGCCGCGCCAGGGCGCGAGCCGGCACCGTCGGCACGAGTCGCGCGATCTGCACGTCATTGGCGAGGCGTCGGACAGTGCCCGCCCCGAGGCTCCCGGCGCGTCGCGGGGTGTCGTCGGGTATCGCCGCACCGGCATGCGTCAGTGGCGCACGGGAAGCACAAGCGGTGGCAGGCATGCGATCTCGAGGGTCGGGGGGCGCAACGACATTCGCACGCGCGCTCGATGCGGGCACCGCCGGTGCGACGAAACGGGGAAGGAAGCGACGAAAGCCCGACGAGACGGCCTGCCGTTCGTCTGCTACACGCATGAACGTCGTGAACGGTCGGGTTTGCGTGGCCGTGCGCCCGGGAGGGCGGCGTCTTGTCCTTGTGGGCGATTCGCTCCGGAGGAACGGCTCATGCGTCAGGTCTTGCATGCAGGATTGATCGTGGCGGTCGGCGTGCTGGTCGGCTGCAAGTTCCAGGTGGTACCGCGTGCGGTGGAGCCGCAGGCGCAGGGAAAGATCGTCGGTACCTTCAAGTTCGAGCGGCGCTGGCAGGGCACCGATCTCAATACCGGCGGCGGCTGCCTGGTCTTCCAGAACGCGGCACCGTTGACTTGCGATGGCGGAGCGTTCTGCCAGGCGAACAAGCCCGCCGGTGCCGGCTATGGCTATTGCCTGAGCAAGTCGGTGTCGGTCTGGGGTGCGCAGGGAAAGGAGCCACAGCAGTGCTGGTGGCAGCCGGCGCCGGCCTCTTGCCTGCGCGGGACGCCTGTCGAGCCGTTGAAGGTCGGCGAGGTCTATCGCACGACGCCCGCCGTGGCGGCCAAGCCGCCGGGTACCAAACCTGTCGTGCGCTGGCGTGTGCTCACGTGCACCAACATCGCACAGGGCAAGTGCGCCGACCCCAATGCCGGCGACGGAGAGCGCATGTATCTCGCCGGACCGATCTGGTCGAACTGAGGGCCGGGCACGAGTCAGGTGGCCGGGTGTAGGCTGCCCGCACAGTGTCGATGTGGGAGCGGGTCATGGCGACCGGATGGGCAGGCGATGGTGCGGTACAGGACCAGATCGATGCGACCGTGAAGGACGGCATCGAGCGGGCGCGGCGCGCGTTACCGAAGGGCCCCAGTCTCAGCCAGTGCGAGGAATGCGACAAGCCGATTCCCCTGGCGCGGCAGAAGGCTGTTCCCGGCGTACGCCTGTGCGTGGGCTGCCAGGAAGCAGCTGACCAGGACGAACAAGCCGGCGGCCTCTACAACCGACGGGGCAGCAAGGACAGCCAGCTGCGTTGATACGTTCGCACGTGCCTGCCTTGGTTCGATCTGCATGACGACTCTTCATACCGTCGCCGCCGTCATCCTCAATGCGCAGGGCGAGGTGCTGCTGGTGCGCAAGCGCGCATCCGCCATCTTCATCCAGCCGGGAGGCAAGACCGAGCCGGGCGAAGAGCCGTTGTCCGCGCTCGCGCGCGAACTGGACGAAGAGCTAGGCGTACAACTCGACCATGCGTCGGCCGTGTGGCTGGGCGAATTCGAGGCGGAGGCGGTCAACGAACCCGGCCTCCGCGTGCGTGCGCATGCGTATCGCTGCGCGGTGCACGGCACGCCCGCGCCCCAGGCCGAGATCGAAGCGTTCGTGTGGGTCGACCCTGCGGGCCCGTACCCGGTGACGATCGCGCCACTGAGCGCGGGGCACATCCTGCCCGCTTTGCTGGCGTGGCAGGGCAGGGGCACGGCGATCCCGTCCTGATCCGACCTCAAGTTCCCTGTGCATCCGCCGCTACCGTCTCAACGGGTACGTCTGGGGACGCGCGTGGCACTGCTGGGGGCACTGACATCGTGGTGGCAACGCGGGCGCACAGCGGTCGTCACGCCGGGCGCGGCTTCGATTGCGCCGCCGCGCGCCATGGCGGCCACCACCACGGCGCCCGCCGTTGACCGCAACTGGGCAAGCGCATTGCTTGAACTGGCATACGAGGGCCAACCAGCACCGCTGTCGCCCGAGGCGACGGCGGCCGTCCGGGAGGCCGCCGAAAAGACATTGGCGCGCTTCGCAGAGGCGCCGCAGCGCCTGCCGCGTCGTCCGCAGTTGCTCCCCCAGCTGCTGAGCACCCTCAACGACGATGAGGCCTCCGGTCGCGAGATCGCCGGCGTCATCGCGCGCGACCCCGCATTGGCGGCGCACCTGCTCCGGCTCGCGAACAGCGCGCTGTACCGCACCCAGCCCGCACCGATCGAAAACCTCGACCGCGCCGTCGCGCTGGTCGGCACGGAAGGTCTCCGCCAACTCGTGGCGATGGCGGTAATGCAGCCCGTCATGCGGATGGATGGCGGTGCGCTCGGTGCGCTGCCCGACCTGATCTGGGACCACACGCAGCGCACGGCGCTCGCCGCCGCGCAGTTCGCTAAAACGGTGGAACGCGAAGACGCCTTCGCCGCCCAGTTGCTCGCGTTGCTCCAGGGGTTGGGCGCCATCCTCGTGGCGCAGGCGCTCCGCGACGCGTGCGTGCAGCACGGTGGTGTACCGGACGTGGTGATCGCGGCGCATCTCTTGCAGGATGCGTCGCCGCGCTTGGGGCGCGCCGTGGCACGCGAGTGGGGATTGTCCGAACGCCTGCTGCAAGGCCTGGATGACCAGGCCATCGACGATACCGCACGCATGACCGGCCTCGGGCGTGCGCTGGCAGCCGCGGCCCCGCACGCCAGCGCCGCAATGGCATCCGCACGGATCGCCGACGCCGCCTGATCACCTGGTTGCAGCGCCAGTCAGGCAACGGGCCGTGGTTTGACGTTGCGCTCATATCCGCTGCGGTATTCCTGCATCGTCAGGGAACCAGGCGAGGTGTACCAATGACGCTGGCGCTGCGTTGCCGTTGCGGGCAAGTGAAAGGAATCGTTTCTACCGAGCGCGCCTACGTGCGCGCCACCTGTTACTGCAAGGATTGCCAAGCCTACGCGCGCCATCTTGGCCAGCCGGGCCTGATGGATGCGCAAGGCGGCACCGACATCGTGGCGATGAATCCGCTCGCCGTGCGATTCACGGCCGGCGAAGAAAACATCGCGGGCCTGTGCCTGCGCGACGGCGGCCTGTTCCGCTGGTACGCGGCGTGTTGCCGCATCCCCCTCGGCAACACGCCGCACGACGGCCGCGTGGCGTACGTGGGCATGGTCACGACCTGCCTGGCACCTGCGGCGGGGGTGGATGCCGCATTCGGGCCCGCGGGACGGGTCGTGCTCAACACCGGATCCGCGACCGGCGCTGTCAGGGGAACGCCGGTTGGGTTCCTGTTGGGCGGAGCACGCATCGCCGCCGGCATCCTGGGCGCCAAGGTCCGTCGCCAGGCGCCTGGCCTGTTTTTCAACCCATCCGGGCAGACGCTCCGCACGGCGTATCCGCTCAGCGCTGGCGAGCGCGATGCCGTCGGTCTGGACACCGGCTGATGGACGGTGCTTAGGATTGACCTCGAATATTTGTCTGACTAAAGTCAGGTAATGGACGACACCCAGCGGCTACGCCGTTTCAACCGTACCGTTACCCGTCGCATCGGCGTGCTGACCGACGATTACCTCGGGCACGGCCGGCCGCTGGCCGAATCGCGCCTGCTGTTCGAAGTGGGGCACGGGGGGTCCGACGTCCGCGATCTGCGTGCGCGCCTGGCGCTTGATTCGGGCTATGCCAGCCGGCTGCTGCGCGCGTTGGAAGCGCAGGGCCTGGTCCGCGTGCAAGCCTCCATCGCAGATGCCCGTGCGCGTCGCGTGGTGCTGACGGCGAAGGGCCGTCGTGAAGTGGACGCACTCGACCGCGATTCGCAGGCGTTGGCCGATGCTCTGCTGGCGCCGCTGTCGGAACGGCAACGCGCGCGCATGCTGGCGGCGATGGACGAGGTGGAGGCGCTGCTGCGCGCTTCCGCCGTGGAGATCCGGGTGGCGGATCCGGCCAGTGCGGAGGCGCAGGCCTGCATCCGCGCCTATCTCGATGAGCTCGATGTCCGTTTCGAGACCGGCTTCGACGCCGCACGCAGCGTTTCGGCCAATCCGCACGAACTGGTGCCGCCGCAGGGTGTGTTCCTGCTGGGTTGGCTGGATGGCGCGGCGATCGGATGCGGCGGTTTGAAAGTGACGGGCGAGGGCACCGGCGAGATCAAGCGCATGTGGGTCGCGTCTGGCGCGCGCGGCTTGGGTGTCGCGCAGCGTTTGCTCGATGCGCTGGAAGGGCACGCCCATGCGTTCGGGCTCGGGCGCTTGCGGCTGGACACCAACCGCACGCTGGTCGAAGCGCGAGCGCTCTATGCACGCAACGGCTATCGGGAAATTCCCGCCTACAACGACAACCCGTACGCGGACCATTGGTTCCAGAAGGCGCTGCGGGGTTGACGCGGCCAACCTCTGGCACGGTCCCGCGACGGACGTAGCCGTTACCCTGTCGGGCCCGCGCGCATGCGCGACCGTCCCGGAGTTCCGTTTTGAAGAAGACCCTGCTGTCCAGCGCGACCCTGCTGGCCCTCGCCCTGAGCGGCCCGCTCGCCGCACACGACGCCGACGCCGACTGCCTTGACGAGGGTTGCACCCTGCAGGCCCTGTTCGAAGGCGACGCTGCCGCGGGCTCGTCGGCAACGGGCATCTCGGCGCGCCGCTTCGGGGCCTGGGGCATCGATACCGCCGGCATGGACCGCACCGCCAAGCCGGGCGACGACTTCTTCCGCTACGTCAGCGGTACCTGGGCGGACACCACGGAGATCCCGGCCGACCGTTCCAGCTACGGTGGTTTCGCGATCCTGCGCGACCTCTCCGAGGCCCGCCTGCGCGTGCTGGTGGAAGGGTATGCGCTGGGCGACCCTGCGACGGGTGGCGACGCGGCGAAGATCGCGGCGCTCTACCGGGGCTTCATGGACGAAGCGAAGATCGACGCGCTCGGCGCGAAGCCGCTGCAGCCGGTGCTGGACGGTATCCGCGCGGCGAAGGACAAGCAGGCCGTGGCGGCGCTGATGGGCCAGCGCGGCGGTTTCTACGACAGCTTCTTCAACCTGGGTGTCAGCGACGACCAGAAGGACCCCGACCGCTACACGCTCTACCTCAGCCAGGGCGGCCTGGGCCTGGGCGATCGCGAGATGTACCTGCGCGACAACTTCAAGCCGCAACGCGAACGTTACGAAGCCTACATCGCGCAGATGCTGCAGCTGGCGGGCTGGGACAAGCCGCAGGAGAACGCGAAGGCCATCCTGGCGTTGGAGACCCGCATCGCCGATGCGCACTGGACGCGCGCGGAGAGCCGCAACCGCGACAAGACTTACAACCCGCTGGCGATGGCGGACTTCGCCACGACATCGCCGGGGTTCCCGTGGGCGTCTTTCTTCAAGGCTGCCGGTGTCGAGGGCGCGGGCCGGGCGGTGATCCGCCAGGACAGCGCGATCCCGAAGATCGCGGCCATCTTCGCCGACGCCGACGTCGCCACGCTGCGGGCGTGGCAGGCCTTCCACGCCGCCGACAACGCCGCGCCGCTGCTGTCGAAGGATTTCTCGGTGGCGCAGTACGAATTCCGCGACAAGTTCCTGTCCGGACAGCCGCAGCAGCGCGAACGCTGGAAGCGCGGCGTGTCCTTCGCCGAATCGGCCATGGGCGAGGCGATCGGTCGCGACTATGTGGCGCTGTACTTCCCGCCTGAGGCCAAGGCCAAGATGGATGCGCTGGTCGCCAACGTGAAGGCGGCCATGGGTGCGCGCCTGGATACGCTGGCGTGGATGAGCCCGGCGACCAAGGCCGAGGCGCACGCCAAGCTGGCCGGCTTCGGCCTGAAGATCGGGCATCCGGACACGTACCGCGACTACAGCGCGCTGGTGGTGAAGAACGGCGACCTGTTCGGCAACGCGCAGCGCGCCGCCCAGTTCGAGTGGGAGTACCGCCGCGCGCGGATCGGCCAGTCCGTGGACAAGGGCGAGTGGGGCATGACCCCGCAGACGGTCAATGCGTACTACAACTCGGTGAAGAACGAGATCGTGTTCCCGGCCGCCATCCTGCAGCCGCCCTTCTTCGATCCGGACGCCGATCCGGCCGTGAACTACGGCGCCATCGGCGGCGTGATCGGCCACGAGATCATCCACGGTTTCGACGACCAGGGCCGCAAGTCCGACGGCAAGGGCGTGCTGCGCGACTGGTGGACCGGCGACGACGCGGCCAAGTTCGAAGTGCAGGCCGCCAAGCTCGGCGCCCAATACGAGGCGTACACCTTTGCGCCGCTGCCGGGCATGCACATCAACGGGCGCGTGGCGATGGGCGAGAACATCGGCGACCTGGGTGGCCTGACGATCGCGCTGGAGGCCTACCGGCGTTCGCTGGGCGGCAAGCCGGCGCCGGTGGTCGACGGCTTCACGGGCGACCAGCGCTTCTTCATGGGTTGGGGGCAGATCTGGCGCACCCTGTGGCGCGACGATGCCCTGCGCCAGCAGTTGGTCAACGGCACGCATTCGCCGGGCCACATCCGGTCCTTCGCCCCGCTGCGCAACATCGATGCCTGGTACGACGCGTTCGGCATCAAGCCGGGCGATCCGCTGTACATCGCCCCGCAGGACCGTGTGCGGATCTGGTGATGCGGTGAAGGATGGAGGGTGGGACGCATGCGTCCCGCCTTCCGTTGCGGGTTGCACGACATGGCCATCGCGCCGATGATGCGCGGCATCGTCGTCGTTCCCGTGCCTCTCGCGTCATGCCCGCCACACCCGCGCCCTCCCAACAAGGCGATCTGTTCGGCGGCCCGCAACCGGGCCGGCTGCACCGCCTGTTCTTCGCCCTGGTGCCCTCGCCGGGCGAAGGCGAGGCGCTCCGGCATCGGGCCGAGGACCTCAAGGCGGCGTTCCCGCAGGCGCGCTGGGTGCGGCCGGAACGCTACCACCTGACCCTGCATTTCCTGGGCGAAAGCGACGGACCGCGCGACGACATGGTGGCCGCGGCGCACGAGGCCATGCGCGACTGGCAGCCGGAACCGGTGGGCATCACCCTCGACCATCTGCTGTGCCTGGGCAACCCGAAGAACCCGGCGCTGACGCTCGCCGCCCTGCAGCCCTCGGCCTCGGTGGTGGCGTTCTGGCGCAGCCTGCAGCAGCGCCTGTTGCGCGCGGGCTTCAAGCAGCATGTGGGCCGCAGCTTCGTCCCGCATCTCACCCTGGCCTATGTCCCTCCGCGTACCGCGCCGGTGGACGTGCTGCCGATGGTGCTGCACCCGCAGGCGATCCATCTGCTGCAGAGCGTCGAAGGCGAGGCGGACTACACACGACTCGGCGAGTGGTCGCTGGCGGACTAGACGGGCCCTTCGCGCCTGTCGGCCGGGAGAATCTGTAATACAGGGTTGCCTGGGTTTGCGTCTGTCGGTCCGGCACGGCATGGGCGTCTTCGCATGGCCGGCTGCGCGCGTCTGGTTGCGTTCGGGAGGACACCCGGAATCCTCCGGGCAACCTTGAACGAGGACACCGACATGAGACGCTTGCCGATGCTGTGGGCGCTGTTGCTGTGCGTGCTGTCATTCCCGCTGTCTGCGCAGGACCGCAGCTACACCGAGGGGCCGGTCATGGAAGTCACGGCGGTCAAGATCAAGGACGGCCAGTTCGACAACTACATGAAGCACCTGCAGACCCAGTACAAGCGCGTCATGGATGCGCAGAAGGACGCGGGCATCATCCTCGGCTACACGATCTATGCCGCCGATCCGCGGCGTCCGGAGGATCCCGACCTCTACCTGACCGTGGTCTATCCCAACATGGCCGCCTTCGATGGCCTGCGGGACCGCTCGGAAGCCGTGTCCAGCAAGGTCACCGGACAGAACACCGCGCAAGCGAACACGGCCTTCGCCGATCGCGGCAAGATGCGCCAGATCCTGGGCAGCCAACTGATCCGCGAGTTGAAGTTGAAGTGACGGCGGTTTGCGGGGCCACGCAACGGGCGTGGTCCCGCGATCGGGAACCCGGCTCAGTGGCCCTGCCTGCGCAGCGTATCCAGCTTGGCCTGGTAGAGCGCACGGGTATCGCCCTGGCTGAGTTCGCGGGCACGTGCCAATTCACGGCTCGCGCGATGGTGGTCGCCCTGCTGGAAATAGACGCGTGCCAGGCCGAAGTGGAAACGGTGTTCGCCGTCGTACAGGTGGATGGCCTTGCGGTAGTGTTCTGCCGCGCGTTCCAGGTCGCCGTCGCGCTCGAACCCGGCAGCGAGCAGGAAATGGTGGAACGGGTCGCGCGCCTGCACATCGTCCAGGCGCTTCTGCAGCGGCCGTGCGGCATCGGCGTTGCCCGCCCGCAGGTAGAACGTCACCAGATTGAACAATGCACCGGCATTGTCGCGATCGAGTTCGAGGGCATGCCGGTACGCTTGCTCGGCGCGCGCCTGATCGCCATCGCGCAGGTACAGGACGCCGGTATTGCTCCAGCTGGTCGCATAACTGGGATCCAGCTTCAGCGCGATCTCCGCATGGCGGAGCGCATCATCCAGCGCCCCCTGTTCCAGTAGCTGCGCCGCGCGGTTGTTGTAGTAGTGGGCGATCATGCGGTCGTCACGGACCGGTTCGGGCGGCTTGCGGGTGATGACTTCGTTCCAGGCCACGTCGACGGTGAAGCGCCTTTCGCGGATGCGCACACCGGCGTTGACGTGCTGGCTGCGGTAGAGCGTGTTGTGGTCCTGGCGCCAGGCCAGGGTTTCGTCGACTTGCTGCGCATACGCTGTCAGTCCCGCTTCCCTCGCCAGCGCCACCGTCAGCAGGGTGAAGCTCATGCAGTTCGCCTGGCGCGTGGCGTAGGCTTCGGCCACGGTGTGGTTGGCATCGGGTTCGTAACGCATGCCCAGGCCCTGCGGACTGAACAGGAAATCCACCAGCCGCTCCAGACGGGCATTCGGCTGCCGGGTACGGTCCAGAACCTGTTCGCGGAACTGCTGGCGAAGGGGTTCCGGTATCGCCAACACATCGTTGGGGGCAGGGGGAGCGACAGGTTGGGCGACCGCGGACAGGGCCGACGACGCCAGCAGCAGGGTGCCGAGCCACTTCGTCCACATCACCCACCTCCGGGTCCCGCATCGGGACGCGTGCGCGCGGCCCGAGTGTAGTCCCGCATCGCAGTGCGGCATGGACCGTCCGGCTGCGTTGACGCCGTCATGGCGGGGCGGCTAGCGTCATGGCCCTTTTGCCGGAAGCTCCCGCATGCGTGCTGCCATCCCCTTGATCCTGTTGCTGGCCAGCCTGGCGCCGGTTTCCCACGCGGCACCGGTGCCGGAACAGGGTCGGGACGGGATCACCGTCGGGGCGGTGCTGTCGCCGCGGGAACGGGTGGAGCCGGAGAACCGCTTGCTCCGCGAGCGGCTCGACACGCTGCTGCCTCGCCTGATGAAGGAAGCCGACCTCGACATGTGGGTGGTGATCGCGCGGGAATATGCCGAAGACCCGGTGTACTTCACCCTCGTGCCGCAGCCGGCACATGCGGCGCGTCGCACGACGATGCTGGTCTTCCACCGCCAAGCGGATGGCAGCGTGCAGCGGCTCTCCATCAACCGCTATCCATTCGGCGCACCCTACGAGACGGCGTGGTCGGGCGGCGACCTCAACACGCAGTGGGAAGCGCTGGGCGCGCTGATCGCCGCGCAGGACCCGCACAGGATCGGCATCAATGTCTCCCGCGAGTGGGCGATTGCCGATGGCCTGACGCATGCGCTGCATGAGCGCCTGCGCTCGGTGCTGCCGGCCGCGCTGCACGACCGGCTCGTGCCTGCCGAAGCGCTGGTCGTACGTTGGATGGAAACACGCAGCCCTGGGGAACTCGCGGCGTATCCGCATATCGTGTCGCTCGCGCGCGGCGTGGTCGCCGAAGCGTTCTCCAGCAAGGTCATCACCCCCGGCGTCACCACCACGGACGATGTGGCGTGGTACATCCGCGAGCGTTTCGAATCGTTGGGGCTGGCGCCCTGGTTCATGCCCGACGTCAACTTCCAGCGCGCCGGAACGGCCTGCGCGGACGATGCGCCGTTCTGCGGCGAGGAAGGCGTCATCCAGCCTGGCGACGTGCTGCACACCGACGTGGGCCTGTGCTACCTCAAGCTGTGTACCGATACGCAGGAAATGGCCTACGTGGCGCGCGCCGGTGAAACCGAGGCACCCGCTGGGCTGCGTGCCGCGCTCGCCCAGGGCAACCGCTGGCAGGACGCATTGACGGGGCAGTTCGTCGCCGGCCGCACGGGCAACGAGATCCTGGCGGCGACGCAGCGCGAAGTGGCCCGGCAAGGCCTGAGGGCGGCGACCTATTCGCATCCGGTGGGTTTCGTGGGCCACGCGCCCGGGCCGACGATCGGCATGTGGGACAACCAGGGGCCTACCGTGGGGCAGGGAGACTGGCCGCTGCATGCCGATACCGTCTACGCCATCGAAGGCAACGTGAAGGCGCGCGTCACGGAGTGGGGCGGGCAGAACGTGCAGGTCAAGCTGGAGCAGATGGCGGTGTTCGACGGGCGCAAGGTGGTCTATCTGGCCGGGCGCCAGGTGGTCTGGCACGTCGTGCGGTGACGCGCCGGACGCACGGACGTTAGGATGCCGGCATGAGCGCCGACGCCCACCTGATCGCCTGTCCGCACTGTGCGGCGATGAACCGTGTGCCGCTGGCGCGCCTGGCAGAGGCACCGAACTGCGGGCGCTGCCACCACCCCTTGTTCACCGGTCTGCCACTGGCGCTGGGCGAGGCGGACTTCGACCGACATGCACTGCGCAGCACGCTGCCGTTGCTGGTCGATTTTTGGGCGCCCTGGTGCGGCCCCTGCCTGCAGATGGCCCCGCATTTCCAGCAGGCGGCGGGCTTGCTTGAACCGGCGGTCCGCCTGGCCAAGGTCGACACGGAAGCGTGCCCGGGGCTGGGCAACCGCTTCGGCATCCGCAGTATCCCGACGATGGTGCTGCTGCAGGGCGGGCGCGAGATCGCCCGGCAGAGTGGTGCGATGGCGGCCGAGGCGATCGTCAGGTGGGCGCGGGGGCAGGTGGGGTGATTCGGTTGCGCCGAGATCCGTTCGGGTGCGGGTGCAGTGCGTGCCTGGGAGCCCCGACAAGCATGCGCTCGTGACGGCACCGTTGCTGGCGGAAGGATCGATGTGTCTGCGCCCTCTTGATGCGCGGGATGAAGACTTGTATCTCCGCCTTCACGCTTCCGCCCAGACCATGCGTCACGTGTCTGCGGTAGTGGATGCGGACACGGCCCGCTCACGCTTCAGCGCCGCATGCCGGATGACGCAATCCCCTGATCCAGCCTATTGGATGTGGGCCGTTTCCATGACCGACCCGGCGGACGATGCGGGAATTGCCTTGCTGATGGCGGACGGGACGAGCGCCGAGATCGGAATGCTGTTGCTGCCGGAATGGCAGGGACGTGGCCTAGGGACCTGCGCAGTGCGCACACTCACCGATTACGGTTTCAATACCTTGGGCGTAGCCCGTGTCGAATCGCGCCAGGGTGCGCACAATGTCGGCTGGGAGCGATTGATGGAGCGGAGTGGGTTCCAGCGTGTGGAGGAAGCGATGGTGCGGCCGGACTGGTTAAGGTGGCGGCGCGAGCGCGGCTGAAGAAGTGAATGCAGGGGGAATTTGAAGTGAAATCAGGCAGTTTGGCCTGCGTCGGGCTGGGAATGACGCTGGGGGCGCATCTGGCGCCACGTGCGAGGAGTTTCATAGAAGAGGCCGACGTGGTGTTTGTGGCGGCATCGGATCCATTGGTGGAACTCTGGGTGCAGGGGATGCACCCGGACGTGCGGAGCCTTCAGCCCTACTACGCAACGGACAAGATGCGCAGCAGGACCTACGACGAGATGGTCGCGGCGATGCTCGAGCAGGTTGTCGCCGGCAAGCGCGTCTGCGGCGCTTTCTACGGCCATCCGGGCGTCTTTGCCTGCGTGCCGCATCGTGCAGTGGAGCAGGCGCGCGACGCAGGCCATGACGCGGTCATGGAGGCCGCTGTTTCAGCGGAAGACTGTCTTTATGCCGATCTCGGCATCGACCCCGGTACATTCGGCTGTCAGCACTACGAAGCGAGCCAGTTCATGATGTATCGCCGCGCGGTGGATCCGAGCGCTTACCTGGTGCTTTGGCAGATCGGCGTCGCCGGAGACCCGACGTTGATGAGCAGGGGCACTGGGGCGGCGTATCGCGAAATCCTGCTCGAGCTGCTTCGACCGATCTACGGGGACGACCATGAGGTCGTGGTCTATCAAGCCGCGACGCTTCCCATGGAAATGCCGCGGGCCGACCGGATGCCCCTCCGCGAGCTTCTGCATGCGACCCTGAATGACGCGGCCACCCTCGTGCTGCCCCCCAGCCGTCCGATGGAGCCCAACACCGGGGTGATTGCACGCTTGAGGCGGCTGTCGGCGACCGACGGCTAGGCGACGACTATGGTCGGCCGGTAGGAAACGGGGTATCTTCGCCGCCAGAGGCTGGGTGCTGTCTGTCGGGGAACAGTCCACCTTGGCCGAAGTTTCTCAAATTTCATGGGGGAGTCGTGTCGAATAGCATCCAGTTCCTTGAATCCATGGGACGTAGTTCGTCCGTTCGTCGCATGTCAGTGGCCGAATACGAGGCCGCCGTAGACGAGTTGGAGATCGATCAGACCGAGGCCGTGGCGTTGAAGGCGCGCGACGCCTCCGCGCTCGCGGGTATCCTGGGGGCTCGCCCGAACATGATCTGCATGGTGTGGGCACCCGACGATGCGCCGGCAAAGGAAGACGACGACAGGTCGGACACGGATGTGCCCGACGAGGAAGCGCCCCCCGCTCAGGAGTGAGGTGGGGCGCGCGATCGCTACAGGAGTAAGGATATGTTGGCGCGCAAGACAATCGGATATGTCATGGCTGCATTGATGCTCCTGGCGAGCATCGGTACGGCTCCGGCGTCGGCCTTCGCACCCCTCGAGAAAGTGATCGACCAGGCGGAGGCCCTCAGGAGCTCGGATCCCAAGTCGTTCCTGCGCCTGCTGCGGCAGTTGGAGGAACGCAGCGACGAAGCCGATGCGGCGCAGCGGGAACGGATCGAGTACCTGAAATCCTATTCGCTGGTTTTCGAGGGGAAGATCGATCTCGCGGTAGCCAATGCACGCGCCCTGATGGCATCGACGAAGGATGTCGACACCAAATTCCGCGCAGGCGTCCTCGTCGTCAATGCGTATGCACTGAACCGGCAGTTCACGGAAGGACTGCGCCAGTTGGAGGAGTCGCTGTCACTCGTAAACGATGTGCGTTCGCGCGACGTTCGCCACCAAGGTCTGGGTGTTGCCGCGCTGATGAACCTGCAGATAGGGCAGAACCGCCAGGCACTGTTCTATTCCGAGCGCATCCTCGCGGACAAGCCGGATGGCCGGACGGCATGCCTCGCGCGGCAGGTCCAGCTGGATGCCAAGCACAATCTTGCGCTGCTCGGGGCGGACGATTCCGAGTTGACTCGCGGCATCGAGCAGTGCACGAAGGAACGGGAGCCCGCTGCGGCCAATTTCATCCGGATTACGCTCGCCAAGAAGTGGGCGGACCAGGGTCAGCGCGACCGCGCGGTCAGCATGCTGCAGACGCACCTGCGCGAGATCGAAGCCACGCGCTACCCCCATCTGATCGCGGAAGTGAAGGCGTTGTTGGCTGAATTGAGCTTGGAGAAGGGCGACATGGGGGCCGCCGAGGCGTATGCACAAGGAGTGCTCGCACAGAGCGGCAACCTAACCAGTACCCTCCCGTTGGTGAAGGCCTACCGCACGCTCTACCAGGTCGCGCAGAAAAAGAGCGACACCGAGAAGGCGCTCGGTTACTACCAGAGCTTCGCCGAAGCCGACAAGGCCTATCTCAACGAGGTGAAGGCCCGCGAACTCGCCTACCAGATCGTCCGCCAGGAAACCCTGCAGAAGACGCAGCAGATCAATCTGCTGGACCAGCAGAACCAGGTGCTGCAGTTGCAGGGCAAGGTCGACCAGCAGGCGGCACAGAACACGCGGCTGATCGTGATCCTGCTCATCGTGCTGGTGGCTTCCATCGGCTACTGGGCGTTCAAGATCAAGCGTGTGCAGCTGTCGCTGAAGAAGATGGCCGAGACCGACGCCCTGACCGGCATCTGCAACCGCCACCACTTCACCATCCGCGCCGAACGCGCGCTGGCCGAATGCGCCCGCAATGGCGAGCAGGCCGCGCTGATCATGTTCGACCTGGACCACTTCAAGAACATCAACGACCGCTTCGGCCATGGCACCGGCGACTGGGCGCTGAAGGAAGTCTCCGATGCCAGCAAGGGCTTCTGCCGGCGCATCGACGTGATCGGCCGCCTGGGCGGCGAAGAATTCGCCATCCTGATGTACGGCTGCGACCTGCGCGCCGCCGCGCGCGTGGCTGAGGATTGCCGCGTGCGCCTGGCCCAGATCGACACCCGCGAGACCGGCCACGTGTTCGCCATCACCGGCAGTTTCGGCGTGACCTCCAGCATGCAGTCCGGCTACAGCCTGGCCAAGCTGCTCTCGCACGCCGACAAACAGCTGTACCGCGCCAAGCACCAGGGCCGCAATCGCGTGTGCGTCTACGAGCCCACGCAGGAACACGCGCGCGAAGCCAGCAATGTGCTGGAACTGCCCACGCGCGAAGGCCGCGCCGAACACCACATCGGTGCCTGATCGCCGGACCGATCGAGCGGCGGTCCGCGCAAACACGGATGGACGGAAAACCCTGACGACGCGTCAGGGCGTGACGGTGGCCGTGTGCAGCCCTTCGTGGATGGCCCACTGGTTGCGGCCATTGCTCTTGGCCCGATAGAGCGCGCGGTCGGCCGCTTCCAGCCATACGCGCAGTCCGGCGGAGGGGGCATCCGCCCGCGCCAGCCCGAGGCTGACCGTCGGGTGCAGGCCGGGCGCGCTCTGCAGGCGGAGCGCCTCCACACCTTCGCGGATACGCTGCGCCACGTTTTCGGCGGCAACCAGGTCGCTGCCGCGCAGGAGCACCGCGAACTCGTCGCCGCCCAGGCGGCCTGCGCAGTCCAGTGTGCGGATGCTGTGGCGGATCACGCCGGCGACTGCACGCAGCACATCGTCGCCGGCCGCGTGGCCGTGACGATCGTTGATGGTCTTGAAGTGATCGATGTCGATCATCATCAGCGTGGCCTGCTCGCCAGTCTCGGCGCATTGCGCGAGCAGCATCGACGCCTGTTCCTGCCAATGGCCACGGCTGTCCAGCCCGCTGAGCGTGTCGCGCCGGCTGAGTTCGTCCAGCAGGCGGTTCTGCCGCTTCACCTTGCGGACCAGCCGGTAGCTGGCCTGGCTGACCGCAATCGAGTGGATCAACAGCATCGGCAGGCAGGCCAGCATCACCGGCATGCTGGTCACGGGACGCATCTCGAAGCCGGTGAGCGCACCGGCCAGCAGCGCGCCCGCCAGCATCAGCGGCAACGACCAGTACCAGAGGCGATCGATGCCGGTGCTGATCTTGTCCACGGTGGCCAGGGTCACCAGCAACACGCTCGGCAGCAGGTTGAACGCCATCAACGGCACCCACATGCCGGCGAGCATCGAATCGAACAGCAGATTGCGGATTTCGCCGCGGAAGGGTTCGCGGTGCCGCAGCGCCAGACCGTAGGCCACTTGCGGCCACAGCAGGGCAGTGAAACCCAGCCACGCCCACAGGCCCCAGCCCGCGCCGTTCTCCAGCAGCACGGCGCCGACGGGGAGGGCGGCCAGGCCCATGCCCAGCATGCGCAGCCGGTAGATCCGGCGCGGCAGGCGCTGGGCGTGGTGGCGCGCCGGATGGGCGCCGGATGGCGATACGTCGAACGGCATTGGCGCGTGGAGTCCCCTCGCTCGTGGCGGCCAGTCCCCCGGTACCCCGGGAGAGGGTGGAGTGTAGGTCAAACCGTGACGGCGGGCACGCCACGGACTTCTGCCCACGACAACGGCCTGAATCCGGCGAACTTGAGCCCTGGCGGATAATCGGTTCGACACCCGCCAAGGTTCCGTCATGCCCGCTGTCGCGCCGACCGCTTCCACCTCGCAGGCCCGTACGATCCGACTGACGGCCGCGCTGGCGATCATCGGAGCGGTCTTGTTCCTGCTGGTGGCGGGGGCGCTGCAGGTAGTCCGCCACGATCTGGCCTGGCCCCAAGCCACCCTGAGCCAATATCTGAGCGGTCCCTACGGTCTCCTATTGAGGTCGGCCTATTGCCTGCTGGCGGCCACCATCGTGCTGCTGGCATTAGGCCTGCGCGCCCAGCTGGCACCGCAGGCGCGGAGCGGCGCTCCGGTAGTGCTGTTCGCCCTCGGCGCGGTCGCGCTCGCTGGCGTGGCGGTCGGCGATTCCTGGTTGCCCGCGATTGCGCCGGAATTCCACGTGTGGTTCCACCACACCTGTGCGATCACGGCGTTCCTGAGCGTCACCGCGGGCATGGTGCTGCAGGCGTGGCGCTTCCGTCTCGATGCGGCGTGGCGCGCGCATTTCCCGCTGGCCGCGGCCTGGTCGCTCGCGTGCTTCGCCTTGCTGTGGGTGCACGCGCTGTGGGCGCCGGCCGGAAAGGGTTGGGTGCAGAAACTGCTGATCGCGCTGATCGTCTCCGCGATGCTGTTGGCGGGTACGTGGCTCTGGCGTGCCGCCCGCCGTGCGGGCACCGAAGCGTGGCGCTAAGCTTCGGGTAATCACACAGGAGATCCCCTCATGATCCAGCGGTTCGACGTCGGCGCACGCCTCTCCGAAATGGCCATCCACAACGGCGTGATCTACCTGGCAGGGCAGGTGGCGGAAGACGCCACGCAAGGCATCGCAGGGCAGACCCAGCAGGTGCTCGCCGAGATCGACGCGTTGCTGGCTCGAGCGGGCAGCGACAAGGCGAAGATCCTGCGCGCGGAGATCTTCATCAAGGACCTGCAGGACTTCGAAGCGATGAACCGCGTGTGGGATGCGTGGGTGCCGGAGGGCAATGCACCGCCGCGCGCGACGGTGCAGGCGAACCTGGCGCGTCCGGGATGGCTGATCGAGATCGTGGTGACCGCGGCGGTCTGATCGATGGCGACCCGCAAGCCTGGGCCGTGGCAGCGTCCCGCACCGAAGAGGCGCGGCGGTGGCCTCACGCTCACGCCCGCCCAGGTGGAAGAAGCTCGCGCCCGCGCCGAAGCCGCGGGTCGGCGCTACCCCAATCTCGTCGACAACATGTATGTGGCCGCGAAGGCGCGACGCGAGGGCGAGGGAAAACAGTCCGTCAAGGACGAGTCTGAATGAGCATTCAGCGGCCTCAGGCACAGCATGCATATTCGGCCGTAAATGTCTGTAATAAAACTGCTTTGAAACGCTAACCGGACTTCAACAACGGCTCGCGTATCGTGCGCCCACGTTCCGCAGCCGCTGCGGCACGCACTTCCCGGGGTGCGCGCCGCAGCCCCTGCGGACGACCAGTCAGGCGTTGCGTTGCGCCAGCCAGTCGACCACGCCCTGCGCGGCCTGGCGACCGCTGGCGAAGCACGCCGTCAGCAGGTAGCCGCCGGTGGGTGCTTCCCAGTCGAGCATTTCGCCGGCGGCGAACACGCCCGGCAGTCCGCGCAGCATCAGGCCTTCGTCGAGAGCTTCCAGCGGCAGGCCACCCGCGCTGCTGATCGCTTCCTCGATGGGGCGCGTGCGCTGCAGTTGGAACGGAAACCGCTTCAAGGTACGCGCGATCCGCGCAGGATCAGCCAACGCCGTCTTGTCGAGCACTTCGTAAAGCAGCGCGGCACGCACGCCGCTGACCCCGGCTTCGCGACGCAGGTGTTCGCTCAGGCTGCGCGAGCCCCGCGGTTTGGCCAGCCGGCGTACCAGGTCGCGCTCCTCGCGCCCGGGTAGGAGATCCAGTACCAGCGTGGCGTGACCCTCGCGTGCGATGGCGTCGCGCAACATCGGCGAGAGCGCGTAGACGAGGCTGCCTTCGATGCCCGTGGCGGTAACCACGCACTCGCCCTGTCGTTGCTGTGGCGTGCCGTCGGCGGCATGCCAGTGCGCGGTGACGGATTTCAGCGGTTCACCGGCGAAACGCGTTGCCAGATGCTCGCTCCAGCCGATGTCGAAACCACAGTTGGAAGGCTGCAGTGGCGCTGTCTCGACCCCGCGCGCTTGCAATGCCTCGACCCAGGCGCCGTCCGAGCCCAGTTCCGGCCAGCTGCCGCCGCCCATCGCCAGCACGACCGCATCGGGTCGTACACGGAGGTCGCCTTCCGGCGTGGCGAAGCGCAACGCGCCGGCCTCGTCCCAGCCGTGCCAGCGGTGCGACACATGGAAGCGCACACCCTGTTCGCGCAGGCGTCGCACCCAGCCGCGCAGCAGCGGTGCGGCCTTGAGATCGGTAGGGAACACGCGGCCTGAGGTCCCCACGAACGTCTCCACGCCGAGTCCGCGCGCCCAGGCGCGCAGCGCATCCGCGTCGAAATCGCGCAGCCACGTGGCGACGTCATTCGCGCGCTCGCCGTAGCGCGTGACGAAGATATCGAACGGATCGGAGTGGGTGAGGTTCATGCCGCCCTTGCCGGCGATCAGGAACTTCCTTCCCACGGAGCCCTTCGCGTCGTACAGATCGACCTGCACCCCTGCCGCGCGCAACGTTTCGGCGGCCATCAGGCCGGCGGGGCCGCCGCCGATGATGGCGACGGTGGGTGGCGAAGGCGGGGTGTCGGGACTCGGCGAAGGCATCTGCATAGTATGCCGTGCCCGATCAGCACTCCCGGCGGGCACATTGCCTGCGGTATCGTCGCGAGGAATGTTCGAACGGGAATGCCTGATGCCTCTGACGTCGCCCGCGGCCCTGCGCCGCGCCTTGTTGTTGCTGTGCCTGGCCGCACCTGCAGCCGTTGCGAAGGAGGCAGCGCCACCGCCCGCCTTGCAGGACCTCGACGCGTACGTCGAATCCGTCCGCCAGGCGTTCGACGTGCCCGGTATCGCGGTCGCGGTGGTGAAGGACGGCGAAGTGGTCTTGGCGAAAGGGTGGGGAGAGCGCGAGCTCGGCAAGCCGGCGAAGGTCGATGCGCACACGATGTTCGCCATTGCGTCCAACACGAAGGCCTTCACCTCGGCCTCGCTGTCCATGCTGGCCGATGAAGGCAAGCTCTCGCTGGACGACCGTGTGATCGACCACCTGCCGTGGTTCCGCATGGCGGACCCGTACGTGACCCGCGAGATGCGCGTCCGCGACCTGCTGGTCCACCGTAGCGGGCTCGGCCTGGGCGCCGGTGACCTGCTGTACTGGCCCACCACCACGTACAGCAACCGCGAAGTGGCCGAGCGCCTGCGCGACGTGCCGCTGACCGGGGGCTTCCGCGAGCGCTATGCCTACGACAACATCCTGTACGGCATCGCGCAGCTGGTGGTCGAAGAGGCCAGCGGGCAGTCCTATGAGCACTTCCTGCGCACGCGCATCTTCCAGCCGCTCGGCATGCGCGAGACCCGCTACAACAGCGATGCGCTGAAGGCGGGCGACAACGTCGCCACCGGCCATGCCAAGGCCGACTTCACCACGCTGCAGCCCGCGCCGCGGATGACGTGGAAGAACGTGGCCGGCGCAGGCGGCGTGTATTCCAGCGTGTCGGACATGGCGCGCTGGATGAACGCGCAACTGGCCGGCGGCACCTACCGCGATGCGAGCGGTCGCGAGCAGGCGCTATTCACGCCCGCCCGGCAGAAGGCGATGTGGTCGCTCGTCACGCCGATCCCGATTTCCGAGCCCAAGGTGGAAGCGCTGAAGGCCGCGAAGCCGAACTTCCTCGGTTACGGCGAAGGCTGGATGGTGTCCGACTTCCAGGGCCGCAAGCTGGTGTGGCACACCGGTGGCTGGCCGGGCATGGTCTCGCGGGTGACGCTGGTGCCGGAACAGAAGCTCGGCGTGGTGGTGCTGACGAACCAGGAAGTGGGCGCCGCGTTCCACGCGATCACCCTGAAGGTACTGGACGCCTACCTTGCCAACAGCGGCACCGACTGGCTGGCGGCCTATCGTGCGCAAGTGGCGCAAGCCAACGACAACGCCGACGAACACTGGCAGAAGTTGCAGGCCGCGCGCGATGCGACGTCGAAGCCGTCGCTGCCGCTGGCGAAGTACGCCGGCACCTTGCGCGACCCCTGGTACGGCGACGTCACCGTGGCCCAGGAGGGCAAAGGGCTGGTGTTGCGCTTCAGTCGCACGCCGGAGCTGGTCGGTGACCTCCAGCCCTGGCAGCACGACACCTTCGTGGTGCGCTGGCGCGAACGCTGGCTCAACGCCGATGCCTTCCTGACCTTCTCGCTGAAGCCCGATGGCGGCATCCGCGAAGCGCGGATGGAAGCGATCTCGCCGCTGACGGATTTCAGCTTCGACTTCCACGACCTGCGGCTGGCGCCGGTCGCGGAAGGCAAGGAGTGAGGGATCACTCGTGCGGTTTGACGTCGAGCAGTTCGACGTCGAACACCAACGAGGCGCCGGGCGGAATCACGCCGCCGGCGCCACTGGTGCCGTAACCGAGGTCCGACGGGATCAGCAGGGTGCGCTTGCCGCCCACCTTCATGCCAGCGACGCCTTCATCCCATCCGCGGATCACCTGGCCCGCACCAAGCAGGAAGGTGAAAGGTTCGCCGCGATCCACCGAGCTGTCGAATTTCATCCCGTGCTTGTCGGACGCGTTCTCGTCGTACAGCCAGCCGGTGTAGTGCACGGTGACATCGCTGCCGCTGGTGGCGACGGTGCCGGTGCCTGCCTGGGTGTCCAGACGCTGGAGTTCGGCGACGCTGCCGCCGGGCGGCGGGCCTGACGGAGCACAGGCAGCAAGGAAGGCCAGCGAAACAGCGAGCAACAGGGAGCGCATCGATCATCCTGGAATACGGGGGGCGTGCAGGGTAACCCACGCGGATGCGCGGGAAGCTGACCGGCTACACTGTCGCCATGGCGAAACTCTTCCTCAACTTGCGCAACGTACCGGCCGATGAAGCCGATGAGGTGCGCGATCTGCTGCGGTCGAACGCGATCGACTTCTACGAAACGCAGCCGAGCCCGTGGGGCATTTCCGCAGGCGGGTTGTGGATCGAGGACGCCGACCAGTGGGCGCGTGCGAAAGTCCTGATGGCCGGCTACCAGGCGCAACGGCGCGACCATGCACGGTCCGAGCGCGCCACCGCCGAACGCGAAGGACGCGCGGAAACCTTCGGCGGACTGCTGCGCGACCGCCCGCTCTACGTGGCCGGCATCGTCGCGGCGATGCTTTTCATCATCGCGGTGACGCTGGCCTTGCCCTGGTTGCTGCTCTGAGGTTCAGGCCGTGGCATCAGAACATCGCGTGCAGGGCACCGAGCATGTGCGCCCAACCCTGCTGCGTGCGATCGGCGTAGTCTGCCCAGGCGCGCGGCAGTGCGTGGGTGAGGCGGAGCTCGCATCCCATCGGTGTGGGCGCGATGACGATGTCCACGCGACTGCCGTCCTGGTCCGACTCGCCTGCGATTCCCCAGGTGAACGACAGCCGATGCGGACGATCGATCACGAGGTATTCGCCGACATGGTCGATGCGTTGACCACCGCGCTCCACCAGCATCGAAAAGCGGCCACCGACGCGCGGGTCGACATCCAGCCGCAGCACCTTCTCGTCGCGCACGCCCGGGCCGAACATCCACTGCCCCAGCAGGCGTGGCGTAAGCCAGGCATCGAATACCCGCTCGGCGGGAACCGGGAATACCCGCTGTACGGAGACGTCCACGGTATCGGTGGAGGGCGGAACGTTCATGGTTGTTTCCGAGGGCGTGGGGCCGGTGGAAGGGGCGTCGCTTCGGCATGGAGCACGGCGTCGAGCGCATCCAGTCGCGCATTCCAGAACTGCTCGTAGTGGCGCAACCACGCCTGGCCTTCGGCGAGCGCCTGCGGCTGCAGGTGGCAGAGATGGGTGCGTCCCCGGATCTGCCGCGTCACCAGCCCGGCGCGCTCCAGCACCTTGATGTGCTTGGAGGCCGCCGCGAGCGAGATATGGAAGGGGGCTGCCAGTTCGCCCACGCTGCGCGGCTGCCCACCGAGGCTGCGCAGCATGCGCCGGCGGGTGCCGTCGGCGAGGGCGTGGAAGACGGCATCGAGCCTGGGGGATTCATGTTCAACCATGTGGTTGAGTATTGGGCGCTCCCCGAAAACTATCAACCCTTCGGTTGAATGATGGGGCGGGGTGCCGACGGACGGTAAAATCACCGCATGGTCACCAACATTGCCGCCTACCACTTCACGCCCATCGATGCCCCCGAGGCATTCGCGGCCGAGATCCGCGCGCGCGCCGAAGCGCTGGCGCTGCGAGGCTCGGTGCTGGTGGCGGGCGAGGGCGTGAACCTGTTCCTTGCCGGCGCCGCCGACGCCATCGAAACGTTCCTCGCGCCGTTGCATGCAGACCCGCGCTTCGCCGGCTTGCGGGTCAAGTACAGCACCAGCGCGCAGGTGCCGTTCGCGCGGCTCAAGGTCAAGGTGAAGCCGGAGATCATCAGCTTCCGCCGCCCCGGCACTACGCCGGAAGAAGCGCGTGCACCCACGGTCGAACCCCGCACCCTGGCCCGCTGGTTGGCGCAGGGCCATGACGACGCCGGACGTCGCGTGGTGATGCTGGATACGCGCAATGCGCAGGAAGTGGCTTACGGCACCTTCACCGGCGCATTGAGCTTGCCGATCGACAAGTTCACCGACCTGCCGTCCGCGCTGGATCCCCATCGCGATGCCTTGAAGGACGCCACGGTGGTGAGTTTCTGCACCGGCGGTATCCGCTGCGAAAAGGCCGCGTTGTGGATGCAGGCCGATGGCATGGACAACGTGCTGCAGTTGGATGACGGCATCCTCGGTTACTTCGAGCAGGTGGGTGGCTTCGGCTACGACGGCACCTGTTTCGTCTTCGACGAGCGCATCGCACTGCACCCGGACCTCACGCCGCTGGTGGACGACGCGGTCGACGCCGCGTGAGCGCGATGCACGCGCTGCGCTTCGACAACCGCTACGTCGACGAACTGCCGGGCGATCCCGAGCAGTCCCCGCATCGCCGCGAGGTGCGCGCTGCGCTGTGGTCGGCGGTAGCGCCTACCCCGGTCGCTGCGCCCGTGTTGCTGGCGCATTCGCCCGAGGTGGCCGCGCTCGTGGGCTTCGATGAAGCGGACGTGGCATCGCCCGAGTTCGCCCGGGTCTTCGGCGGCAACGCGCTGCTGCCGGGCATGCAGCCTTACGCGGGCAACTACGGTGGCCATCAGTTCGGCAGTTGGGCCGGGCAACTGGGCGATGGACGCGCCATCACCCTGGGCGAAGTGGTCAATGCGCGTGGCGAGCGCTGGGAACTGCAGCTCAAGGGCGCCGGACCGACGCCGTATTCGCGTACCGCCGACGGGCGTGCGGTGCTCCGCTCGTCCATCCGCGAGTTCCTTTGCAGCGAGGCCATGCATCACCTGGGCGTGCCGACCACGCGCGCGCTCAGCCTCGTGGCAACCGGCGAACAGGTCGTGCGCGACATGTTCTACGACGGTCACCCCGTGGCAGAGCCTGGTGCGGTGGTGTGCCGGGTGGCGCCTTCCTTCCTGCGTTTCGGTCACTACCAGTTGCCCATGTCGCGGGGCGAAACCGAGGTGCTGCGCACGCTGATGGATTTCACCATCCGGCGCGACTTCCCCCACCTGGAGGGCGAGGGCGAAGCGCTGTATGGCGCGTGGTTCGCCGAGGTCTGCGAGCGCACGGCAGTGATGGTGGCGCACTGGATGCGGGTGGGCTTCGTCCATGGCGTGATGAACACCGACAACATGTCGGTGCTGGGCCTGACGATCGACTACGGGCCCTACGGCTGGATCGACGACTACGACCCGGACTGGACGCCGAACACCACCGATGCGCAGGGCCGTCGCTATCGCTTCGGCTGGCAGCCACGCGTGGCGGGGTGGAACCTGACCCGCCTGGCCCATGCGCTGTCGCCATTGTTCGATGGCGTCGATGCGCTGCAGGACGGACTGCAACGGTTCGCCGACACCCACGCGCGCGAAGAGCGCGACAACACCGCGCGCAAGCTCGGCCTGGCGGCGCATCGCGATGGCGATACCGAGCACATGCAGGCGTTGCAGCTCCTGCTGCAGCAAGGCGAGATCGACATGACGCTGTTCTTCCGTGCGCTGATGGATACGGATCTGGGCGACGCGTCGCTGTCGGCGTTCGACGCTGCCTTCTACGATGCGTCGAAACGCGAGGCGGTGGCGCCCGCGTTGCGCGACTGGCTCGCCGTGCACGCGCGACGGCTCGACGACGATCCGCAGGACCCTGCGGCGCGGCGCGAGCGGATGCGCCTGGCCAATCCCCGCTACGTGTTGCGCAATTACCTGGCGCAGCAGGCGATCGATGCGGCGGAGACCGGCGACCTGTCCGGCGTGCATGAATTGCTCGAGGTCATGCGCCGGCCCTACGACGACCAACCCGGTCGCGAACGTTTCGCGCAGCGCCGGCCGGACTGGGCCCGCGACCGTGCGGGGTGTTCGATGCTGTCGTGCAGTTCCTGAGGGTCGGCGCGCGGTAGGATGCGGCATCCCCGCGGAGTGCCTGCATGATCACGGTCCACCACCTCAACAATTCCCGGTCCCAGCGGGTGCTTTGGCTGCTGGAGGAGCTTGGGCTGGACTACACGGTGGTGCGCTACCAGCGCGACCCGCAGACGATGCTGGCACCGCCGGAACTGAAGAAGGTGCATCCCCTGGGCAAATCGCCAGTGGTGGTCGATGGCGAGCACGTGCTGGCCGAATCCGGTGCGGTGCTGGAGTACCTGGTGGAGCGCTACGACGCCGCACGGCGCTACGCGCCGTCGCCCGGCACGGCGGAGCATCTGCGCTATCGCTACTGGCTGCATTACGCCGAGGGTTCGGCGATGCCGCCGATGCTGCTGAGCCTGGTGTTCTCGCGGTTGAAGAAGGCGCCGATGCCGTTCTTCGCCCGGCCGATCGCGCGCGGCATCGCCGACAAGGCGCTGAAGACCTTCGTCGGGCCGCAAGTGAAGCTCCATTTGGGTTACATGGAAAACGAACTTGGCAAGGCGGCGTGGTTCGCGGGCGAACAGTTCAGCGCAGCCGACATCCAGATGAGTTTCCCGGTCGAAGCCGCCGCCGTGCGCGCCGGCTTGGACGCGTATCCGAACCTCGCCGGCTTCCTGCAGCGCATCCATGCGCGACCGGCCTACCAGCGTGCGCTGGAGCAGGGTGGCCCATTCGACCTGCTGGGGTGAGCGGGATACAGCATCCCGCCCGTTGAGGTGGAATCGCGCCACGCGCGACCCCATGACGATGGCATCGTCATCGCTGGTGGACCCATGATTCCGTATTCGCTCCTTGATCTTGCCCCCGTCTGCGAAGGCAGCGACACCACGCAGGCCTTCGTCCACATGCGCGACCTGGCGCAGCACGCCGAGCGCTGGGGCTACACGCGCTACTGGCTGGCCGAGCACCACAACATGCCGGGCATCGCCAGCGCGGCGACGGCCGTGCTGATCGGCCATGTGGCGGGCGCCACGTCGACGATCCGCGTCGGTGCGGGCGGCATCATGCTGCCCAACCATTCACCGCTGCAGGTGGCCGAGCAGTTCGGCACGTTGGCCTCGCTGTATCCGGGCCGCATCGACCTGGGCCTGGGCCGCGCGCCCGGCACCGATCAACCCACCGCCCGCGCGTTGCGCCGCTACTTCGACAGTGCAGAGCAGTTCCCGCAGGACGTGCAGGAGCTGTTGCGCTATTTCGAACCGGTGCAGGAAGGCCAGTCGGTACGCGCCGTGCCCGGCGCGGGCCTGGACGTGCCGGTGTGGTTGCTGGGGTCAAGCCTGTTCGGCGCGCAGCTCTCGGCCGCGCTCGGCTTGCCGTATGCATTCGCGTCGCACTTCGCGCCGGACGCGATGGACCAGGCGCTGTTGCTGTACCACCGCGATTTCCGTCCGTCGAAACGGCAGCCGAAGCCGCACGCGATGCTCGCGCTGAACGTGGTGGCGGCGGAGACCGATGCCGAAGCGAAGCACCTGTTCACCACCCAGCAACAGGCCTTCGTCAATCTGCGACGTGGCCGTGCGGGCCTGGTGCCGCCACCGATCGACGATATCGAAACGTTCTGGGAGCCGCATGAGAAGGCGGGCGTGGCACAGGCGCTGGCCTGCGCCGTGATCGGCAGTCGCGAGACCGTGCGCAAGGGCATCGCGGAGTTCATCCAGCGGCATCGTCCCGACGAGCTGATGCTGACCGCCAACATCTTCGATCACGCCAAGCGGCTGCGGTCGTTCGAGATTGCCGCCGAGGTCATGCAGTCGTAGGGTGGGCCTGTGGCCCACCATCGCACGGTGTGGGGCACGGGGTTGGATCCCGATCTTTAGCCCCGCGAGCGGATGCGGCACGACGGTGGGCCAAGGCCCACCCTACAAAGTGCCGCGTTGGATGAAGGGCACGCGCTCGTAGAGCCGGCGCTCGCCGCCGCGCGGATCGTCCTGCATGCGGCTGTCGTCGTCGAACACCATCGTCTGCCGCTGCGGCACCGTGTAGGGCGACCACCACGGGATGCCCGCGTGGTTCGGGTCGCCATGGCGGGCAAGGGCGATCAGCGCGCCGCTCATGCGTGTGGCCATCGCGCGGGCACGCGCATCTACACCCGTCTTCGATCCTTCAATGCCGGTGTTGTCGAACACCAGCGAAATATCGAGCGTGTGGAACGCGCGCAGGCGACCACCTTCGGCGGGCGAGCGCCAGTCCAACTGGTAGACCCAGGCAGGCGTGCCCTGCAACGCACGGGTTTCGGCCTCGATGACGGCGCCGCGCCACGAACGGCCGGCCGTGGTGGCGGCGAAGAACACCTCCGATGGCGTGTAGTCCGGATACAGCCGGCGATACTCCGCGATGACCACGTCCGGGGATAGATCCACGTATTGCTGTTCGCGTAGCTTCTGCGGCAACGCGTCCCACGTCAGGGTGAAGTTCGCCTCGTCGTTACCCAGGAACGCGCGGGTTTCATCGCGCGTGTTGCCGATGACCATCGGGATGCGCGCCGACTGCGCGGGTGCGTCGGGATAGAACGGATGCCGCGGAAGGTTGTGCGTATCCAGCACGGGGCCGAAGTAGAGCGCGGTGTTCTCCACCCGCGAGGGATCGCGCACGCGCGTGGCTTCCAGCAGGCGCGCCATCGGCATCGCCAGCAGTGCGTCCGTGTCGCGCGGGCCGAGTCCGAGTTCCGCCAGGAACAGCGCCGTGCGCTGCGCTGCGGCGCGCGGACCGGCGGCGGTGACTTGTTGCCCGCTCATCGTCATCGCCTTGTGGAACAGGCCATCGGCTTCGGGCATCGCCATCAGCGTAGCGATCTTGGCACCGCCGCCGGACTGGCCGAACACAGTGACATTGCCCGCATCGCCGCCGAACTCGTGCGCATGCTCGCGCACCCAGCGCAGCGCGTCGATCAGATCCAGCTGGCCGGCGTTGCCGGCATCGCGCAGGCGTTCGTCGCCGCTTTCGCCCAGGTAGAGATATCCGAACGCGTTGAGCCGATGGTTGACGGTGACCACGACGACGTCGCCCCGGCGGCACAGGTTTGCGCCGTCGTAGAGCGGATGCGAACCGGAGCCGTTGTTGTAGCCGCCGCCATGGATATAGACCAGGATCGGGCGCTTCCGCCCGTCCCGCAGTGCTGGCGTGTGGATGTTGAGGAACAGGCAGTCTTCGCTGATCGGCTGACCGTCGGCGTCACCGCGCTGCGGGGCGGAGGCGCCGTGGCGGGTCGCATCACGCACGCCGGTCCAGGCCAGCTCGCGGGAAGCGCGCTGGAAGCGGCGTGTCGACGTATCCGCGCCGTAGGGCACGCCGAGGAAGGCATGGATGCCGCGCTCAGTCCGGCCGGCGATGCGGCCACTGCGTGTGGTCGCGACGGGGGCGCCTCGGGTAGCCGCGGTACCGACGGGCAACGCGGCCGACACCGCGGCAAGTAGGGACGTGCCGGCGCACTGGATCAGGAACTGGCGGCGCGGGGTGTAATCGGCAGGAGCCATGGAAACCTTCGAATGACACCGGTTTCCAAAGAGTAGCAAGGCCGCTGCCGACAGGAACGCCGCAGTGCGTCAGACCGCCATGCCGGCCGCATGGCCGGACGCCCACGCCCACTGGAAGTTGTAGCCGCCCAGCCAGCCGGTCACATCGAGCACTTCACCGACGAAGAACAGGCCGGGCACGTGCTTCGACATCATCGTGCTGCTGGATACGCCGTCGGTATCCACGCCACCCAGCGTCACCTCGGCGGTGCGATAGCCTTCGGTGCCGCTGGCGACCAGTGGCCAGTCGGCCAGCAGCGCGGCAGCGTCTTTCAGCTGCGGCGTGTTGAACTGCTTCATCGGCCGGTTGGGCAGCCAGACCTCGCACAGGCGCTGGGCGAAGCGGCGCGGCAACGCGTCGGACAGGACCGTCTTCAGTTCGGCATCGGGTCGCTGCTTCTGCTGGGTTTCCAGCCAGTCCAGCGCATCGCGGTCGGGCAGCAGGTCCAGGCGCAGGTCGTCGCCAGGTTGCCAGTACGAAGAGATCTGCAGGATCGACGGACCGCTGACGCCCCGATGGGTCAGCAGCACGAAATTGCGAAAGCGGGCCTTGCCGCAGCGCGCTTCCACCGGAAACGACACGCCACTCAGATCGGCCAGTCGCTCCTGGTGCTTGCCGCTGAGAGTCAGCGGAACCAGCCCCGCGCGCGTGGGCAGCACGTCGTGACCGAACTGCCGGGCCAGGTCGTAGCCGAAGCCGCTGGCACCCATGCTGGGGATCGATAGCCCGCCGGTGGCGACGACCAGCGACGGCGCACCGAAGCGGCCCAGCGAGGTGTCGACGCGGAACACGCCGTCGGCCTGTTCGATGCGCTCCACGCGGCAATCCGTCTCGATGCGGACACCGGCGGCGAGGCACTCGTCCACCAGCATCTTCACGATCAGCTTGGAGGAGACATCGCAGAACAGCTGCCCAAGTTCCTTCTCGTGATACGCGATGCGGTGCCTTTCGACCATCTCGATGAAATCGGCGGGCGTGTAGCGGGCGAGCGCCGACTTGCAGAAATGCGGGTTCGCGGACAGGAAGTTGGCCGGCGTGGTGCCGGTATTGGTGAAGTTGCAGCGCCCGCCGCCGGACATCAGGATCTTCTTGCCCACCTTGTTGGCGTGCTCGACGACCAGCATGCGCAGACCGCGCTGGCCGGCGGTGAGGGCGGTCATCAGGCCGGCGGCACCGCCGCCGATGACCAGCACGTCGTGGGTGGGCAGCACCTCAGCGCCCGCGCGCGGTGCCGGCCTGGCGCACCACGGGGCGAAGGTCCAGCGTGCCTTCGTCTCCGATCCAATGCAGTTCGCCGTCCTGGATCATCACGTTGAAGCGCATGGTGCGGTTCATCCATGTTTCCAGGGTCTCGACCGCGGAAAAGGGGATGTCGATGACGGTCAGGTGGGCGTGGCGGGCCAGGGCGCTGGCATTCTTGTCCCACCACAGATCGGCCGCACGACCACCGTAATTCACCACGATGACTTCGTTGGCCCGGCCGCAGGCCTTGCGGATGCGGGACTCGTCCGGCTGGCCCAGGTCGATCCACTGGGTAATGTCGCCGGTGTAGTCCTTGCGCCAGAGGTCCGGTTCGTCATCGGTGCTCAGGCCGCGGCCGAACTCCAGGCGTTCGTCGGCGAACAGGGCGAAGGCCAGCAGGCGGACCATCAGCCGTTGGTCGGTCTCCGAGGGGTGCTGGGCCAGGGTGAGGGTGTGGCCGCCGTAGTAATGACGGTCCATGTCGCTGACCTGCAGTTCGGCTTTGACGACGGTGGCTTTGAGCGCCATGGCGAGGGTTCGCGGAAAGGGGCGCCATCATACGCCGCGCGGCGGGGCGCCCACCGGGGGCTGCAACCGGTTACACGGGTCGCTCGGATCGCCCTGTTCAGCTTCGATCGTGAAGGGATTCGCTTTTACGTCAAAACCCCGGTAGAGTGCGCGGCACTGTGCTTGCCAGGGTCACCGTGAATCGTGAGCCTGATGCGGTAGATACATCTGCTACATCTTCCCGCTTTACCAACGCCTGCAAACCCAGTCCCGTTCCAGCCAATGCTGGAATCGTGGTCCTTCAATCCATGTTTTCAGGAGTTAGTAAAGATGTCTGATCGTCAGACCGGCACCGTCAAGTGGTTCAACGACGCCAAGGGCTTCGGCTTCATCACCCCGCAGAGCGGCCCCGACCTGTTCGTGCACTTCCGCTCGATCCAGGGCAATGGCTTCAAGTCGCTGAAGGAAGGCCAGCAGGTCACCTTCGTCGCCGTGCAGGGCCAGAAGGGCATGCAGGCCGACCAGGTGCAGGCGCTGTAATCCAGCCCTGAACCCTACGGTTCAAGAAAACGCCGGTGCGCAAGCGCCGGCGTTTTTGTTTGTGCGCGCTACAGCTTGCGCACGCGGAAGCTTCGTCCCTTGATCTTGCCCGCGTTGAGCCGCGCCAGTGCAGCGCCTGCCTTGTCGCGTGCAACCGCCACGTAGGTGCGGGTGGGGAAGACGTTGATCTTGCCGATGGCCGCCGCGGACAGCCCCGCATCGCCGGTCAGCGCACCGAGCACATCGCCCGGACGCAGCTTGTCCGTCTTGCCTGCGTCGATCCGCAGCGTGGTCATGGCCGCTGGCGGCGCGGCGTGCGCCTTGGGCGCGGTAGGTACGTTGCGGTCCCACAGCAAAGGTCCGCCGAGTCTTTCTTCCAGCATCGTCGCGCGCGGCAGTTCGCGTGGCGTACACAGGCTGATCGCCATGCCGTCGCGGCCCGCACGGCCGGTGCGGCCGATGCGGTGGATGTAGGTATCGGCATCGCTGGGCATGTCGAAATTCACCACCAGGCCCAGGTCTTCGATGTCGAGGCCGCGCGCGGCCACGTCGCTGGCCACCAGCACGTTGCAACTGCGGTTGGCGAAGCGCACCAGCACTTCGTCGCGGTCGCGCTGCTCCATGTCGCCGTGCAGGGCGAGGGCGGAGAAGCCGAAGTGCTGCAGCGAGCCGGCGACTTCGTCGACATCCTTGCGCATGTTGCAGAACACCACGCAGGTTTCCACGCGTTGCTGCGCGATCAGCCCCGCCAGTGCGATCTGCTTGCGCGCCGGTTCGACCTGCACGAAGCGTTGCTCGATCGTGGCCTGTTCCTGGGGCGCATCCACGGTTACCTCCAGCGGATCGCGCAAGGTATTGCGGGCGATCGTGCGGATGGCGTCGGTGAAGGTGGCGGAGAACAGCAGGCTCTGGCGGTCCTTCGGCGTCTTGCCGATGATTTCGCGGATCGGTTCCTCGAAACCCATGTCCAGCATGCGGTCGGCTTCGTCCAGCACCAGCGTGCGCACGCCGGCCAGGTGCAACACCTTCTTCCGCAGCAGTTCCTGGATGCGGCCCGGCGTGCCGACGACGACATGCGGGTCGTGCGCTTCCAGCGAGCGGATCTGTGGCTCCAGCGGCAGGCCGCCGCACAGCGTCAGCACTTTCAGGTTGGGCAGCCCGACCGCGAGCTTGCGAATCTGTTGCGCGACCTGGTCAGCGAGTTCACGGGTCGGGCACAGCACCAGCGCCTGGGTGCGCACGGTGGCCAGATCCAGCCGGTGCAGCAGGCCGATGCCGAACGCGGCGGTCTTGCCGCTGCCGGTCGGGGCCTGCGCGATGACATCGCGGCCGTCGAGGATGGCGGGCAGGCTCTGCGCCTGGATGGGGGTCGGCTGGGTGTAGCCGAGGGCGTCGACGCCCTGCTGCAGGCCGGGCGACAACGGGAGATGGGAGAAATCGTGCATGCGCCATTTTCGCAGATCGGCGCGTGCCTCGCCGGCCGCTATTGCAGGTCCGGGAAATCTTCCTCGGGCAACGCGATGAAGGACCAGAAAGGCACTTCGTCGGTGGCCCAGGCCTGCGAAGCCTCGTCCAGGATGTCGAGCAGGGTGTCGAAATCGGCCTCGTTGCGCTCACGCAGCGCATGCGCCTCTTCGAACAGCAGCACATAGCCGGGGGCGGGCAGCCAGGAGAGATCGCGCAGGCTGTCCGACAGGGCATCCCAGTTCCGGCCCGAGGTATCGGGGAAGTCCAGTACCGTCGCGATGCGCAGCAGCAGCGCCGCCTTGCCGTCGCAGCCGGAAAGATCGATGCGGCGCGCGAGCAGTCCGGCATCGCGCCCGACGGCGGCGAGCGCGCCCAGGTCGTCCTCGGTGACGAAGAACACGCCGGCGTGCGCGGGATCGGTCAGGCCGGGATCGAAACCGGAGTCGCTCATGGCGTGCTGCTCCGGCCGATCTCGAACCGGCGGAAGCTGTCGTAGTGGTCGTCGGTGTAGTAGTACTCGCTCGGCGGCGTCCCCCCGGTGACGATGCGCCGCGTGCCGCGGTGATCGAGGCCGGGCGTATCCACCGTGTACTCGTGGTAATAGCCACGCGCCTGCCGCGGAAGACGGCCTTCGCGGTTCTGGAAGACGGCGCCATCCTGTCGGTGCGGGAAAGGGCCACCGCGCTGGATGAGGTCCAGCGTGGTGCGGGCCTCCGGTGGCAGGAAAGCGGGCAGGGCATCCGCCGCCTGCGTCGTGGCCGGGGGCGAACGCGCAGGTTCCGGTTCAAGCGTGGGCACCTGCCCGGCAAGACCGCCAGGTCGCGTGTCCTCGACCGGCGGCAGCGCCAGCGTTTCATTGACGCGCTTCGGGTCGCCGGCGTCCTGCGCGGCGACGACCGCAGGCGCGTCGGGCGCGTCCCCGCGCTGGGACCACCACCAGGCGCCGGCGCCGATCAGGAGCAACGCCACGAAGGCGAGCAGGGGAAGGCGCAGGCCGGAGGACTGGCGGCGGCGGGAGCGTCGGCTCATCAGGGACTCATTCGTTGAGGAAGCGGCCGCAGCCGCGGTAGGTCTGTTCGCCCACGACCAGCGTCATGGAAGCGGGGTACTCGGTATCGCTCATGCCGTCGCTGCAGGGTTCGCGTCGGGTGCTCAGCGATACCGCGGTCTGGTCGGCGGTCTTGCCCCGATAGCCGTCCGGGGTCCGATCCAGGCGCGCCACATCGAGCTTGCGCTCGCCATAGTCGAGTTCCGCATGCAATGGCGGGCTAGGACCGGCGCCGACTTCGACCAGCCAACCCGGTTCGGTGCCGATACCGCGGAAGACGATGCCACGCGCCTTCGCCTGATCCCAAGGGGAGCCGGTCGGCGGGACCGGGTCTCCACCGGCGCGCACCATGCGGAATTCCACCGGGGACGACGTGCCCAGCGTGACCGGCACGCGGGTATCGGTGACGAACCACAGCTTCCCTTGCGCATCGCGCAGGCCGGCATGCAGGCCGTACTGGCCGTTGGGCCGGAGCTTCGCCGGGTCGTAGGTCAGCGAGAAGGCATACGGCGGGCCGGACAGGTCGGTGAATTCCTGGCTGGCGACAACGGCCGCCGGAGTATCGGCCAACTGCGCGTCGACCAACTGCACGCTCAGGCGTGCGCCGGGCGGCGCCGCGATCCGTTCCAAGTAGGTGGCGCGGCCTTCGAGGGTGGCAGTCGGGTGCGGCGCGTCGGCCGCAGGCGTCGGTGAGCCCGGATGGGTGTCGGGGCGCGGCGTGCACGCCGCCAGCGACAGACAGGCGACGGCCAGCAGGGGACGGATCATCGAGGGCGCTCCCGCGTTCGAGGTGGCCCAGCATAGCCATCCGTCGTGTAATGGTTCGTCAATGCGGGGAGGGCGTAGGCCGCGCTACAGTGCGCCAGCCCATCGGGAAGCCCGACATGCCGACGACCGATCCGCGTATCGACGCCTACATCGCCAAGGCGGCCGACTTCGCCCAGCCGATCCTGTTGCATGCGCGTGCCGTCGTGCACGAGGCGTGCCCGCAGGTCGAGGAGACGGTCAAGTGGGGCATGCCGACGTTCCAGTACGGGGGGCGCATCCTGTGCGGGATGGCGGCGTTCAAGCAGCATGCGTCGTTCGGTTTCTGGCAGCACGCGCAGGTCATGGAGACGGGGGAGCGGGCCGGCATGGGCAGCTTCGGCAAGATGACGAAGGTCGGCGACTTCCCCGCGAAGCGCACCCTGGTCGCGTTGATCCGCAAGGCGATGGCGTTGATCGATGCCGGCACGAAGCCGGGGTCGAAGGACACCGCGCGTACCGCACGCCCCGCGTTGCGTGTGCCCGCCGACCTGCGCGATGCGTTGGCGGGCAACGCCGCCGCGAAAACCACATTCGACGGTTTCAGCCCCAGTGCCCAGCGCGACTACATCGAGTGGATCACCGAAGCCAAGCGCGCCGAGACGCGTGCGCGCCGCCTCGAACAGGCCGTCGCCTGGCTTGCCGAGGGCAAGACCCGCAACTGGAAGTACGAGCGACGCTGATGCGTCGCGCAGGAGATTGAGTCCGTCCATCGCATCGATTCAGTTTTGCGATGACACGGGCGCGCGGGCCGGCGCTACGATGCAGCGACAAGACGAAACGCATCGCGTACCGGAGCCCCCGGCATGAACCGCGTCCTGCAGCCGTTCGCCCATACCCGCACCCAGACGTCCTGGCCGTATCTGTTGGCCGTGGCCGCGATCATCGCTTTCGCGCTCTGGTGTGTGGTCGGAATGCCCGCAGATCCCGCGCAGGGTGGCGTACGGCAGGCCTTGCGAGGTGGCGCTTTGTGCGCACTGGCAACGGCCTTGGGGGCGCTGCCGGTGCTGGTGGTGCGGGCGATCCCGCAACGCGTGTCCGATGGCCTGTTGGGATTCGGGGCCGGCGTGATGCTGGCCGCCACCGCCTTCTCACTGGTGCTGCCAGGCCTGGATGCGGCCACCGGTGCGGGCTACTCGCCATGGGGCGCTGCGGCACTGGTCAGCGGCGGCATCCTGCTTGGCGCTGGCGTGCTGCTGGTAATGGACCGCGTGCTGGTGGACGACCCGCTGGACGCGCAGCGGCATCTGGTGCCGTCGCGGGTGATGTTGTTCGTGCTCGCCATCGTGCTGCACAACGTGCCGGAAGGGATGGCGGTCGGCGTCTCGGCCGGCGGCCGCTTGAGCGGTGCGGAAGGACTCGCCATGGGCATCGCCCTGCAGGACGTGCCCGAGGGGCTGGTCGTGGCGCTGGTGTTGGCGACGGCGGGCATGGCGCGCAGCAAGGCGGTCTTCATCGGCGCGTTGTCCGGCGTGGCCGAGCCGTTGGCGGCCGTGCCCAGTGCATGGGCCGTGGGCCTGTCCTCGATGCTGCTCCCGTGGGGCCTGGCGTTCGCGGCGGGCGCGATGCTCATCGCGGTGGGACACAGCGTGATTCCCGAATCCAATCGCCATGGCCACGGCGCGATCGCCTCGTGGGGCCTGGCCATCGGCTTCTGCCTGATGATGGCGTTGGATACCGCCCTGGGTTGACCCGGCTGCGGCGAGTGCGCACGCTGCGTGCCATCCCGACGGAGCAGGCACATGGCGGAACCGCTGACGATCATCGGCAATTACATCTCGCCCTACGTGCGGAAGGTGCTGGTCTGCCTCGAGCTGAAAGGCATTCCCTATCGGATCGATCCCATCGCGCCGTTCGTGGGCGACGAGGACTTCAGCAAGCTCAGTCCGCTGCGCCGCATCCCGGTGCTGATCGACGGCGACCTGGTGCTCAACGACTCCACGGTGATCTGCGAATACCTGCAGGACCGCTTCCCGTCGCCGTCGCTGTATCCGGCCGATCCGGTGGATCGCGCGAAGGCGCGTTGGCTGGAGGAGTACGCGGATTCCTACCTCGGCGACGTGGTGATCTGGCGGATGTTCTTCCAGAAAGGCGTGCGCCGGTTCCTGTTCAACGAAGGCACGGACGAGGAAGTCTTCCGCAAGGCGCGCGAGGAAGAGTTGCCCGTCGCGCTGGATTATCTGGAGGCGCGCTTGCCGGAAGCAGGCTGGCTCTTCGGCGATCTGTCGATCGCCGACATCAGCATCGCCAGCTTCTTCCGCAACGCGGCCTTCGTGAAGTACCAGGTGGACGCGCAGCGATGGCCCCGCACCGCGGCCTTTCTCGATCGCGCGCTGGGGCTCCCGGCATTCGCCCGGTTGGCCGCGTTCGAGGACCGCACGTTGCGCACGCCGCTGCCGGAGCAGCGCGCCGTGCTCGCCGAGATGGGGGCGCCGCTTACCGAAACGACGTGCGGCAATGCGGCGCCGCGTTATGGCGTGATGCGGCTGGGGTGAAAGCGCGGATTCCTCGCCTTACGGTGCCGCATCCACCCGCAGTACCGGATACAACTGGTAGCGCTCGTCCCAGGAAGGATGGCGACGGTAGAAGAACTCAAGGCGCGCAGCGGGATCGTTGGCGAAGGCTTTGTCTTCGCGCAGCCGCCGCTCGAATTCGGCCTTCACCGCAGGGTCCCGGAGCATCTCGCGCGCGACGCTCTCGGCGACGTAGTCCTCCATGTACTCCTTGCGTTCGAACGCATTGTTGAAGCGCCCCCATGCCAGCAGCGAATCCGGCGCTTTAGGCTCCAGCAACGCCATCACCAGGCGCGCCTTGGGTTGCGTGATCGGCACGAACAACGCACCGGTAGGGGTGCTGCGTTGTTCACGCGTCCAGTCGCCTTCCACGGTCAGGCGCTGGTGCGTCTCCACGGAAGCGCCGCCGAAGCTGCTCTTCGTCGCGCGGAACACCTGCGCGTCGCCTTGCCACGGCTTGCCGAGCAGGCGGTATTCAACCCCATGCGTCTTCAGGACGGGCGCGACCCAGGCGGCTTCCGCGGCGGGGACCAGATAGCCGCCACGCGGCGCCTCCACGACGACGCCGGGACGGATGTCGTCCTTCAGCGGCACCTTCCAGATCTGCGGTGTGTTCTCGTCATAGCGCGTCATCAACGCGCCCGAGACGTCGGACTTCGTCCGGGTGTAGGCATAGCCACGGAAGTCGACCGTGCGCGACGTCGGTGCCGCGGCCCAGGTCAGCGGTTCGGCGGTGCCGGCCAGTTGGGTGGCGGACGCATCCGCCTGCTTCGCGGCGGCGTACCACGCAGCGCCATCACGGGCGACGTGCTCCAGCACCGAGACGACGGTGTTGCGGGTAATCCGCACGCGTACCGGGTACTCCTTCCACGAATGCGTTTCCACCAGCATGCCGATGCGGTTGCGCAGCAGGAAATAGCCATGGGAGAAGCGCGGCGGAGGTACGCCGTCCTCGAAGCCGGAGGTGGGATCGTCCTGCACGACGAACGAAGGGTAGTAGGGCAGCGGCAGCGACCCCTGCTTCGCCAGGTCGTCGATCACGCCGCTGCGCAGTGCGAGGCCTGCTTTGCGCAATCCGGCATCACCGGCATGCACGGGTTCGACCTGGATGGAGATGTCGTGTTCGAACTGCGCACCGTTGGTCGCGTGCAGGTCCACCGCGACGATCGGGTCCCAACGCTGCACCAGTTGCAGCATGGCCTGCATCTCCGCCGTGTCCGCCTTCACGTAGTCGCGGTTGAGGTTGTAGTTCTGCGCGGTGGTCCGCCAGCCCATTTCCTTCGGGCCGCGCTGGTTGGGGCGGTTCCAGGCGCCGAAACGCTCGTGGCCATCGACGTTGAACACCGGCACGAATACCCAGACCAGTTTGTCGAGCGCACCTGGAGCCGCTTTGCCTTCAAGTACTTCGCGCAACGCCAGGAAGCCTGCGTCCTTGCCGTCGATCTCGCCGGCATGGATGCCGCCTTGCACGAGCACGACGGGTAGCTGGCGGCGTTGCGCCTGTTCCGGGGTGAGCGCGCCGCTGGTGGACGCCACCAACGCCTTCATCGGCCGACCCTCCGGCGTGGTGCCGAACGTGGCGCAGCGCACGGCCTTCGGATATTGCCGTGCGAAAGCATCGCAGAGCGCGACCACTTCGTCGTAGCGACCGGTGTCGACGAATCCCGAACGCTCGGACACGGTGGTGAGGGCAGGCTGGGCCTGCGCGAGCGGCGCGAGGGCCAGCAGCAGCGTGGTGCAGAGCATTCGCAGCATGGTCGTATCCTGAACAGGGCAGGGCGCATGATGCCCCGCAATCGCGGTCAGTCCCAGTCCCTATTGCACGGCCGAACGCGGGTCTGGAGGTTCGACCCGCTGCGGGCCAATACGGTAACCTTCCGGGACTTTTTCACCGGAAGATCGGATGAGCACGACCGCAGAAGCCAGCCCGGGCCGCATGCCCCGCCAGATCCCCTACATCATCGGCAACGAGGCGTGCGAACGGTTCAGCTTCTACGGGATGCGCAACATCCTGGTGCCGTTCCTGATCAGCTCGGTGCTGCTGGCGTACCTGCCGGATGAAGCGTCGCGCAATGGCGCGGCCAAGGACATCTTCCACAGCTTCGTCATCGGTGTGTATTTCTTCCCGTTGCTGGGCGGCTGGCTGTCGGACCGCTACTTCGGTAAGTACAACACCGTCCTGTGGTTCTCGCTGATCTACTGTGCCGGCCACGCGTGCCTGGCGCTGTTCGAGAGCAGCGCCACCGGTTTCTATACCGGCTTGTTCCTGATTGCGCTGGGGTCTGGCGGCATCAAGCCGCTGGTGGTGACCTTCTGCGGCGATCAGTTCGACCAGACGAACAAGAGCAAGGCGAAGATCGTCTTCGACGCCTTCTACTGGATCATCAATTTCGGTTCGTTCTTCGCTTCCCTGCTGATGCCGCTGGTGCTGGCCAGCTGGGGACCGGCGTGGGCGTTCGGCATTCCGGGCATCCTGATGTTCATCGCCACGCTGATCTTCTGGGCGGGGCGTAGGAAGTACGTCAACGTGCCGCCGTCGCGTGGCACCGATCCGGATTCGTTCCTCAACATCGTGCGCAGCGCGCTGCTGGGCAAGGGCGTGGGCATCGGTACGGTGGTCGCCGCGATCGGCTCGATCGGTGCCGTGGTGATGCTTGCGTTGTGGGCGCTCAAGTTTGCGCACGTCGCAGCGTGGCCGGAGGCGTGGGGCTTCGTCATCACCGCGTGCCTTGCGCTGGGCGCCATCATCGCCGGTGTCGGCTTCGGCGCATCGCTGCAACTGGAGCGCGCCCGCGGCTTGCATCCGGATGCCGCCATCGAGGGCGTGCGCTCCGTGCTACGCATCCTGATCGTCTTCGCGCTGGTGACGCCGTTCTGGTCGCTGTTCGACCAGAAGGCCTCCACCTGGGTCATCCAGGGCAAGGACATGGTGATCCCGCACGACGCGTGGTGGTGGCCGAGCCGGCTGGTGAAGGACGCGACGCAGATGCAGGCGCTGAATCCGCTGATGGTCATGCTGCTGATCCCGTTCAACAACCTGGTGCTGTACCCCGCACTGCGGAAGCTGGGCTTCAACGTCACCGCGCTGCGCCGCATGGGGTGGGGCATCGCGATCTCCGCGTTGTCCTGGATCGTGGCGGGCCTGCTGCAGCTGCAGATGGACGACGGCGAAAAGGTCTCGCTCGCATGGCAGACGTTGCCTTACCTGCTGCTGACCTTCGGTGAAGTGCTGGTGTCGGCGACGGCGTTGGAGTTCGCGTACAGCCAGGCGCCGATGGCGATGAAGGGCGTGATCATGGCGTTCTGGTACCTCACCAGCACGTTCGGTGGCCTGTGGGTGCTGCTGACCAACGCCAGCGTGCGCGACCCGGCCGTGATCGGCTGGATCCAGGGGCAGGGCTGGACGGAGAATGCCTTCCTGATGTTCTTCTTCGCCGGCTTCGCGTTCGTGGCGGCACTGGCGTTCGCGCTCTACGCGCGCACTTACCCGATGCAGGACAACTACCGCACGGCGGGCTGAGGACACCATGAGCGCACCGATCACCCTGCTGTTGATCGCGGTCACCTGCGTGGTGAGTTTCATCGCGTTCCGCACGCCGTCGCTGCTGATGCGGTTGATCCTTTGGCCGCCGGCGATCGACCGCCACCGCCAGTACGACCGGCTGGTGACCTACGGCTTCATCCATGCCGATTTCTGGCACCTGTTGTTCAATATGTTCACGCTGTTCTTCTTCGGTCGGTTGATGGAGCAGATCATCACCCAGCTCAGCGGTAGCGGTTGGACCTTCGTAGCCTTCTATTTCTCGGCGCTGGTGGTGTCGATCCTGCCCACCTACCTCAAGCACCAGAAGGATCCGAATTACCGCAGCCTGGGCGCGTCCGGCGCGGTATCGGCCGTGCTGTTCGCGTACATCCTGATCGATCCATGGGCGATGATCGGTGTGTTCTTCATTCCCATGACTGGACCGGCCAGCCTTTCGTAGACATCCGGTTGCCATAATTGATGGCAATGACCGAGGTGTTTATGGGCAACAGCAAGCAGTACACAGATGAGTTCCGGGCCGAAGCGGTGAAGCAGGTGATCGAGC